>ORJL010275850.1_pt1 | contig 13714 bp, 10 predicted proteins | sample 1779941 | NCBI WGS metagenome assembly ORJL01 (sample SAMEA104232317, study PRJEB22302) | groundwater metagenome | biome: forest; feature: aquifer; material: groundwater | place: USA | collected 2011-08-07 | depth 5.8 m
AAGTTCGGCAGTCACGGGAAGATCTTCGCGCGCGCGAAATACGCAAGAACATGTGGCGTTCTTTGCGAAAAAACACCGATTTCCTTCAGGAACTGGGGGTTATGTCAGGAGGTCTGCCGTAGCCGCTGACGTCAGTCGGCACCGACTTCTCCGGATGACGCGACCTTCAGGGAGATGGGTGGGCGCCCGCTCATGCGACCGCACCCTCCCCCTGCAAATGTCCAACCCCAGGTGTTAAGGTTGCCCCATGACATGTGGCCAGCTCTGGCTTTGTCCGCCACCCAAGCCGCTCGTTGACCGGCTCGGGGAGGAGTTCTTCCGCCAGCTCCCGGCCGGCCCCGGCGTTTACCTGATGTGCGGACCGCAGGAAGGAGTCCTCTACGTTGGCAAAGCCCGTAATCTGAAACGCCGTTTGTCGAGCTATCGGGTCGCGAATCCGGAGCGGTTGCCTCGGCGGATTATCCGTTTGCTCCACCAGGTGACGCGCATCGAGTTCGACGAGTGCTCCGACGAACGCGAGGCCCTTTATCGAGAGGAAATGATCATCGCCGTCCTTGCGCCACGGTTCAACAAGGCGGGGAAGGTCTGGCCGATCGATGATCGAGGTGGAAGGCGCAATCTGTTGCGTTTTGAGAGCACTTATGCGAAAAGCGGGGCACAACAGAAACCGCTATGAAAACAGTCACCCTCCTTCTCGGCCTCGTTCTGGCCATTCACATCGGCGCGGATGCCGCGGCGATGACCCTCGCTAAAGACGGCAAGGCCCGTTGCGTCATACTCCAGCAGCCTGGGGCCACACCCGCTGAGTTGCAGGCAGCTCGCGATTTGTCGGAAGTCCTCAAGGAGATCACCGGCGCGACGTTCTCCGTCCAGGAGGCCTCCACGAAAATCCCAAAAAGTGCGATCATCATCGGCCCAGGCCCCGCGGCGCGATCTCTCTTTCCCGGGGTGCCCTTCGATCAATTGGGACTTGAAGAGATTGTCATCAAGACTAAAGGAAACCGGCTCCTTCTGGCGGGTGGACGCCCCCGGGGCACCCTCTACGCCGTCTCGCAGTTCCTTCAGGAGCAGTGCGCGGTCCGATGGTGGACGCCGTGGGCGAGCCGCGTCCCAAAGAACCCGAACCTGACTGTGGGGAAGCTGGATGTCCGTTACCGTCCGGTCTTTGAATCGCGCGATCCATTCTGGTACCCGGCGTTCAATCCCCAATGGGCAGTCCGGAATTTCTCGAACAGCCAGTCGGCCCACATCCCGGAGGAAATGGGGGGCTGCATCAGCTATCGGGGGTTTGTGCACACCTTCTATCCGCTGGTTCCGCCGGAGGAGCACTTTGCCACCCACCCGGAGTGGTATAGCATGGTGAAAGGCAAACGGACCACAGAGCACGCCCAGCTCTGCCTCTCCAATCCCCAACTGCGCGACTACGTCGTCCAGAAGGTTCGCCAGTGGCTTAAGGAATCCCCCCAGGCCCGGATCATTTCGGTCTCTCAAAACGACTGGCATGGAGCGTGCGAATGCCCGGACTGCAAGGCCGTGGATGACGCGGAAGGGAGCAAGGCCGGGACGATGATCCATTTCGTCAACTACGTTGCGGAGAAAATCGAGGCCGACTTTCCGCTCGTGGCGATTGACACGCTGGCCTATCAATATACGCGAAAACCGCCCCGGACCGTGAAGCCTCGGCCCAATGTCATCGTCCGGCTCTGCTCGATCGAGTGTAACTTCCGCGAACCGCTCGACCACCCGTCCAACGCGACTTTTGCCGATGACATCCGTGGGTGGTCCAAGATCTGCAATCGACTCTACATTTGGGATTATACGACGGACTTTGCCCACTACACGCAGCCGCATCCCAACTGGTATGTGCTAGGCCCCAACCTGCGCTTCTTCGAGCAGCACCACGTCCGCGGCGTCTTCGAGCAGGGCGCCTACCAATCGTTTGGCTCGGAGTTGGCCGAACTCCGGGCGTGGGTCCTGGCCCAACTTCTCTGGAACCCGCGCAAGGACGACCGGGCGCTCATCAAGGAGTTCATCGAGGGCTACTATGGCGCCGCCGCCCCCTTTGTCAGCCGCTATCTCGATACCCTTCACGACGCTTCGCGCGGGTCGAACCTGAGTTGTTTCTCGAAAACGGATATGCCTTTTCTCCAGTTGACTCCTCTGGTCGAAGCAGAGCGTCTGTGGGGACAGGCCGAAAAAGCGGTTGCCGGTGACGCCACCCTCCTACCGCGCGTCCGCCTGGGTCACCTCCCGGTCCGCTACGCCTGGCTATCGCTCTGGACTCAGTTGCGCAAGCAGGCGCAGGATAGCGGTGTCGCATGGCCCCTTCCCGCCTCTCGCAAGGCGGTGGCGGATGAATGGCTCGCCCTCGCCAAAGGCGTCCCTGGCATGGACTGGACCCGTGTTACGCTCGTGAACGAATCCGGAGTGACTCCCGAGAAGTGGGTTGAGCGCTTCGCCAAGGACCCGGCGGAACCAAGCGTGGACAAACCTTCCGCTGCCGCCCCATCCCAACCTCTTCCCAAAGTCCAGGTCAGCAGAGACGGACGAGCGTTCGTTAAGGGAGAGGCGACTCCCTTCGTGCCCTGTGGGCTTACCTACTTCCGTCCGAACACCGGCTGGGCGCCCCAGGTCTGGAAGCAGTTCGACGCCGCCGCGACCCGCCAGGACTTCGCTCGGATGAAAGGACTGGGTGTCAATTGCGTCCGCGTCTTTCTCTCGTTCGGTTCCCTTTACGAGAAGCCAGGCACCCTCTCGCCTGATGGACTGGCCAAGCTGGACCAGTTCCTTGCCCTGGCCGAGGAAGCGGGGATCTATGTGCATCCCACCGGCCCCGACCATTGGGAGGGTCTGCCTGAGTGGGCTCGAGGCGACCGGCTTGCCGACGAACAGGTCCTCAGCGCTCTCGAGTCCTTCTGGAAACTCCTCGCAACGCGGTATAGCGGACGCAACGTCATATTCGCCTACGACCTTCTCAACGAACCCGAAGTCCGTTGGGATACTCCTTCCATGCGGGTGAAATGGAACCAGTGGCTTACAGCGAAGTACGCCACGGCGGACAAGCTGGGTCAGGCCTGGGGGAAGGTCGATGGTATTCCGCAGTTCGGCGACCTGGTTCCTCCGGAGCCCAAGGACGCTCCCGGTAACCCGGAATTGCTCGATTACCAGTTGTTCCGCGAAAGTGTCGCCGACGAATGGACCCGCCGACAGGTGGCCGCCATCAAGGCCGCCGACTCTCACGCTTTGGTGACAACGGGACTCATCCAATGGTCTGTCCCGGCCCTCATTGGCGGTCCACGCTACTACTCTGCCTTCCGTCCCGAACGGCAGGCCCCTTTCCTTGATTTCATGGAGGTCCATTTTTACCCTCTCAACAGCGGTTTTTACAGCTACACCACACTCGAGGAGGGAACTCGCAACCTGGCCTACCTCGAGAGCGTTGTGAGGGAGGTCGCCCGGTTCACCAAGCCGGTCGTGGTGGCGGAGTTTGGCTGGTATGGGGGCGGAAAGCTCACGCTCGACGGTGGAAAACACCCTGCGGCAACGGAAGAACAGCAAGCCGAGTGGTGCTCGGCGGTGGTTGAAACCACCGCCTGCATGGCCGCCGGTTGGCTCAACTGGGGCCTTTACGATCATCCTCAGGCGGGGGACGTGACCCAGCTCACGGGACTGCTGACCGCGGATGGAAAGTTGAAGGCATGGGGAAGACGGTTTCAGGAACTGGCGGCGCGCTTCCAGAGCCAGCCGATGTCTCCCCTTAAGCTGCCTTCCGGACCCCAGCTTGACTGGACCTCGTGCATCACTAGCTCGAAAGCGGGGAACGCCTTCCGGGACCTCTATTTCAAGGCACGAGAGAGCCACCTCTCCGCCGCGCGCTGAAAGACGTCCGCAGCGAGCCCACTCCAAAACCTGGCCGATTTCGCTGTGAGCTCGGTGGGCGCGAAGCGTCTTGGACTGCGGGAGCCCTCTGCCGCTTTTGCCCCGGGCGGAGTGAGACGCACGACAAGGTTTCGCCGATCGTTCGTCGCACGCGTGTAGTCAAAGCGCCAGAGGGCTGGCGCAGTCCACAACCAGGGGGAGTATTGGGTGCGGCAGGTCAGACGGTGAAGGTTACATCCACCTGACCGCCGAGCACCTTTTTTCGATCCGCCTCGCCAAGTTCCTTCCATCGGCCTGGCTCAAGCCCGCCCAAGAGATACTCACCGATTTGCACGCGCACCAGGCGTAACGTGGGATGCCCGATTGCCGCAGTCATGCGCCGCACTTGCCGGTTCTTGCCTTCCACCAGCTCCAGCCCGATCCACCGGTCTTGAACTGATTTTCGGAATCGTATCGGCGGATCGCGTGGCGGCACTTCCGGCTGCGGTTCGACCAACCAGGCGCGACAGGGCATGGTCCTTCGCCCCTGGATGAGGACTCCTCTTTCAAGGCTCGCGAGCGGGCCGGCTGTGGGAATGCCCTCCACCTGCGCCCAGTAAACGCGCGCGTGCCCCCGCCGCGGGTGCAGCAACCGCTCGTTTAACTCGGTTTCGTCACTCAACAGGAGCAAGCCCTCGGAGTCGGCGTCCAACCGCCCGATGGGATAGACATTCGCTGGAAAACCGAAGTCCGCCAGGGTCCGGTGGGGCGAGCCGCCGGGTGTGAACTGAGAGAGCACACCAAAGGGTTTGTTAAAGGCGATCAACATGAGTGGGCACGCCGCGGCGTATGGACCGGCCGTTGCCTGACCTCGGTGTGGCACGAACCTGCCTAAAACGCAACAAATCGATGGTGGTTGATGCAGACACAGCGACGTGTATCCTTCCACCCATGGAACCTAAGATAGCAGCCGGGCGGCATGCCTCCACCCTGTTTCATTCACGACGCAAGACCCTCATCGGGGTTATCCACTTGCTGCCACTGCCAGGCTCACCTCTTTGGAAAGGGGACTGGGCGGAGGTTCTGGAGCGCGCCACGGCTGACGCGCGCGCCTTCGAACAGGGAGGTGCGGATGCCCTCGAAATCGAGAACTTCGGGGATGTGCCTTTCTCGAAGGGGAGCGTGAGTCCGGAAACAGTTGCCTGCATGGGGGCTGCCGCATCCGCGGTTCGCGCCGCCGTCGGGTTGCCCATCGGTTTCAATGTCCTTCGAAACGACGCCCGGGCCGGTCTTGGGCTTGCCACCGCGTACCGGGGGGCATTTATTCGCGTGAATGTCCTAACCGGCGCGATGCTGACCGACCAGGGACTAATCGAGGGGGAGGCGTACGCCGTACTGCGCTTACGCCGCGCGTTGTGCCCACAAGCGCTTATCCTGGCGGACGTCCACGTCAAGCATGCGGTCCCGGTGGGCCCTTTGTCCATCGAGCAGTCGGCGCGCGACACGATCGAGAGAGGGCTCGCCGATGCCTTGATCATCTCCGGCCAGGGGACCGGTATGCCCACCGACGTGGAGGACGTACGACGGGCGCGCAAAGCGTGTCCCAACGCCAGGCTGCTTCTGGGCAGCGGCGTCACTGTAGAAAACATCGCGTCCTTCCTGCCGTTGGCGGACGGGTTCATTGTGGGCACATCGCTCAAGAGAGCTGGACGCGTGGAGAACCCGGTCGATATGAAACGGGTGGCGGCGATCCGCAAGGCAATGGATTAGGCAGGGGGCGGCGACCAGGAGGTTTATGCGTTCAACGGGCGTGGCAACTCGGCCACGGTCTTTGACGCGAACTCGGGCAAAGTCCTTGCCACCATAGGGCTGCCCGGCAAGCCGGAATTCGCCGTCTGTGCACTCGGAGGCTGATCGAGACGTCCGTCCCCGGCAAGAAACGAGCAGCAATTGGCAAATTTTGTGAAGACTCGTTGTTCGCTTCAGCTTATCTTCGTGGGCAGATAAGAAGTAACAATGTTACAGATACCGCATAGATGAACGTGTATAGACGATGACCATGAGCCCTTTTCGAATGCCTCCGCAGATTGTCCGGCTCGTCCTCCTAACTCTAGGTATCGTAGCGAGTTATATGACGGCGCGGTCCTTCATGACCCCGGCCTCTTTTGGCCAGATCGGCTTCTTCCGTGCCAACGCCATGGGGGATCTCGCCAGCCGCGAGCGAGTGTACGCGGGTGCGAAGGCCTGTGCGGAGTGCCATGAAGAGCAACAGAAAAAGCTGTCCGCCGCGGACCACAAGACCCTTTCCTGCGAAGGCTGTCATGGCGCGGGGCAGGCGCATGTCGAGAACCCCGATGTGAGCAAGATGGTGATCCTTAGCTACAGCCACTGCGTCCGCTGCCACGAAGCCAGCCCGTCGCGTCCGAAATGGCACAAACAAATCAAGAGCCGGGACCATTACACCGGTCAGAAGTGCGTCGAGTGCCACGTACCTCATCAACCGAACGAAGTGCCATGAAATCAGAAGTTCCCAGACGTTCCATGCTTGGCCAACTGGCCGCTGGGTTGGCGGGATTGGCCGCGCTACCGCTTGCCGCTTCCACCAAAGCGGTGGTGAAGACGGTGCTGGTCTCCTCCTCGGCCCCGAAGGGTTATGATCCAACCAAGCACAAGTGGCTGATGGCGATCGACATCAACCGCTGCATTGGATGCGGGCTCTGCGTGGAGGCCTGCAAGAAGGAGAACAGCGTTCCGGAAGGCCCGAGCTATTTCCGAACCTGGATCGAGCGCTATGTCATCAAGAAGCCTACGCCCGGATCTGGCGAAACACGAGGCAAGGTTGACGTGGATTCTCCCAACGGCGGCATGCACGGCTTTCCAGAGTCCCTGGTGCCGCGGGAGGAGATTCTTCACTCCTTCTTCGTGCCCAAGCTGTGCAATCTATGCAAGCACTCCCCTTGCGCGCAAGTCTGCCCGGTGGGGGCGACTTTTGACTCGCCAGACGGTGCGGTGCTGGTCGATCCCAAATACTGCGTCGGCTGCGGCTTTTGCATCCAGGCCTGCCCCTACGGCTGCCGCTTTTTGAGTCCAATCACGCATACAGCGGAGAAATGCACGTTGTGCTACCACCGCATCACAAGGGGCCTGAAGCCTGCCTGTGCGGAGGTGTGTCCCACCCAGGCCCGCATTTTTGGAGACTTGATGAATCCGGTCACGGACGATCCGCTCCAGAAGTTCTTTGAAGCCAACCGTGTCCATGCGTTGAAGCCGCATCTGGGCACCGAACCGCGCGTGCAATACGCGGGTCTGGACAAGGAGGTAAGATAATATGGGCATCGAGATCACCAATACCATCGTCGAGATCCTGCCGCAGTTCGACGGCTACGTCTATCCGAACGAGGCCAACCTTCAGCCTCTTTGGGGCATCCTGATCGTGCTCTACCCCTACATCACCGGCCTTGTTGCGGGAGCGTTCATCATGGCTTCCCTGGTGCGTGTGTTTAACGTAAGAGCCCTCGAACCGGTCTATCGGCTCTCGATGCTGACCGCACTCGCGTTCCTGCTCTGCGCGCCGCTGCCGCTGCTGTTCCATCTGGGACATCCCGAGCGGTGCCTCGAGATTATGATCACGCCGCACTTGACTTCCCCCATGGCCATGTTCGGCTTCGTCTATGCCTGGTACCTAATGGCGGTGCTGCTGCTGGAACTGTGGTTCGACTACCGCAGGGATTTTGTCGTATGGTCAAAAATCCAGCCCGGCTTTCGCGGCATCCTCTACCGGCTCTTCACCGTGGGCGTTGACGATCTGTCGGAGCCGGCAGTACGGCTGGATCACAAGCTCGGGCAGTTCCTCTCGGTGGTGGGCATCCCCTCGGCGTTCCTGCTCCACGGGTACGTGGGTTTCATCTTTGGCTCGGTCAAGGCCAACCCCTGGTGGGGCAACGTGCTGATGCCGATCATCTTTATCCTCTCCGCCGTGGTCTCGGGCATTGCGCTCTGCGTGTTCAACTACATGGTGCTCTGTTGGGCCCGTCAGCGCCCGATCGACATGCGATGCCTGGACGTGATGGGGATGTTTCTCTTTTATGCTCTGGTCGTGGACGCGTCCATTGAGGGTCTTGATTGGATCCACCGGATTTTTGCGGCGGAGGAGAGCTTCCAGGTGCTCTACCAGATGGCCACTGAAAAGCTCTTTTACACGCTGCGCATCGGCCAGGGGGCGTTAGGCACCCTCGTACCCTTGGTGTTGCTGGGCCTCCTGCAACTGTTCCGCCGCCGCGTCGGGGAGTTGAACCGGCGGCGAATGTATGCGGCCAGCAGTGTGCTGATCCTGCTCGGGGTGCTGGCGATGCGCTGGAACGTGGTCATCGGCGGCCAGCTCTTCTCCAAGAGCCTCCGTGGTTTCATGAGCTACAAGATGGACTTTGCGGGGCTGGAGGGCTGGTTAATGGGGGCTGTCCTGTTGATCCTGCCGTTTGTCGTTTTGGTGGTCCTTCTGAACCTCTTTCTTTCGCCATCACTGCCTACGGACGGGATGCCCGCCGCTCAGAACTCGCCCCGGAAAGACGCCTCAGTCGCGTGAGGTACCGCCTGGGCGAGAAACCTCAACGCCTCGCCGAGGATCTTCCGCTTTTGGATCAGCACAACCGCTTTTCCTCATCTTTGATAGCGAGCCTTACCATTTCAGGCGTGCTACGACGTTCTTGATGCGTTATCCTGCCGGCATGGTCGAAGGCGTGCAGTGCAGGTTGGGACGCGTACTGGTTTGGTGCGGCCTGATTCTGGGCGTGGCTTCGGCCACGGCCCAGCCGTCGGCCACCAATCGGGTGCCTGCAGGCGAAAACTTCCCGGCCTTGACCAACTTGGCCCAGTTTCGAGCGTTGGATTTCCAAAGAGAAGACCCAGCCTGCTCTGTTCGGCTGGAGGGGACCGTGCGCTGGGTGAATGCCGCGCAGCGACGGTTGGTCCTCCAGGACCCGTCGGGAGCCGAGGTGCTGGAGATGGCTTGGCAACCTCAGGGAGTGCGGCCAGGCCAGCGCGTGCGGGTGGAGGGTGCCGGGATCGTCCGCCGTCGAGGTTCCGGGTACAGCGTGGGAACGATCGGGCCGATCGTGGACAACGATGGCGTGCACGGGATGATCGCGAAATCGGGAGCGGTGTTTCTTTCCGCCGGAAACCACCCTCTGCGAGTGGAATGGTTCAATCGGGTGGAGGTGTACGGACTTGAGGTGGAGTACGAAGGACCGGGGTTGCCTCGGCAGAGAATCCCGAATGGTGCCCTCGCTCATCTGGAACAGGAAGCCAACGGAGGTCCCCCTGCTTTTCATCCGGGACTAACCTGCCGGTGCTATGAAGGCGATTGGGAGGCCCTTCCCGACTTCGCCTCTGGAACGCCGGTCAAGTCCGGGGTCTCGGCGAACTTGGATTTGAGCGGGCGAGTTCGGAACGAACACGTGGCGTTGGAGTTCTCCGGGGTCATCCAGGTTCCACGGGACAGCGTATATACCTTCCATTTGAAATCCGATGATGGGAGCCGTTTGTTCGTGGAAGGCCCCCCCATGAACCTGGAGGTGGTTGGAGACGCGGCACCCCCGTCCCCTAGACCGATCACCATCGGGCAGCAGCTCCCCGCGGCAGCCCTGTGGGCCCAAATCGAGGGCAATGTGCGTCTAGTCAGGAAAGAACCTTACGGTGGGTGGGAGCTGGAACTGACCGCGGGCGCCGGGCAGATGCGTGTGCAGGTGGACGAGGCGCCTGGCCTTGAAGTTCCCCTTTTGCAGAACTGTCAAGTTCGTGTGGTCGGCCTTTGCCAGGGCGTCAATACGGTGGATGGACAGACGGTTGTCGGACTTCTGTGGGCCTCGGGCCGGGAAAGCATCGAGAGGATTGCCGGTCCTGCGGAGGCTGTGTCCGCCGAGTCGGGCGCGCTGCGGCTTCTGACGGCCGCCGGCGACGTGCATCAGCTCAAGCGGGAGGAGGCTCAGCGCGGGTACCCGGTCAGGCTCCGCGGAGTCGTCACTAGCGTTCTGCCGGAGCACCAAGCGTTCACGGTGCAGGACGCGGCGCGTGGGCTGTACGTGGTGGACGCTTCCGAGAACCGGTCCGCTCCACCGCGGATTGGAGATTTCCTGGAGATCGAAGGCACGACCGATCCGGGGCTGTTTGCGCCGGTGGTGAATGCTCAACGGGTGCGGGGCTTGGGAGCCGGGCACTTGCCCGAGCCGGTGCGCCCTGCCTGGGACCAGTTGATGAACGGAAGCCTGGATGGCCAATACGTGGAAGTCCAAGGGATCATCACGACCGTGCGGTCGAACACGGTGGCACTGCTGACGCGCGGAGGGGTGATACGGACGGAACTCCGTGTGCTCGGCGCCAAGCCTGCGGAGATGGGTCGATACGAGAACGCCTTGGTCCGAATACGAGGATGCTTGTTCGCCCTCTGGGACTACGAAACGCATCAGGTCAAGACCGGCGAGATCCGGATCTATGGCGCGGACATCCTCGTGGATGAGGCCGCGCCCGCGGATCTGTTCTCAGCCCCGACAAAGACCGCCGCGGAGCTGCGGTTATTCGATCCGCAAGCGGGGGTGTTCCGGAGGGTGAGAGTGGCCGGGCAGATCGTCCACATAGGCAGTGGGGAGTATTTCCTGATGGACCATCGGCACGGGGTCCGATTTGTCGTAAAACAGCCGGCGGCGTTGGAGATCGGCGATTGCGTGGAGGTGGTCGGTTTTCCCGATTTGTGGGGCAGCGCTTCGCCGGTGCTGCGCGAGGCGTCGGCACGCAAGACAGGGCGGGCCGTGTTGCTGGAGGCGCGGCCGCTGGAGGCGGCGAGCTTGATGCGTTCGGACAACGATTCGACGCGGGTCCGGGTGGAGGGGCTGCTCGTGAGCCTGCGGGCGTCCGGTCCCGAGCAGGTGCTGGAGATGCAGAGCGGCATGCGCTCGTTCACAGCGCGGCTGAAGGCGCGGGAGGAATCCATGCCTTCGCTGCCGCCGGGCAGCCGTCTGGAGTTAACCGGTGTTTACGCTGGCCAGGGAGGGAACCCCACCGGGCTCCGGGACGTGGCTTCGTTCGAATTGTTCCTCAACGCCCCCGCGGACATCCAAGTGCTCGCACGGCCTCCCTGGTGGACGCTCAAACGGTTGCTGGTCAGCCTGGGAGCCCTGGCTTGCTTGCTCGCCATGTTCGCTCTCTGGGTCACGCAACTGCGTCGGCAAGTGGACCAGCGGACGACGGAGCTTGGAGCTCAAATTCGTGCTCGAGAACGTGTTGAGCATCAGCGGGCTCTCGAGCAGGAACGTACGCGTATCGCCCAGGACCTCCACGACGAATTGGGGTCCGGGATTACCGAGGTCAGCATGCTGGCCGCCCGCGCAAAGTCCGTCGTGGCTCTGGACGAGCAACGCAACCGGTATCTCGAACAGGCGGGCGACAAGGCGCGCGAGATGGTCACCGCCCTGGATGAGATCGTTTGGGCCATGAATCCCCGGCACGATTCCCTGGCCGCGCTCGTTAGCTATTTCTCCCTGTACGCGGACCGTTTTTTAGGCTTGGCGAATATCGCCTGGCAGATCGAGGGCCCAGGCGGGTCGCCGGATCACGTGGTGGACTCCCATCAGCGACACCAGTTGTTCCTGGCGTTCAAGGAGGCCCTCACCAACGTGGTGTGTGTGCGGCTGTGCCACCGGTGAGGAGGCCCTCCGGGTGATCCCGGGCCACAAACCCGACATTGTCCTGATGGACATCCAGTTGCCAAACATGTCGGGCATCGAATGCACCCAGCAGCTCAAACAGCTCCTGCCTGCGGTGCAGATCATCATGGTGACCGTGTACGAGGATCCCGACCGGATTTTTAAGGCCCTGCGGGTCGGTGCCTGCGGCTACTTGCTCAAGCGCTGTTCGCCGGATGAACTCCTCTGCGCGGTTCGGGAGGGGAAGCAAGGCGGGGCGCCGATGTCGCGCGAAATTGCGCGCAAAGTCATCGCGTCGTTCCAGGAACCGCTCACCGTCGCGGCGGAAATGGAGGACCTGTCGCCGCGCGAACGGGAGATCCTGGAGCTGGTGGCGGAGGGCTTTCCGAATAAAATGATCGCCGACCGCGTCGGTCTCACGGACGGCACCGTGCGCTGGCACTTGCGCCACATCTTCCACAAGCTCCATGTCCGCTCCCGCACCGAGGCGGCCCTGAAATTCCGCGCCGTAAACCCCGGGGTATAGGGCGAGAACCTCACATTTGTGAGGCTAGTCAAACCCGTACAAATCAGGGAAACATGTGGCATAGCTGTTTGGTGACACAATCAACACTAATGAACACTGTGACATGAAAACGCGCATTCCCCTTTATGCCTGTCTTGGATTAGCCCTCTGCACTGCGGCCACCCTCTCAGCCGTCCAAATCACCTTCGGCGTCAACATGTCGGCTCAGACCGCCTTGGGCGCCTTCAACCCGGATTCTGACACGGTCTTTGTCGCAGGCGACCCCATTAATGGCTGGAGCACCACCGCCTCGGAACTGACAAGGAGTTCCACCGACACGAACATATGGGTGGGAACCTTCGACGTGCCCGGCGCAGCAGGAACCACCATGCAGTACAAGTTCCTGATGACCACCGCCAGCGCTACGACCTGGGAAGGCGCGGTGGGGCCGGGGGGAGGCACGGGGAATCGTACCTTCACGTTGCCGGCCACCGACCAAACTCTCCCCGTGGTGTATTTCAACAACGTTACGACCTCGACTTCGGTCACTGCCAATGTCACTTTTCAGGTCAATATGTCCTTGCAGATCGCCCTCGGGAACTTCGATCGGGACTCAGGCACGGTGAATTTGGCGGGTGAATTCAACGGGTGGAGCGCCTCTGCCTTCACGCTGACCAACAGCGTGTCCAACCCGGACGTCTGGGTCGGAGTCGTCACCTTAACCGGTGCGGCAGACAGCACGGTCAGTTACAAGTTCGTGATGAATGGGGGTACGTGGGAGGGGAATGTGGGGCCCAATGGCGGTCAGAATCGCGTGCTGACGTTGAAGAAGACCAATCAGGTCCTGCCGGTGGTTTATTTCAACAACCTGGCTGTCACTCCCACCGTGATCCCGCTGACCTTCCAGATGGATATGTCGGTTCAGATCGCTTTGGGCGCATTCGATCCGGAGGCAGGTACGGTGTCGGTGGCCGGAGATGCCCTCAACAACTGGAACGTGACAACCTCGATGCTCACCAGGGGTACCACGGAAACCAACCTCTGGACGGGTACGTTCGACGTGACCAGTGTGGCCGGGAATGTGATCTTCTATAAGTTTGTGATGAATGATGGTGCGACCTGGGAGAGCATTGACAACCGCTCCTATACGATCGCCAGCACCAATGCTCAGACCATCCCACGGGCCTACTTCAACAACACCAACCACCTCGGCAACCTGACCATGAGCGCCCTCGCCGGCGGCCAGACCACGCTCTCCTGGACGGCCGGCCCGCTGATTCGTCTGCAGAGCGCGGCGGAACTTGGCAAGGGGTCATGGCAGGATGTCCCAGCCACCCTTGGACAGGGATCGGCTAAAGTGACCGTCGGCACCAGGCAGTCCTATTTCCGGCTGGTCGGTCCTTGAGGCGAAGTTGTGTTCGGAGCGGCCTTGAAGGTAGGGCTCGCTGTCCTCAGCGGGCCGCACACGCGGTTGACCGCGCGGGACTGTCGTCCAGCGCACCCGTGGCGCAGGTTTCCTAACCTGCTGTGTCGCCGACTTCTCAGTCGGCAGGGTGAGCGAATAGACCCGGGGTTCAAACGATTTGGACGCCGCCCGCCTTTCGCACGCCATGCAGGTCTGGAAACCTGCGAAACAGCAGACTCGGAGGTCTGCGCC
>ORJL011120193.1_pt1 | contig 13714 bp, 15 predicted proteins | sample 1779941 | NCBI WGS metagenome assembly ORJL01 (sample SAMEA104232317, study PRJEB22302) | groundwater metagenome | biome: forest; feature: aquifer; material: groundwater | place: USA | collected 2011-08-07 | depth 5.8 m
GGGCACCGGCGGTCGGCGGTCGACGTACTTCCGCACGAAGCGATAGGTGGGCATGCCGATCTCGAGCGCCGCTGTGGCGGCGTCCTCGACGACGGCCACGCCATGTTTTTTGGCGAGCGCGAGGACGCCCTGGATGCGGCGCACACCCGGCACGCCGTCGTGCTGCTGGATCTGCGCGCAGACGAGGCCGATATGCGGGCCGGCCGACGTCGCGCGCGCCAGCAGCGCCAGTGTCGTGGGCGGCGTGCGCGCGGGGCGGTCGTCGTCGTGGATCTGGTACCAGCCGCGGCGCGTGCGGAGATGCTCCCGCAGCAGCTGGCCGGTCTTGGGCGCGATCAGCCGCACGTGGAGGTCATTCCACTGCACCTGGAGGCGCTGCCCCAGCCATCCGGGTGGCGCGCCGTAATACGCGCCCTCGACTTCGACGCAGCCGTTGAGAGAGACCGTGCGCTCGCCGAAGCGATAGTAGCGAAACGGTTCGACGGGGAGCGGGCCGAGCGCCGGCCGTTCCTCAGCAAACATCACGGCGACTTGGCGCTTCGTCGTGCCATGGATGCGCGTATCGGCCCAGTGCCGCTCCCAGCGGTCCAAGTACGCCTGTGCCGCCTCGAGCGTCTCAAAGCGCAGGCCCTTCAGCGGCGTCTTTTGCGCGTGGCCGACGCCGGCTTCGACTTTGCCTTTGCGGTCGGGATCGCGCACGCGGCACGGCAGTGCGACGACGCCGTAGTGGGCGAGGACGTCGCGATAGAGCGGATTGAGCGCCGGATCGTAGATGTCCGGCGTGAGGACGCCTTCGCCCAGGTTGTCGAGGACGATCACCTTGACCGTCCCGCCCAACCGCCGAAACGCCTGCTCGTGGAGCTCGGCCCAGATCTGCGCACTCGACCGCCACGTCAGCAGCCGCACGGCTTTGCGCGAGCAGCCGAGCGTGAAGACGAAGAGGCGGGTGCGCCGGTACTGGCCCGTCGCCGGGTCACGCACCATCGGCCCCGCGCCGTAATCGACTTGGCCTTCTTCGCCGGGGGCCGTGGTGATCACGACGTGCGCCTCCGTCGGCGTGGCGCCGCGCAGCGTCAGCACGAAGCGCCGGACACTCGCGTACCGTGCGGCGAAGCCGTGATCGTCGACGAGGTCCTGCCAGATCGCCATCGCGTTGCGGCCGTGGCCCAGCGCCTTGGCAATCAGATCGCGGTACGGCTCACACGCACTCGCGCTCGGCGCGCGCGTCGGGTCGGTGGACACCTCCGCGGAAATGGCCGGTTGTGGCGGGTCGGAGTCGGTGGACACCACCGGCGTAATGGCCGGTTTTGGTGGCCCTTCGCCTGGCCGTCCTCGCCCGCGGACCACGACGCCCGCGGCGCGCAGATAGCCGCCGACCGTTTCCCGGCGCACGCCCGTCGCCGCTTCGATCCGCCGAAGCGTCCACCCCAGGCGTCCGAGCGTAAGAATTCGCTGCTGTGTGTCGTCGTCCAAAACGTTGCTCATTCCGGCAGGGACCATAAGCCCGCTGCCTTCGTCAACGTCTCGGCCGCCGTCAGTTAATGGCCGGTTTTGCGGTGTCGATTAATGGCCGGTTTTGGGTGTCCACTGAGGGTCCGTCCCGGCCGATTGCTACCACCATCGCTCGAGGCAACTCGTACGCAGCTGTCTCTATATCGACCGCATCTCCCTCCTCAATCAGCGCAAGACACGCCTTGATCTCTTCTGCCGACAAATCGCCCGGCGAGAAGGCCTGCACGTCACTTCTCATGTGATTCCTCGGTGACACTGTCATCATCGGCTCGAATCGCTGGATTTCAACTGAATGTTCCAAGCAGGCTTTCCCTGCGCAATCAGCATCCGCTCCGGGGGTTGTCCCGGCCGTTGTTGAAATTCAGCGGCGGCTCGGTTGACATTCTACGCGACGTTCTCCACTGACACGACGAGGCCGAGTTCTTGATCGCGAGCGCGAAGGGCGGCGACGAGCTTCGGCATATCCCTGTGACCTTTCAGTCGGCGAAAGCCCTTCACGGCTTCGAGGACGGCGGCTGCGGTCCAGCGCAGCACCATCTGTCCCCCCCGCCACCGTTTCACGTTTCGCTTCACGTGCCGCGTGCGACTGATCAGGCTTTCGATGGCGTTGGTCGTGGCGAGGGATTGGCGCAGGCGATCGGACAGGTTGAGCGTCAGGACCGTGAGCGTTTCTTCGAGGCCTTCGCGGACGCTCGCGGCCGCACTCGGATACCGATCCTCGAGTCGTCGCGCCAGATCCTGCAGCAACCGTCGCGCGATCGCGACCTCCATCTGCCGGTACGCACGGGCGACGATCGCGCGGACCCAGGGCCGCTGCCCCTCAGGCAGATGCTCCAGGATGTTTCGCAGCTTGTGCACGTGACAACGGTGAATCAACGCGGCCGGCCCCCACGTCTGCGTCACCGCTTTGTGCAGCGCCTTGGAGCCATCGAGGATGACCAAGAGGCTGCGATCGGTGCGTAGCCCTCGGCTCTGCAGATCGGCCAAGAGGCTTTGACAGAGGGCGGCATTCTCCGTGGAGCCATCCCAGAGGCCGAGGGCATGTTTCGCGCCGGTGGTGTCGATGCCGAGCGCGACCACGATGCAGTGCTCGCCGATGTGGAGGCCGTCGATCAGCAGCGCCACCAGGTTCATCGCCCCCAGCGCCGTCGATCGCCAAGCCTCGAGCTGCGCGGCGGTCTTCACGACAAATCGGCGACTCACCGCACTTTTGCTGGTGCTCCGGACGCGGACCTCGGCGCCGACCGGCTCTAAGCTGCGGCCGTACTGCCGCGTCGTGACGCCGATGAGCATCTGCTCCACGACACGCCGATTCAGGGGGTCGGTGTCGGCGAACGCCTGAAACGTCGGCAGGGCGACTTCTTCACCATCCGCACGCACGCGCGGCCGACGAATCTGCACGTGGCGTCCGCCGAGGACGACCTCACTGCTGACCGTTCCGGCGCGAGACGCCGCGCGCTCGGACTGGTGCGCATACCGCGGTCCGCAGATCGCGGTGCGATCCGCTTCGAGCATCGTCGTGAGGACCTTCAGCCCCGACGCGACGGCGAGCTCCATCAGATCGGCACGCGTATCGACGAGGAGATCGACGAGGGGCAGATGGCGCTGGAATGGCGAATCGACTTGGTGCGACCGATCGACTGTGCGAGACTCTCGTTTCATGGCGGCTCCTGCTGGCGGGCTTTTCGCCCTGGCCTAGTCACCGGTCGTATAGCACGACCAGTGCGGAGCCGCCGCGTTCAAATTTCAACAATTACTGGGACATCCCCTCCGCTCCGTCGATTCGATATCAGCGCGGTCCGCCATCGGAAACACGAAGACACGGACTTGCTCACGGCACTTTGCTATCAGCGCGTTGAGATGACAGTTCGTCGTTTGGCCATCTCTAAAGCAGTTCTTGGGATGTATGCGGCCGTAGCCCTGGTTTATTCTCTTCGTGTAGCTGTCCGTGCATCTGCCGAGGTACCTGACTTGACCGTCGACGACGAAGCAATAGAGCCCTTTCAGTTTCGCGGTTCCTGGATCGTCGACGCGAAAGTCGCAGTAGACATCGTCGCCGTAGCGGTTCAAGAACTTGAGATATTCCGCCTTCCCTGTTCGCTTTAGCTCGAGCACGCACTCGCCGAGCTTGCGGTCACGATTCTCGCGATGATCGGTCGTGAAGAATTCCGAGAGATGCAGATATTTTCGATGAAGGAGTGTTTGGGCGACGGTTTTGTTGTTCTTCGCCGCGAACACATCCGTCTTCAGAGATTCGGCGAATGTTAGGGTGACCTGTCGGAATTCGAGGACACGCGCACCGACGACGAATGTGACGATGTCAGTCTGGTCCACAGTGCCTCCGCCTCCGCCTCGTCGACGCTCCCGCCCGCTCTTCGGCTCGCTCGAGTGGGTTCATGCACAGCATGTCGCGAATGTGTATTTATACATTTCCTCTCTGAATAATGCTTCATCATTCCTTCTCCTTCGTCAACTCTGACGCAACCCGTGCACCATCGTCTCTCGCGGGCTTCGTTCGGATTCGACCGAACGCAGCGAGGTGGAATCGGCTGCTCCGATGTCGTCGACAACAACGCAACTGAAAACGGAACTCACCCTTGAGCGGAGAAGACACGACATTTAAACGCGGACGGATTGCTGCAGCGAATGAAGCGGTTCTGGTTTATGGTGTCTCTCTTGCTCATGTTAACTGGCTGCACCAATTGCAGTGGCGACACATCGGCGCAGCAGACGTGCGTGCGCGTCGAGGGCGACTACAACAATCTCTCCTCACAGCACAGTCAACTCCTCTTGCTTTATCAAGCGCAGCAAAGCGCTGTAACAGACTGTAGAAAGAGCGTCGCGAATCTGAGCAACATCCTCTACGACGAGTTGAGGTGTGACCACGTGGCGCAACTCACGATCGCAACTCGGCCGTCCATCAACCTGACCTACCCTCAAGCTGCAGGGATCGCACAACGCACTCTGTTTGCATCCGAGCTCGCCTTGGTCGTCGACATTATTCTTGGATTTCTGTTTTGCTACGTGGATAAAGAGTGGAGGCTCAAATGGTTCTGTGTCGCACTGGCAATTGCGATCTGCATTATTCTGACATGGTGGCCCTACATCCTGATTTGATGGCGAACGGCCACGCTACTCCTAGCAATTGTCAGATCCCGCACTGCTTTTCAATCAAGTCCAACACCTTGATTGATCGTTCATAGTAATGCTTGATAACGACGTAGCTGATCCCAACATTTCCGCCATGAGCGATGTTGTGGCGGTTCGCCATGATGCTCTCAATTGCGTCTTTCAGTTCTCCTTCGGTGTCAGCCCTCAATTGCACTTCCCACGTCACGTCGAACGCACGAGCGACATCGCAAATCTTGCTCATCGTCGGGTTCTGAAACCACTTCAGCTGAACCTCTACGTAATTGGCGACCGAAGGCGAGGCGCTGTTCCTGGCGTAGCGGGAATAGAACCTCCGAATCGACGTTTCGAGAAATCCTGCCACCAAGATGCACAGGTAGCGAGCGAAATGCGACTGGAGCTCGAGATCCGTAATTAGGTCTATCTGCTTGAAGACGTGGTCGAGTCGCTGCTGCCCTTTCAAGACCTCCGAATCGTTCATGGACTACCTCAGCGGACGTCGGCAAATGCGGCCGTAGCAAGACCGAGACGGTTCCTCACACTCTCCTCATCGGCAGTCGCCCGTTGGCTTGAGGCCAGGAAGCCTGCGTGCTTCAGCAGCAAATCGTACTTGCGCTTGACTGCTTTGCAATCTGTTATCGGGCCTTTTGACAGGCGCCTGTTGATTCCGACCATCACCGAATCAAACACAGCGGCGTTGAACGACGCCCTCGGCTTGAACGCCTTGGATCCCATGCATCTTGCAACCGTCTCAATAGTGCGTACGAACGCATTAGCCACGGCGTCGCTATCATTCAGCTTCAGATGGCGATTCTTGCCCATGTAATCATTCAAGAACTCTTTCATCGGACGGGCGTACTTTTCAGATCTGAAATTGAGAGCCAAGAACCGCAGAATTAGTTCCTCGTCCCTCATTCTCCTGTTGACTGGTCCGTATACGGACCTCCAGGTCTTCTCCTGATTCAACCTGTGTAACAAGTCATTGAACTCGCCATGGAAAATAGCCGCTCGAATCTCCTGCTCAAATAACTCTGATGCGCCTGTGTTGAGGCGTTCGAATATGTAATAAATACTACTCTGATCGTCCGACGGCTGATCCTGCCTCACGACAGTCGCATGGATTATTCCATCATCAAGTCTTCTTCGATCTTCTTCAGTAAGGGACTTATACGTGAGCCCCAAGAATTGTTTTTGCACTCCTTCGAGCTTGAAGTCTCGACTTGTAGCTGAGAAGACTCCCTTGTAGAAGTATTCCAGTGTTCGTAGACGCTGTTGACCGTCGATCACTAGCAGCTTCTGAGACTCTGATTCTTTTGAAAGAAATATCCCTGGCACCGGAAGGCCAAGGAGAAGAGATTCAACGAACCGAGATGCCTGCTTAAACTTCCAGACGAAGCCTCGCTGGAAGCTCGGGACTCTAATGTCCCCGCTCGCCATCCGCTTGACCAGGCCGTCAACCGGGTAATCCGCGCCGTAGCTGGTGATTGAATACCGGAACGGAACGAGCTCCTCGGAATCGTCGCCCCTTCGATCCTCAATCGGAAGCTCCGTCTGAGTCAGAGATTTCGTTCCTCTTGCACGCGCTTTGCGCTTTCGAGCCACGGCGGAGCCTCCCTAGAAGGACAAGACCTGCCCAATACTACGATGAAAACGTTCGAGGTCAGGTGAACGGGGAACCGACGATGGTCCAAATCAAGCACTTCCACAAGAACGGACTGCCGGCCTGGGACATCAAAATCAGCACGATTGTCATCGGCGTCGTCGTGCTTCTGGTGCTTGCATTCATCACGCACGAAGGACACCGCGGGATGGATTGCGGCGATTCTACGGAAGTGAAAGCGGCTAGGTGTTGGTCCTTGTAGCTGGCGCTGACAAAAAATTGGGCGGCACATGGTTCCGGAACGGGGTTCCGGCTTTCGCCTTCCCTGTTCCTTCCATGACCGCCCTGACGACTGGCGAAGCGCATCAGTGGTCGCTGAAGCGTCGCGCCATCCGAGGAGGTTTTGTCTAAAGGTCAGCGAGTGCTCCTGGTGACAGCCAACGGCCCACAAGTCCGTCCGGTGTCGAGTCTTCCAGCAAACGGCCCGTGTTGCCTCCGTCCGGTGCCCAGACCCATGGGGCTCAAACGCTGATTGCGACGCGACCACGTCACGAGCGCGGGACGTTCCTCTACCTCCTGACGGTGCTCCCTGCCCACGCGCACTCCAGACAACGGGGGCCTGTCACTAGGTAAGCGGTTAGCTTACTCATGGGAGTTGCCTCCTTTCGTGACGGTGTCCCCACTATCGGGGAGCCTTGATTTTACCGCACGTTATCCTGCAAACGGCACGAAAACGGCACACTCCACCGGGAGCGTTTCTGGCGTCGCCGCAAGTTGTTGAAAAGATTGACTCCTCAGGCTGGATTCGACCCCGCCTTCGCTGCGCTGCGGCGGGCGGGCCAGCAACCCTCCGGTTAACAGTTGCGTCGGCGCGCTCTGCGCCTGAGTCGTACTGAGCGACTTGGAGCAATAAAACCGGGTATCAACTCGCACTGTTTGCGGATCAGCGTTTCGTACCAAAACACCTCAAATTCCAGGGGGAGGGGGCACAAAAAGAGGCACAATCTGGCTGCGCCTAATGTGTGCCTTCTAGGCACACATTGTGCTACACTCCGATCGGTGAAATATTTCACCTGGGACGACGCGAAAAACGAGAAGCTGAAGGCCGAGCGCGGCATTGGCTTCGAGGAGATCGTGTTCCTCATCGGACAGGGACACGTGCTGGACATCCTTGAACACCTGAACCAGCAGCGATATGGCGGCCAACGGATCTTCGTCGTCCAGCGTGACGATTACGTGTACCTCGTCCCATTCGTCGAAGACGACAAGCTGATTGCCTTGAAAACGATCATTCCGAGTCGCAAGGCCACGAAGCAGTACTTGGAGAAAGAGCCGGACGACCATGAAGCTTGATGCGGACGAAAAAGAAATCCTCGACTCGGTGGAGCGCGGCGAATGGCGTCCTACGCGCGCGCGTAAGCGAGCCCAAAGCCGATACAGTCGCTACGCCAAGGCGACATTCCGAAAGGATCGCCGGCTGAACATTCGGATTTCGACCAAGGATCTGGAAGCGATCCAGAAGCGTGCGATCGAGGAAGGCCTTCCCTACCAAACGCTGATCGCGAGCCTGTTGCACAAGTACGCGTCCGGGCGACTCCGGGAGGCGTAGCGAGCGGTCGACCTCCGCGCGGTGGAGCGCTGAGATTTGCCGACCTCTGGCCGTTTCCGCCACGACTTTGGCTGACGCCGGTGTCAGTCTGGCGCTCGGCGGCGGCAGGCGAGTCGGTGTGGTCCGCAAAATATAGCATCCGACCATTGACCTGACCTGCCAGGACGTCCATGGCGTCGCGGGAGCGACCGCTGAGCCCGAGCGGCTACGATACGAGGGCCATGTCGAACCGTCGGCCTTCCGTCCCCCGCACCGGTTACCGTTTACTGGAGGACCTGCTCGCGCTGGTCAGACTGGGACTGACGTCCCGGGCGCCCCCGGCGGCGGAGAACTTATTCCTGCGCAAGCAGCTGGCGCTCTATCAGGAACGGCGCACGAAACCGCGGCGGCCCGACCCCGCGACGCGCGTGGCACTCGTCGTGTTATCCCGCTAGGTCGGCACTTTTAGCGTCAAAATATCTGATCGCGCCGTACCTGGTGTTCGCCTCGCCCTTGACAAGTGCGAACCCAGTCGCTAACGTCCTGCCGCCACCCCTTTTTGAGAAAATCTGCTTGTTGCAGAAGGCTCTAATGCCACAAGGCTTTCAGAAAATCCAATTCAACGTCGAAGACAAGAGCGATGAGCAACTCGGGCAGGTCGGCACCCGCGGGTTGGCGGCTCGCGGCCTCGGTCGTCCGCGCGACGCCGTCACGCGGGAATTCAACACCGACGAAGCCGCGGCACGTTTCTATCTGAGCCGTGTGCTGGAGCAGGACGACCGTCCGCGGGTGCGAGGACTGACGGCGTCGGATCGGCCGGAGGCCGTGCCGGATCTCCGAGTGGCGGGCAGCCAGCAGGTGCCCAACAGCACGAATCGGCTTGTGCATTTCGACCAGACGCAGTCGTCAATCCCGATCTTCGGATCACGAGTCGTGGTGCAGCTGGATCGGAACCGCGAGCTCGTGGACATCGGTGGCGACGTCGCCGATATCAAAGGCGTGGCGCCTGTCGCGAATCTTAGTCCCGCGACGGCGAGAAAGGCCATCGCGGACTTCGTGAAGGTGTCGGAGGCCGCCCTCAAGAGCGTCCAACCACCCGAGCTGAGGTTCTTTTTCGATGAGAGAGCGGCCGACTGGCATCTCGCGTACTTCTTCACGCACGTGCCCGCCGCGCCAGAGGACTTCATGAAGGATTCTGTCGAAGGGCGCGGCCACGGGTTGGGCACCTCGCCGCGCCAGCGGCGGCCGATGCTCAACTATCTGGTGGACGCTCACGACGGCGCGATCCTCTTCTACTACAGCGCAGCGGCGCTGCTGGACGTGCCATCGGAGTGCGACGGAAACGAGGAGCTAGGTACCGTGGCGAAATTCTGGGGCCGCCTGAAGGCCGCCGGCGGCTTTGAGATGATCGACCCCATCCGTTCCATCAAGACCTACGATCTGCAGGGCAAGGACATCGACCGCGACCCCGTCCCCGTCGATGCAGTCGGCAACGCGACGAGTGCCTGGGGCGGCAACAACCCCGCCGCTGTCTCCGCGCACGTCAACGCCGCGAAGGTCTATCAGTTCTACAAGGCGGTCCTCTACCGAGACGGCATCGATGACAAGGGAATGGATCTCGTATCGGTCGTCAACTGCACCTACGACCATGACGAGGCGCCACCCGAGTGGCACAATGCGGTCTGGTACGACAAGAAGATGTGGTATGGCCAGTATCGAGACGCCAGCGGCACGCTGCGGAGCTTCGCCCGCTTTCTGGACGTCATCGCACACGAGCTCACGCACGGCGTCACCGAGAGCACCTCGAATCTGGTGTACAAGGGGCAGTCCGGCGCCCTGAACGAGTCGTTCAGCGACATCTTCGGGATCATGATCGCCAACTGGGACTTCACGAATCCCGGCAAGGATGTCGGCACATGGACTTGGCAGCTCGGCCCAGGTCTCGGGGAAAACGGGAAGCCGCTGCGGGACCTCAGCAATCCCAAGGCCACCGGGGATCCGGACCATATGAACGACTACTGGCACACTACCAAGGACAACGGCGGGGTCCACACGAACAGCAACATCCACAACAAGGCCGCGTACAACATGTTGACCGCGAAGGACGCAAACGGCGCGCGCGTCTTCACGCCCACGGAGGGTGCCGTGCTCTACTACTTGTGCCTCAGCCGGCTCAGCAGCATGGCGACATTCCCGGATGTTCTCCACGACCTCGTTGCCGTCGCCTCGATCTACTACGTCGGCGATCCTGCGAAGAACGCCGATCGCGTCAATCGCATCAACGCCGCCTATCAGGCCGTCGGCATCCAGTAAGAGCGTGGACGTGCAGAAGCCATTGCTATCGATCGTGCAAATCCTGGTGCTCCGAAATGAGGGGCTGGCGCGGGAACTGAGTGCAGCTGTGTGGGCGGCCTTCAAGGAGGTCGAGGCCTTCTACAACGCGGATGAGCCGCGTGCGGTCTTTCGGCGGGTGAACCTCTCGGTGAACGTGCCGGACGCGATTCAGACGGAGGGTGCGCTCGACATTACTCGGGACCTGGCCAACTTCTACGAGCCGGAATTCTGGATGACCGCGACCGGGAAATATACGCGGACCGTCGACCAACGCAAGGTGAGCAGGCTCGTCCGTACCCTCGCAGACGTGGATGCCACAGCCCGGCACGTGGTCGTGATCGATCAGGAGCTCACACCGCCCCCGTCCTGGCGCTACATCATCTTCGACGGCGATTCGGATGGGGGGGTCATTTCCATCGCCCCCACGGATCCGCAGTACTGGCGTGAACGCGACGTCGACCGCATCGGGACGATCAAGCACCGCTTACGCGTAGCGTGTTTGAATGTCGTCGGCGAGCTCATCGGACTCCAGCGATGCGAGAATCCGCGCTGTTTTTTGCGTGCGGACATCGATGCCGTGACAGCGCTCGATAGCATGGTAGTGCTGGGCGAGGAGCACGGCGTGCCGGCCCTGACCGGCCGCGGCTTCCTCGTCCGGACGGCCAATCCAGGAGCCGTGCAGGCCATCGCGCTGCACCCGGCGCCGGTGGAGTCGTAGCATGGCTGGCAAGTTTTGCCTCGATTGGTTTTCGGGGGCGAGCGCCCAGGTCGAGCTGTTCAGCCCCCAGCACGACGGCGACGACGACCTCTATCAACTGAAATACACGCCCGCGTTCCGCTCGACGATCCGGCCGCCCGTCGAAGAGCGCCCGCTCGGGCCCGGCGACCTCGAGCCGATCAATGCGCAGCTCGATCAGCTCGTGACGACCATTGGCGCCAGGTTCGGCGGGGCAGCGGCCGGGGCGACCGCGGTCGCCCCGGGGAAGTCGATCGAGGTGATGGAGATGCTGGGCCAGCAACTCCTGTCGCTGGTGCTTCCCCAATACGTGCAGGCCGATCTCCGCTCCAGCGATCTGTTCCTGGAGATCGGGATGGACGAGAGCCTCCTGGAGTATCCCTGGGAGCTCATGCACGACGGCGACAACTTCCTGTGCTTGAAACACGCGGTCGGCCGCTTTGTGAACGGGGCGGTGTTGATTCCGATGGCGCAGCAGCAGTTCGACCGGGCCGCCCCGCTCGAGGAGCTGTCGGTCCTGCTGGTCAGCGTTCCGGCGCCGCAGCCGCGCGGGGCCAAGAGCTACGACCCGCTGCCGGAGGCGGAGGCGGAAACCCACGCCATCTTGGACGCGCTGAAGGGGTTGCCGGGCGTGAAGGTGAACGTGCTCGTTGGAAAAAACGCCACATACAACGAGCTCTTCAAGGCCCTGAGGTTCGGCACGTATCAGATTGTGCACTTCAACGGCCACGCGTACTTCAACGAGGAGCGGCCCCGGGACAGTGGTCTCGTGCTCCACGACCAGGACATGAAAACGGGCGCAGTCGTCGGATACTTCGGGAAGCGCCCACCGGTGCTCTGCTTCATCAACGCCTGCGAGACGGCCAGGGTCGGCAAATGGAACGAGCGCTACGACATTTTTGGACTAGCGCGCGCGTTTCTGGAGACTGGCACGTACCTGCTCGGCAGCCGTTGGCGAATCAACGACAAGGCCGCTGCCGAGTTCGCCACGAAGTTCTACAGTGCGCTCATCGGCGACGGCAAGGCGGTCGGCACGGCGATGCTCGAAGCACGACGCCTGTGCAAGAACTCGGCACACGATGAGTTCGCGTGGGCCTCCTACATGTACTACGGCGATCCGCGCATGTGTTTCCGGCGGCTCTCGGGCGTTTGAGTACTTCGCATGCGTCTGGCCAAGCATTGTCGCAGGCGTGCTCTTCCAAGCTCTTTGGCTTGGGAGTGACCCGTAGATCGCGGCAATGTGGGGATGATTGAGCGACGCGAGCGTCTTCGCGTCGCGTTCGAGCCTCGCCTGCGTTCGGGGTCCGCGGCGAACGCGTCCTTCGACAACTGTCCTGCCGACTAGTCCTCCAGCCGGATCCAACGAGAGTTCGAGTTCACACACCAGGTCACTGTAGTCTCCGACCAAGCGGCCGAATCATCGTCCTATCGCCACGAAGTTCTGGCCTCTGAGGGAAGCTCCGATGCTGATCAGCCCGAGCGCGATCCGTTGCTGCCAGGAAGGATTCCACACCGCCTGATTCTTGGGAAACGCCGCCACGAGGTCGTTCTGATAGCTCTTCACGAGGTCCTCGAACCCTGAGGTCGGATAGCCGTTGAGATCCGCCAGAAGAAGCTGCGTCACGCCCCGGGCCGAGATGCGAGCGTGTGCGATTCCAGACCGGCTTGGTGCGCATACTGTTCGTATCGAATCGTGAGCGCAGCAACGTCTGGATCACTCAGCGTAATCTCCCAGCATTCCCCCTTCCCAGGTCTCTGCGTCGGCTTCCAGTCCACGACATCGATATCCGCGTTTTCCAGAACGTCCAGGAACGTTTTCAACTCCGGCGATCTACGCATACCCGCTCCTTTCGATATGGCCTCGGCATCGGTTCCCCACCGGAGGCTCGGACGACATTTTGTGTGGAAATTCACCACGTTTGCGGCGAACGACCCGAAAGGGTTTCGTCTTAGGGTTTTGCATCGCTGACTTTCGAGCGGCGTCGCCTGGTAAGGTCCTCCAGCCGTCGCCACCGTTGGCCGAGAGCCGGGACCGCGTCAATAACTACGGGAGTCGCTGCGCCGGGCGTTTCCTTGACTTGCGCGTCAGGCCGGCCGTAGGATGCCGCGCACACTCGCGCCACGTCCGATCGCACCGTTCCAGGCGCCAGGGCTGACGTCGTCCGCCCGTCTGATCTGATGCACCAGCATCAAGGTTTCCGGCCTTGCCTGCGTGACGCTCAACCGGGGATTCATGGAGGACACCGATGAAGATCATGGCGCTCGGTAAGAACCTCGCCGGTGAGATGCTGTTCCCGACTCTGAACGAGGAGACGTTCGTCAGCGCTCTGGCCGAAGGTCTCGGGCGCAACGCGGCCGCGTTGATGGGGGTCGCCCGGACCACGCAGAGAGGCGCCGCCTTCCGCGGCGAGGTCAAACGCCGCGTGGTCGACGCCGGAGATCCGCACGAAGCCGGCTGGACGTTCGTCGTGAGCGCCACGGATCCGCGCCGCAACGAGTTCATCGAGGCGCTGCAGCCTCTCGCCACCTTTCGCGGCATGGACAATCCACGCGAGCCGCTCGTATTCGAGCTTCGGGCGGACCAGACGTGGGGCGACTGGCTGCAGGAGAAGTACTATGCGCGTGAACTCGAGGGACTGAAGGTCCCGCAATACATCCTGTTCGCCGGCGGACCGCAGGAATTGCCGTTCGGGCTGCAGGCGATCACGGACAGCGTCGCGAACGTGGGCCGCGTCGAATTCGACCGCCGGGAAGATCTGGAGCAGTACGTCGACAAGATCATTCGTCTCGAGCGTGCGGCCGACCCCGTCGTCGA
>ORJL011821614.1_pt1 | contig 13705 bp, 18 predicted proteins | sample 1779941 | NCBI WGS metagenome assembly ORJL01 (sample SAMEA104232317, study PRJEB22302) | groundwater metagenome | biome: forest; feature: aquifer; material: groundwater | place: USA | collected 2011-08-07 | depth 5.8 m
CGTTTAATGCGAGAGTCTTTTTTCCGAGATGGTCTTCCCATCCCGAATTTTCAAGCTTTCTCCATAAATGAAAATCCTGAGCGAGTTGCTTTATCTACATTCTCGAGAAGGGAAATACTCTTAAATGACTGCTCGAAGAGATGAATCAATTAACTGAATTAGAAGTGCCTGAAATAGAAGGGGACAGAAGTCCGCCCCCAAAAGTATAGAATCACTCAACAATTAGTTATTAAAAAAAAGGAGGGTTATCGTATGGCAAACTATACAAATCCAGAAGTACTCGTCTCTACCGATTGGGTCGAAGAACACAAGCGTGATGCCAATCTCCGAATCGCGGAAATCGATGTCGATACGAAGGCCTATGAAGAGGGGCACATCGAAGGGGCAGTGGCATGGAACTGGCAGACGCAACTGTGTGATACTGTGCGACGTGATCTTATTCCGAGGGCCGACTTAGAAAAACTTCTGGGAGAGTCGGGCATTGATAACAACACGACGATCGTGTTGTACGGGGACAATAACAACTGGTTTGCGTGTTGGGCGTTGTGGCAGTTGAGAATTTACGGCCACAAGAATGTGTACATCATGAATGGGGGGCGGAAAAAGTGGCTGGCGGAAGGAAGGCCTCTCTCGAAAGAAGTCCCTACCTTCCCCACGAAGACCTACACGGCGGCTGCGCCTGATTTTTCTCTGCGGGCGTATCTCCCAGAGGTGTCGGAGATTGTCGAAACGACAAAGGGCTGGTCCCTTGTTGATGTTCGCTCGCTAGATGAGTATACCGGCAAGATCCTTTCACCCCCCGGCTTGCCAGAAACGTGCCAACGTGGAGGTCATATTCCAGGAGCTAAGAACATCCCCTGGGGCAAGAACTGCAATGACGACGGCACCTTCAAGACCGCTGATGAACTGAGGTCTCTCTATGAAGCTCAAGGCATCTCGCCAGACAAAAATGTAATCGCGTACTGCCGGATAGGAGAGCGATCAAGCCTCACGTGGTTCGTTTTGAAATATCTTTTGGGCTACGATAAGGTTCAAAACTATGATGGATCGTGGACGGAGTGGGGCAATTTAGTCAACGCCCCAGTGGCTCGAGGAGAGAATCCATGACCACTTTTCAGCCAACCGATTATCTCGAGAGAAAAGAATCGGTTCCACCTTTTGAGATCCACGTCGTTAGCTATAAATTGGCAGACACGTATCATTGTACGGTCGATAATGTGAGCCCCGGAGCTGTGCTTGCTCGAACACAAGGAAGAACGAGAGAAGAGGCAGAGAACGCGGCTGTGAGTCAAGCGAAGGAGCTGCTGGCTAAGACGCGCATTGTGAATGAGCGACATTCTTGACGTTACCGATTATGCTGCCGGAAGAAATCCATATTACACACCTGAGAAGAAGTAGCCGCGTCTACTGTCTGAATCCAAGGCACGTTCGTCTCAAAGGAAAAACCCATGCTTGACAGACTTATCGGAACGCACCACAGTGATGATAAACCAAAGAATTTTTTCGATACAATTCTGTAAACCCCGTAAAACGGGGTAAAGCAGAAAGGAGAATCATAGTATGCCAATTCGTACTGCGAGTGCTGTTTGGGAAGGCGATTTGAAGGGAGGGAAAGGAAAGATGAAAATGGCGACCGGTGCCTATGAAGGTCCATATACATTCTCCTCTCGTTTTGAAGAAGGTCCTGGAACCAATCCTGAGGAGCTTATAGCCGCTGCACATGCCGGCTGTTTTTCCATGGCATTTTCGAATGGATTGGCCAAGGCAGGGTATACCCCCAAACGTGTCAGCACTACTGCTAAGGTACATTTGGAGGGAGGCAAGATCACGACGATCGAACTGATCAGCGAGGCAGATGTGCCCGGGATTGATGAGAAGAAATTTCTTGAGATTGGTGAAGATGCAAAGAAGAATTGTCCCGTATCGCAGTTGGTGACCGGTGCTGCGATCAAGCTGCAAGCTACGCTCGTGCATTAGCCAAGAACTTGTGCGTGTTGCTGCTGTTGTTTGCAGATGTCGCACTTCTCTATTCTGGAGAAGAGGAAAAGGTGATGTTTTAGTTTATTCTTTTGATCGTTTTAAAAGCCCTTCACCAGAATAGAGTTGAAGGGCTTTTTTATTTGGGTATATTTCTATGCAAACTCTTGAAGATTATAGTATTGAATCACAAATACACAGTCAACATTCCATTTTAGCGCATATTGGCAATACGCCATTGTTGCGTATCCGGAATCTTTGTGCTGAGTATGAAGATGTTGAGATTTATGCAAAAGCAGAATGGCTTAATCCTGGTGGTTCTGTGAAAGATCGTGCTGCGCTCAATATGCTGCTTGAGGCGGAGCGCTCGGGCAAATTAACGAGAGAAAAGATTATCATTGATGCAACGAGTGGAAATACCGGTATTGCGTATGCAATGATTGGGCGAGCGCTTGGTTACAAAGTTGCACTCACACTTCCTTCTAATGCCAGTCTCGAGCGGAAGCGAATTTTACAAGCTTACGGTGCAGAATTAATTTTTACTGATCCTCTCGAAGGAACTGATGGTGCACAAAGGAAAGTGAAAGAACTTATTGATGATGAAGCCGGTAAATATTTTTACCCTGATCAATATAATAATCCCGCTAACTGGGAAGCGCATTATAACGGCACGGCAAAAGAAATTTGGCTGCAATCGGAGGGAAAGGTGACACACTTTGTTGCCGGACTCGGTACAACAGGAACATTCGTCGGAACATCCCGACGTCTGAAGGAATTCAATGCCAATATCAAGTGTATTTCTTTCCAGCCAGATTCTCCGCTGCATGGCATTGAAGGGTTGAAACATTTACCGACGGCAATGATTCCCGGAATTTACGATCCGACTTTAGCCGATGAACATTTGACTGTTTCAACAGAAGAAGCATATGAAATGGTAAAACGGTTAGCTCATGAAGAGGGTTTATTGGTTGGTGTTTCGAGTGGAGCGACCATGGCGGTGTGCTTGAAGTTGGCGAGTCAAATACGATCGGGTGTTATCGTCACGGTATTTCCGGATAGCGGAGAAAAATATCTGAGCGAAAATTTCTGGGATATAGATTAAGCAATCTTCAAAGTGATGATTCGAATTCCGGATCATATCAAAAAACAAATCTACATTCACGGTGAATCAGCATATCCTGAAGAATGCTGTGGTATATTTCTTGGTACTGAGCGAGATGGTATCCGGACGATTCACGAAGCTATTGCGATCCATAATGCTCAAGAACTGAATCGTGATCGGCGGTTCTTCATTACACCTGAGCACTATCGAAATGCAGAAAAAGTTGCACGGGACAAAAATCTTGAATTGATAGGAGTCTATCATTCACATCCTGATCACATGGCAGCACCATCGCAATTCGACACAGAGCATGCACTGCCGTGGTTTGTGTATCTGATTGTTTCCGTCTACAAACGACAGTCAGACAGGATAACCGCTTGGGTTCTCAGTGAGAATCGTCAATTGTTTGAAGAACAGCATGTTCAAATTGAATAAGTTGTGAAGAAAGGAAGAAGCATGATCGTCAAAGTCTTAATTCCAGCGCCGCTTCGGCAGTATACAGATAAACGTGATACCCTTGAGGTTGAAGGAACAACGGTCGAGGAAATTCTGAAGAACCTCACGTCAGTGCATGCACAATTGCACAAGCATTTGTATTCGGAAAATGGAAGGTTACGGAGCTTTGTCAACGTGTATGTGAACGATGAAGACATTCGCTATCTTCAAAAAGAAAAAACACCTGTGAAAGAGACAGATGTAGTGAGTATCATTCCATCTATCGCTGGTGGAATTGAGGTTGATCGACAAGCAGTAGTAGAAGAAGTACGGCTCTCCAACGAAGAGATTCGCCGATACAGTCGACACCTGATCATGCCGGAAGTTGGAATGGAGGGGCAGAAGAAACTAAAAGCTGCAAGCGTTTTGATGATCGGTGCGGGTGGACTTGGTTCGCCGCTTGGCTTGTATCTTGCAGCGGCGGGCATTGGACGACTCGGTATTGTTGATTTCGATGTTGTGGATGTCACGAATCTTCAGCGACAACTTTTGCACACGACAAAAGATGTTGGAAGATCAAAACTTGAATCTGCACGTGAGCGACTTCAAGCAATCAATCCTCATGTTCAAATTGAGACGTATGAAACTCGCCTGACTTCGGAGAATGCTCTTGAGATACTTCGTGACTATGATGTAATTGTAGATGGTACGGATAACTTTCCCACTCGTTATCTTGTGAACGATGCCTGTGTTCTTCTTGGCAAGCCCAATGTCTATGGCAGCATTTTCCGATTTGATGGACAAGTCAGTGTTTTTGATGCGAAACGAGGTCCGTGCTATCGTTGCCTGTATCCGGCGCCACCGCCACCGGGGTTGGTTCCGAGTTGCGCAGAAGGTGGAGTGCTTGGTGTTTTACCAGGGATTATTGGATCCCTGCAAGCACTTGAGGCTATCAAACTTATCATCGGACAGGGTGAAACGCTTGTTGGTCGGCTGATTTTGTTTGATGCACTCAAACTGAAGTTCCGTGAACTCAAGCTACGAAAAAATCCAGAATGCCCAATCTGCGGCGATCATCCGACAATTCATGAATTGATTGACTATCAACAATTCTGCGGCATACAACCTGAACCAACAGATGGTGGAGGGGAAAAGCAATATCAGGTCACCGTGGAAGAGCTGAAAGAACGCCTTGATCGTGGAGACGATATTTTCATTCTCGATGTTCGTGAACCGCAAGAATATCAAATCTGCAATATTGGTGGTTTTCTTATTCCTGTCAATGATTTACAAAAGCGAGTCCATGAATTAGATTCAGCGCGGGAAATAGTTGCCCATTGCAAGACAGGTGGACGGAGTGCACGGGCGGTAGAGTTTCTCAAGCAGGTGGGCTTCAAGAAGATTAGAAACCTTGTAGGCGGAATAGATGTCTGGGCACAGAAAATTGATCCTTCGATGCCGCGTTATTAAGCAATGTGTACGGCGAACTATACTGTGAACCTTTTTCATTAGTTGAAAGGGAAATGATATGGCATTGTTTGTTGTCCAACACCTTCATCAGTCCGAGAATTGTCCTGCTGGTAAGCCCGAAATGGCAGCAGCATTGCTGAAGCACATCTCACAGGCGAATGCTGCAAGCCAAGGCATAACTATTCAAAGCGAAGCTGTTGTCAATGGCATGCATGTACTTTACATGATTGTTGAAGCTGCTGATCGGCAAACGATAGATCGTTTCATGCAGCCGTTTGCAATGGTTGGAAGCGTGGAGATTCTCCCAGCATCGACATGCGAAAGCGTTGTTGCACGCGGTGTCTGTTAAGGACGATTGCTTGGGCAGAGCGCATTGATAAGACAATACCTCGTTATTGATCGATCAAAGTTTATTGGGACATGGACGCTGCTTGTTCACAACGGCAAAATTATCCAGCAACATCTGGAGTAGGGAAAGAGTTACAGAAGAAGAACTCGAGCGTGTCATCCGGGAGTATGGAATAGACAGCATCGCAGATGTGAAAAATGCGATTATGGAAGCTGACGGCACAGTGAGTGTAATTCAAAAGGTCGCTGGCGAGACCCGCATCGAGACGTTTAAACATCGGCGGACAAAGTACCAGCAAAGAAAGATTTAGCGATTTGCGATGGTTTCGGTTGGCAACGAACGAAAGGCTTTACAAAGCTGGAAGCTGGATCTTTGGGATGATGGAAGTTTTTCCTATTCTGCCCCTTAGCTTTCCATTGAGTTTCTCGTGAAATCACCCTATTGCCTCATTTGACAACAGAAGGGAAAAGGATTATATTAACATTAAATTTATCTTCCACTGGTATCAATAATCGTCTAAAATGTATTCACATTGTTGACAAAACGGAGGTGGAAATGACACGAGAGTTCCGGAGCTATCTTACGGTTCCCCTATTTGCAGGTTCCATCCTGGCTGCATCCATTGCTGGTTCAAATTGTTGCGAAGGCTTCAACGTCCTTGCACTCGTAGGACTGACTGATTCACACGAGTGCCTTGGGTTAACAAAGTATCGTCCAGAGTTCACTGCATTGAGTATAGGCTTGTTTGCAGTCGGACTCTTTTTCATTTATCGATGGCGACCTTCTTTTGCAAAAGTGCTGGTTGGAGTTTGTGTTATTTTTGTTTCCGGATTCCTTACGTTGCCGTTATATGGTGAAAGTATTTTTGGAAAAACCGTCCATCATTCTCCTCCGAAGTTTCTCAAACCCGGGTTGTTCCATGGTGTCGAAGTTGTCGATATCAAAGTCGAGGGGATGGACTGTATGGGTTGCGCGCTTGGCTTGCAACATACATTAGGAAAAATAGAGGGTGTCCACAGCGTCGATGTGAGCCTTGATCAAATGAGATTGCGAGCGGAGATCGACAAAGGAAAAGTAACGAAGAAGCAGCTCGCTAAGGCAATTGACGATGCTGGATTTCATATTGGAACCGCCGAAGATTATTAAAATGAAAATTGCTATCTCGGGAAAAGGTGGGGTCGGAAAAACGACAATTTCGGGAGTACTGTGTCGAGTGCTTGGACGAAAAGGTTTTAACGTTCTCGCAATCGATGGCGATCCCAATCCAAATCTCTCAGTTGTTCTTGGACTTGAAGTTCCACAAATGCAAGCGGTTCGTCCGCTGAGTCCGGAGTTGTTGAAGCGGGAAGAAGATAGCGAAGGAAAAGTCCGTGCTCAGCTGGCAGTACCTGTGGATGAGGTTATAAGTATGTATGGTGTGCAAGCACCCGACAATGTAACCTTGTTGATGATCGGGAAGCCAGATCACGCTGGGACAGGATGCATGTGTAGTTCGCATGCAACGGTGCGGGAAGTGATTCATTCGGTTGTTGCGGAATCAGATCGCGTTGCGGTTCTCGACATGGAAGCTTCGCTCGAACACATGAAGCGAGGTACGGTGAAATACATCGACGCCCTCTATATCGTTGTTGAACCGTACTTCCGTTCTTTGGAAGCCGCTGTACGACTTCAAACGCTTGGAAGAGAACTGGGCATCGAGAAATTGTTTGTTGTGGCGAACAAAGTACGTTCGACGCAGGATGAACGAGCAATTCAAGAATTCTGCCAACTGAACGGACTGCCACTCGTTGCCATAATTCCGTTTGATGATAAAATCGTCGAAGCAGATAGAGTTGGAAAGCCTGTACTGGATTTAAACGGGCAGTCAGTTGCGGTGAAGAAGATTGCTGAGCTGGCTGATATGATTTTCAAAAACTAATGCAAGTTTATTTTAATCCAAAAGCCTTACATTAATTTTACTGACGGGTTGATCAATGCCTGTCAGTAAGGAGATGATAGTATGGTTGAAATTCCGGTGATGATGCAAAGCCCACCTCAACCGAAGACGCCGTATTCACTTGAACCAGGTGCATTTAATGTGGAGTCCCCTAAGCTCGACAAAATTGAGACCCTCTACGTTGCGTGGCTCGCGGGTGCCAGTTGCGACGGTTGTTCCATTTCCGTTCTCGGCGCAACAAAACCCAGTCTGGAGGATCTCCTCGGTGGTAAGCTGCCGGGAATTCCTAAGGTTGTTTTGATGCACACGGCTCTTTCTATGGAGTCCGGCTACGAGTATATCGAAAACCTGAAGCGCTGTGAACGCAGCGAGTACTGGCCTTACGTGGTGGTGCTCGAGGGTTCTGTAGCGAATGAAAAACTCGCTGGCGATGGATTCTGGATCGCCATCGGTGAAGACGAAAACGGTCGACCGATCACTACTTCAGAGTGGCTGAGTCGTTTGTGCCCGGGAGCTGCGGCGACGATTGCTATCGGCACGTGCGCAACATGGGGTGGTATTCCCGCCGCCGAGCACAACGCAACGGGGGCAATGGGCTTGATGGATTATCTTGGCAAAGATTATCGCAGTGCGTTTGGACTTCCGGTGATCAACGTCCCCGGCTGCGCGCCAATTGGAGATAATTTCACCGAAACGGTTGCGGCGATTATCATGTTCTTGCAAGGCATTGCACCGCTGCCGAAGTTTGATGAACTCGGAAGGCCGGAGTGGCTGTATGGTGAAACTGTGCATCGTGCGTGCCCACGTGCTGGATATTATGAAGAAGGAGTCTTTGCAAAAGAGTACGGCGGACCAGAATGTCTGGTTGAGCTTGGCTGCTGGGGACCTGTGGTACAGTGCAACATGCCGTCGCGGGGCGCCGTCAATGGCTTCGGCGGATGTATGAATATGGGTGGCATCTGCATCGGCTGCACGATGCCGGGATTCCCGGACAAGTTTGCGCCACTATATTCCAAACCCCCTGGCTCTGAGATTTCCACCAATGCTTCCCGCGTGCTCGGGAAAGTTGTGCGCACACTCCGTCACTTTACCATGCGTGATAAGAACCGTGAGACTCAGTGGCACGGTACAGCACCAAGCGGTTGGGCAGAACTGAAATTGCCGCCTTTTTATGAGCGCTGGTTATATAAGCTCTATCACAAAATGCAATCACGTCGCAAGAGCGAAGGCGTCAAAACATAACTATCTAACGGAGAGAATCAAATGGAGACCATGGACACCACAACACTCTGGACCTACTCGCTGATTGCGGGAGGAGCGGTCATTCTTGTTGTCGCTCTGCTGCTCATCCTGATCATTCTCGCAGCGAGAAAGATCGATTATCACGCCAATGAGATTTGGGAAACGGGCAAACGGATCGCTGCCAACACTGTTTCGATCTGGATGCTCGAGAAAACAAACGCCGTCGCCAGTCAGATTCTTGCGACGGCTAAATCAATTGCTGGAGTCGCGACTTCGATCGATAATAAGTTAGATGGCGTGGCTGCAATGCTGACGAAGAAATGATCAGGAAAGGATGATGCTATGGAACTTCTCACGATACTCACACTCATCTATGTGGGCATTTTGGTCCTGGTGCTTGCAGTTGGATTGATAATGATTACCAAGTACCTGTGGGTTGTTGCGCGAATCCTTGGACAGGTTTCTGATGGATTGAAAGTGGTCGAATCCAATAGCGCCCCGCTTCAAGGTCACGTCGAAACGCTGAACGGCGGACTCTCTGCCGTTTCCGACGGGTTGAAGGTCGTCGAAGGTCATCTTGGGAACGCCGAATCGGCGCTTGCGCAAGTGGGTCAGAAGAAAGTAGCGTAGCTTTTCCTAAACGCTTTGCGCAGCGAGAGTCCCAGAAAAAAGAAACATTAACCGCAGTTACTGCAACCTCAACCAAAAAGGCTGGCAAGACATATGGAACAAATCGATCAGGCTGTGATTGTTGCATGGTGGGTGATACTCATCGCCGCACTCATTCTGACTATTCCCGCCGCGTTTTATCTCGCAAAGGTCGTGCGCACAGCACATAAGATAGAATTGCTCGCAAAACGCATCCTTCCTGCGGCCGTTGGCATCGTGAACAACACGACGCCAATCAAGAATTTGGAATCCACCAACGCCGTTGCAGGAAAAATCCTTGAAACGGCAAAAGCAATTGCGGGTGTCGCAGCATCGATCGATAATCATGTTCTCGGACTGGCGAAAATCTTGGGAGGCAAATAATGACATCAACATTTTGGCTTACGGTTATTTCTGGTGTTGAAGGAGCCGTGTTGCTGATTGCGCTCATCTGGGCACTCAGGAAAATTTTGGCTCCGCTCGAAGGCATCGGGAGAAGTTTAGACAAAATCGCGATGGGCGTTCGTGCCATTGAGCAAGAGGCGGCTCCACTTGGTCCGCGAATTGATCGTGCCAACAATACCTTGACAGAACTCGGTGGCGGTTTGGGAGTTGTCGCTCAGCGGCTCACGCACGCAGACGGTACGCTTGACGTTGCCGGAAAAATTCTAAGAGGAAAGTCGTAAACCCCGTTAGAAGCTCACACGGGGCTTTAGACTTCATGTTCGCTACTGGCCAAGATTGGTATTCACCCCGTTAGAAAGAAACTTATCTCTAACGGGGTTCATCTCCGTGTGAAGACACGGGGCATTCTGCCTTCTAACGGGGTAAACAGAAAGGAGTGTACGTATGTGTTTCAAGAATTTACCAATCGAGTTTGATGACAGGGGGAAAGCTCGCCTGAAGAAAGGTGTGAACAATCCCTACACGTACAGCGAGCAGCGGCTGAAGCAAGGGATCGACAACTATCACAAGATTGGCAACGGGCCAGCTGGAATGAGCAACGGTCCCGTCGGCGTTGAGAAAAAACCAACAACACGGGAATTCAACATCGATCCGATCACGCGTGTTGCCGGCGCACTTGGTTTCCACACGGTTATCGATTTGAAAGCCGGGAAGATTGTCGAAGCGAAATCAACAGCAACACTCTTTCGGGGCTACGAAGTGATCTTGAAAGGACGCGATCCGCGCGACGCAATTGATCTCAGCAGCCGCGCGTGCGGTGTCTGCGGAGCGGTTCACTCAACTTGCTCTTCGATGGCGCTGGAAATGGCTTTCCCGGTTGTTCCGCCTCCTCTTGGCATTTGCGTGCGTAATCTTGGCGAGACCGCGGAAATGCTCTACGATCATCCATTGCATCTTTTTTTGCTCGCGGGACCAGATTTCTCCGAGTCGGTTTTCCGAAGAACCAATCCTGAGATTTGGGAGAAAGCCGAAAAGACTACAGCGCCACACAGCAACCTGCACGGATTCAGGACCATCGGCGACATTATGATTGCAATGAATCCGCTCACGGGAAGTCTTTATCTTGAAGCATTTGAGATCACTCGTGTCTGCCGTGAAGCGTGCTCGTTGATGTACGGAAAGTATCCACATCCATCTACACTCGTTCCCGGCGGCGTAAGCACGACGCTCACCTTTACAACGTTCAATGAATATTACTCGCGGCTGATCAAGATGTTTGACTACTCCAAGAAAGTCGTGCCGCTGTGGGATGACTTAATTGATTTCCTCTATGATGCTAACCCTCGGTACAAAGAAGTCGGCCGCCGTCCGACAAGTATGATCGGCTTAGGAATTTTTGATGAGATGGATGCCTACGATGCGACCTACAAGAACTGCGACGTGTGGGGCGAGAAGCGTTGGGCCACTCCTGGTGTTGTCGTGAACGGCGAACTGCGAACAACGAAGCTGAGCAAAATCAACATCGGCATCGAAGAATTTGTTGATCATTCATTCTACGATACGTGGGAAGGCGGCAAGATGGCAACCGATCCGCTTGGTCAGCCGTTAAGCCCCAATCATATGTGGAATAAAGACACGATCCCGAAACCGACCGGACGCAATTGGCTCGAAAAATACTCTTGGGCAACTTCGCCGCGCTGGGATCGACTCGCGCTTGAGGCGGGCTGTTATGTGAGAATCTGGCTGACAGCAATGGCGAAGTTGAAACAAACGCCTAACATCATCTCGACTGGGAAGAGTTTGAAGATGCTGGTGCCAAAGGCGACCTTGCCCGAGATGGAATTCGAGTGGAAGATTCCTGACGTGCTCAACGCCTTCGAACGCAACCGCGCACGTGCGTATTGCATTCCATGGATGTGCTTGATTGCATTTGAAAACTTTACGCGTGCACTCGATTATTGGAAGAAGGGCGAGACGAAAGTCCACACGAAATGTGAAGTCCCCCAGAAAGGGCGACAAATCGGCGTGGGCTTCTGGGAAGCCGGGCGCGGATATCTCTCTCATCACATCATTATCGAGAACGGGAAGATCGCAAACTACCAGATTCTGACTCCATCTACATGGAATGCCTCTCCCGTTGATCCGTTCGGTAAGCCAGGTCCGTACGAGGAGGCGGTGCTCAACACACCGATCCTTGAAACGTCGCATCCGGATAAGTTTATAGGAATTGACATTCAACGCGCCATACGCAGTTTCGACCCGTGCATGCCCTGCACGACGCATATGTATGTCGGCGATAGGGTCATCACTCGTGACGTGACGAGCTGTGCGTGCGGTGTGGAAGATATGGTAGAGGAGGTCAGTGCCGAATAGGTTATGAAACTTTTGATCGGTGGAATAGGGTATGGAAATCTTCGGGACCTCTCGTTCGGTCCCGTAATGGTCGAGAAGTTAAAGCAGATCGCTTGGCCCGAATTTGCGGAGATTGAGGATGTCAGCTACAGTCCCATCTCCGTCCTTCACAAGTTCACCGATAATAACTACGGGAAGATCGTTTTCATTACCGCGGTAAACCGAGGGCGCGAACCCGGGATGATCGGGAATTATCGTCCGGATACTACGCTGCCGGAATCGGAACTAATTCAAAACAGTATTCGAGAGGCGGTCACCGGAACGATTAGTCTTGATAATTTGCTCGTGGCAGCCCGGTTTTACAAAGCGCTCCCGGATGATGGCGGGGTGATGGAAGTCAAACCTGCCGATGAAACTTGGGGGCCCGGATTCACGTCGGTGGTTGAGCAGGCTGTTGACAAAGTAATCCAAATGGTGAAAGCAGAAGTTCATCTTTTCGAAGAGAAAATGTATGAATCAAAACCTACGCGCTGATGATCCGCTGGATGATCTCCGTTGGCGAGACGAAATCCTTGAGGCAATGTACTGGATGCAAGGCGAGGGAATCGCCGTCGAAGTGAGTGCTGTTGATCTCGTTCCATTACTTGCAACTGAGATCAACATTATCGATGAGCACCTTGAACGCTTGAGAGAGTTGGGCAGCATCGAAGTCATTCAGGCCACAGGTGAACAGAAGAAATATCGGCTCTCTGCCCAAGGATTCGAAGAAGCGAGGCGTCGGTTTTATGATGAATTCAAAGGGCATCTAAGTCGAGATGCACACGGTGGAGTGTGCGATGACGATTGTGAGTGCCACGATGATCAGTCTCGAGCGACGTGCGAGGCCGAACGCTTACAACAGGATTAACAACAAAAGGAGGGTTTATTGAAGACGGTCAAATTCTTATTTACCGCGCTGATTCTTGCGTCATTCTGTGCATTTGCGCAGGAGACAGCAAAGCACCATGATCAACCACAAGCAGACAAAGACATGGGCGCAAAAGGCAAAATGGGCGTTCGCGTCATTTGCTACCTGTGCAGTGATCTAACGATGGATAAATCCGAAGCCGTCGTCGGTGAATACGAGGGCAAGACGGTCTACTTCTGCAGCGAGAGTGAGAAAGAACCGTTCGCAAAAGAACCAACCAAGTACATTTTGGCAACTGACCCCCTCACAGGAAAAGCAGTTGACAAAACCACGGCGAAGTTCACGTACGATCAACCGGTCAAATATGTCAATAAGAAAGGGATTGAGCGGAAAAATACCAAGCGATATTTCTTTGAATCTAAGAAGTCGATGCGTGCATTCAAAGCACATCCAGACAAATACGTCACGGGCAAATACACGCCCATTCCCGAAAGCGAGCTGGCATTCAAGAAGAACTGAGGACGAACAGAGTAACCAGATTCTGCAAAAAGGCGAGGTGTCTTCCGTGACATTCGCCTTTTTATTTTCATCATTCAGGAGTAGAAAAAATGATTACCATAACAGATGCCGCGGCCACTAAGATTAAGGAAGTACTGGCAAAGGAAGCCAAACAGGATTACGTCTTAAGAATGAAGGCCGAAGGTGGCGGCTGCTGCGGTCCTAGGTACGTGGTGGCATTGGAGGAAAATCCCCAAGCAAGCGATCAAGTGGTTGAAATGAAAGGGATTAAGGTTGTGATAGACCCGCAAAGCGCTCCCGTCCTCCAGGATGTGGAATTTGATTATACCGAGGGGCTTATCGGTGGAGGCTTCCAGATCAAAA
>ORJL010993795.1_pt1 | contig 13704 bp, 14 predicted proteins | sample 1779941 | NCBI WGS metagenome assembly ORJL01 (sample SAMEA104232317, study PRJEB22302) | groundwater metagenome | biome: forest; feature: aquifer; material: groundwater | place: USA | collected 2011-08-07 | depth 5.8 m
CATCATCGGTGGCCTAGGAAGCATCAAGGGCACACTGATCTCGGCGCTCATTGTCGGGCAGGTGGTCTCGCTAGGCTCGATCATCTACGCGCCCATGGCGCAAATGGCTCCGTTCGTCATGATGCTGCTGGTGCTGCTCATCAGACCAACCGGCCTGTACGGTAGCCCTTTGTACAAACGATAGGGCTCCGTGAGGAAAACTGACCGACCAAAGGTCAGCTCGGCGGTGGTCCAAAAAGCCAATCGTTGCGGCCCTTGATGCACGCCATCGCGTTGACCATGATGATTTGGCTTCCGTCAATTTTGAAGCTGATTGCGACCGCTTTTTGCGTCGTTGCCGCTTCGGTCGTCGTGGAGCGGGCAGGGCCCGTGATCGGTGCCTTGGTAGTAACGTTGCCGGTGACGATGTGGCCCGCTTACCTCTTTCTCTTCAATGACCATGATGCCAATTATCTCGCAGTCAGCGGGCAGGCCGGTCTTGCCGTCAACGCCGCAAGCGCTCCCTTCATGCTGCTCTATCTGGTGTTGGCGCAACAGCGCGGGGCGGTGTTGAGTCTGATCCTGGCCGTTGCCGGCTGGATCGCTGTTGCTTTCGTGGTGCGTTCGCAGGACTGCACACTGCTTGGTGCGGGCTTGCTCAACCTCCTAGTATATCCGATATGCATCGCGTTGAGCAGGCGTTTCAGCAACGTCAGGGTCCAACCCGTCGCGCGGCGATGGTACGAATTGCCGCTGCGAACGGCGCTGGTTTGCGCGTTGATGGGCGCGGTCCTCGTTTTCAGCCACCTCGGGGGCGCCGGCGCAGCAGGCATGATCGCCGTGTACCCGATATCAACCACGTCGACCATGCTTCTGCTTCACACGCGCATCGGCGGTCGCGCAAGCGCGGCCGTGATCGCAAATGGCCTGTGGGGATTGTTCGGTGTGGGCATCGGGCTTTTCATGATGACTTTGATAGCTCCCCGCTGGGGAGGGACCGTAGGGCTGGCGATCCTGCTTGCTGTGCCCGTGACCTGGAATTTGTCGGTCTGGTTCATCCGGACACGGCAATTGATTTGATCGCGGCAGAGATCACCGCGCGCACCGTCATCCGCCTCCTCGCCGTCATCAGCGAAGAAGGCCGTGAGGTTGCGCGGGCGCGGGTGTGTCCATCGGCTTACTGGACTGACCCCATGATCGGCGTCCAATTTTTGTACGCCGAATTAACACTTTGTGGGGAGCGTGGGAATTGCAGCCACCACCCGTGAAATCCGATATTCTGGGTAATTTGAGGGGCAGCGAGGAAATAGTTCCCAGAGGATGAGGAGGATTATATCGTGATTTCAATAACATAAGAGTTCGCAGTTTTATTCTGAATGGCGCGCCATTTTACCACCATTCAGAATAAAACTGCGAACTCGATTTACAGCGCGGCTATCGAGCGCGAAGCGGTCACTCATAGGCAGCCAGCATGGGTCGATGGAGACGCGGTCAGGCGCCGGCAAGCCACGGTAGAGCACCATGTCGCCGTCATCGATGATCCGCTCGCCGGGAAGCAACGCTGCAATCTTGCGGTCCATGGTAGAATGCTCGTGCTTTTGGATCGGAGCGTAGGCCCCAATCGGAATCATCAACCGCGATCGTACGAAAGCTGGACGCCCATGGTGCCGCCGGTTTCAATGAAGATGTTCATGAAACTCTCCACGGTGTCCTTGCGCTGCCAGTCACGTTGCAGTTCGCATAATAACTGCGTCAGGCTGATCATCTTGCCGCCGGCCTGTTCGATGCGACGCAGCGCCATGTCATGCGCGGTCAGCGAGGTGCCGCCGACCGCGTCGGCTACGACATAGACTTCGTAGCCGGCTTTTAGCGCATCCAGCGCCGGGAAGGTCAGGCACGCCTCGGTCCACAGCGCCGTCATGACGAGCTTCTTGCGGCCGGTGGCTTCGACTGCCTTGCGGAATTCGATATCTTCCCACGAGTTGATCGTCGTGCGGTCGTAGGTGGGGAACTTACCGAGCACCTTGCGCAGTTGCGGGATCGGCGGCTTGTTGACGCCAGTCTTGACGTTGACCGTGGTGTGCACGATCGGCAAACCGTAGGCGACAGCTGCTTTGGCCGTACCGACGATGTTGTTGATCAGCAACTGGCGGTCCATCGAGGCAATGGAATTCACCTGCACCGGTTGGTAATCGATGATGATGAAGGCCGAATTCTGTGGCGTGAGCAGGTGGTCCTTGACGGGATCGCGGACAGGCTCGCTAGACATGGTTTCCCTCCTTTGAAATCATTATGTGTTCTGATGTACGTCAGATTTTGTCGAAGCCTCCGCCGGTCGTAACGAAGCCACCGGTCACACGCAGCGAGTCAATCGCGCCATGCTGCTCGATCGGAGCTACGCCGGGTCCATTGGTCTTGATGCCGCCGGCGATCTCGATCTCGCGCGCCGAGCCGCCTGGCTTGATGCTAAGGGCAATGGCTGACAGGGGGATCACGACACCCTTGACCAGCGACGGACCGGTGCCGCCGAACGTCTCGATACCACGGTGAACGACGAGCCGGCCGATCGGCTGGCTGATCTGGATGCCCACTGCGCCATCGGCGTGGGTGACAACGCGATCGAACTCCGCAAGGTTCACCGTTCCGGTATAGACATTAAAGCCGCGCGCGCCCTGGCCAAAGGTTTCGATCGGCGCATTGACTTTCAACTCATGCACAATGCCAAAGTTGACGAAGCCGATGCCGCTGGGACCATGCGAGGTGATCTTCGCCTCGGCGGTCCAGCGATCGACCACGCCCCAATTGTCGAGTACCATGTCGTTGACACCGTAGGTCACGACCGGCCCGCGGTTCCGGACGACATCGACATAGGCGCCGTAGACGGTAAAGACGCCGCCGGTGATCTGGTCAGCCGTGCCGGGCGCAATGCCACCGTCGCTGTAGACCGCATCGGTTTCCAGCCGCCGCACGTTGAGCCGGCCGGCCTTGTCGCCGCCGCCGCTAACGAAGATGCCGCTGCCGCGAACCGGCGCGCCGTCGCGGCCGGCCGAGAGACCGACGAGGTCGGCACTGACCACCACGCTGGTATCCTGCTGCATGTTCCAGAGTGTGATGGCTATGATGGCGATGACTACCATCAGTACATTGAACATGAGTGCTACACTTGCTGCAAACCGAACCCCGATGTTGTCGGTCCGTCCGCGTTCTTCTCCACGGGACAACGTTGTACCGCCGCCTCGCGACTGATCGTCACCAAGGGCATTCACGATCAGTTCGTCGCCGCATTGATCAAAAGACTGAGTGACCTCAAGATCGATGATGCAGTCAAGGCCGGCACCGACATCGGTCCGGTGGTTGATCAGAGCCAGCTCGACCAGGATCTGGAATATCTCGCGATAGGCAGGGAAGAGGGCGCAAAGCTCGCCTTCGGCGGCGAGCGCCTTAGGCGCGAGGCGCCCGGCTTCTATCTGCAACCGGCGCTGTTCACCGACGTGATCAACACGATGCGGATCGCGCGCGAGGAAATCTTTGGGCCTGTCGCGGCCGTGATTCGCGTCAACGATTATGCGGAGGCATTGGTTACCGCGAACGACACCGAGTTCGGCCTGTCCGGCGGCATCTGCACCACCAGCCTGAAATACGCCAGCGACTTCAAACGCAATGCTGAGGCCGGGATGGTAATGGTCAATTTGCCGATTGCGGGTGTTGACTATCACGTGCCTTTCGGTGGTCGAAAGGGCTCCAGCTTCGGACCGCGTGAACAAGGGAGATACGCAGCGGAATTCTACACAACCGTCAAAACTGCGTACACAATGCCATAAGAATCGTCGGTGGCAGTCTTCATGATCCGCCGTCTTTCCCACCGATACGCGGACGTCATCGCGAGGGGGCTTCACCAACGCGGGGATAGCGAAAAAGGGGTCCAAAAGCTGCTTTCAGGAATGTCTGCTTTTTGGCGCGGGGCGAACATTCCATAACAATCGATCCGCGTAACAATTGATGTCCGCACGGTTGCTAAGGCCCGTGGCTCCGTTTTCGAGATCGTGCAGCGCCTGCGCATTGGCCTGCGCCGGATCCGGATGATCGACCCGCTGCATGATCTGCCGGGGCGCAGCCGAAGGCCGGCCGGCGACCGGGATGGCATTGGTTGCGCGGCGGTAGATCGGCTCGATCTTTAGTCCGTCATAGGTCTTGCCGATCAGCTTCTCGAACGGCGCACCCTTCAGCACACCATCGACCAGCTTGCGCCAGTCTTCGTAGCTCGCCGAGGCGAAATCCGTTTCCAACTGCGATCCTATTTCGATATTAAGTCCGGCTCCCGCTCGAAGGCCAATGTACGAACCGTCTTGCGGCATTTCGTGGTTACAAGGTGCCTTGGGCCCCAATCGATGCGTTACGAAGTACCTGTTTGACAGCCACCGTTCTGCGTATTGAGAAGCGAAGCGAGAGTGTCATCCGCGGAACGGATCCAATCCCGTCAATTCTCTCCCTTGGATCAAGGTCAGAATGCCGGGAGTGCCGTCGGGAATCGTGAGCGTTCGAACGTCGCGAGCCATCTGTTCGAGACCCAATTCTTTGCTCAATCCCATTGCACCGTGGAGGCGCATCGCAAGAGCGATTGCACGATCGCAAGTGTCGACCGCGTATCGTTTCGCCATGGCGGACAAGCCGTTTGCGCGCTCCCCGCGGTCGATGGCAGCCAATGCGTTGTAGCAGATAAGTCTGCTGCTAAGGACGCACGTCTCGATCTCCGCAAGATCGTTCTGAACGAGTTGGAACCCGCCGATGAAGCGTCCGAACTGCTTTCTTATGCCCGCGTAAGCGCAAGCGGCATCGAGCGCTTTCTGAGCCAACCCGACGGCCATCAAGCCGACAAGGGGGCGGTTGGCCAGCCATGTTACCGTAAGCAATTTTGCGGTCTCGCCGGTGTCCGGGCAAAGATTGCCTTTCGGGACGCGACAATCGCTGAACGTGACTTCTCCTAGGGGAGCTTGGCAAAGTCCGTGCATGTCTAGTGCGCGTGCCTCGAATGGAGATTCGTTTGGATCGACCAGGACGCGGACCATAGTCGAGCTACCATCGTCCTTTACGAGTCGGCACGTCACGTTCATAACGTCGCATACCGTCGCGTTGGAAATCCACTGCTTAGCGCCGTTGACGACGAGGTGGCTTTCGGTTTCGCGAACCTTCGTCTTGATGCCGCGCGGATCAGAGCCGACGTCCGGTTCGGTGCTCGCAGTACAAGCGATTTTTTTACCCGTCATCAGATCGTCTAGATAGCGTTCCTTTTGCTCGGGCGTACAACCGAAGTAAATGCGCGCGGTGGTGGCTTCGTGAGGCTGCACGATAAGGCCGGCGCTCGGCGGAATCTGTTCTGTGATCAAACCGTAGTCGAGCATGGTCATGCCGGCGCCGCCCCCCTCTTCGGGAATTCTGGCGCAAGTCATGCCTAGGTTTGCTGCCTTCTCCATGATCTTGAGGATCGCAGCCTTCGGAAGGGCTTTATTGCGGTCGTTCGCGTCGAGCACGGGTTGGATGTCGATTTCGACCATGCGTTTTGCGGCGCTGACCATCATCTGTTGTTCGGTGGAGAATGAGAAATCCATATTTCGTACCTCTTGATTGCTTTTGACCCAGCGGCAACCGAATTACGCGAGCCACTCGGCAAGCGCTTCGGAAACGTCTACCGACTGCGGTGGTTGAGGAGGGATCGGCTGTACAGGTTGTGAGCGGCTGAAGCGGGGTGCGGGTGCAGGCTGGATGATGCCGTCTATGTTGATGAAGGTGCCTCGTGCTGCCAGATGGTGGTGCTGGGGGGCTTCACCAATGCTGAGGACCGGTGCAACGCAGCTGTCTGAGCCCTCTAGAAGTTCGCACCAGTAGGAGAGTGGCTCACGTCTGAAAGCATTCGATAGGCGAAAGCGCAGCTCAGGCCAATTGTGCCGCTCCTTCGCGAGGCCGACTGAACCGGTCGGTAACTTCATGCGTTCGATCAGCTCCTCCAAGAACTTAAGTTCAATTGGTGCGACCGAAATGAAGCGTCCATCTGCGCATTGGTAGACATCGTAGAACGGTGCGCCGGAATCAAGCATGTTGGTGCCGCGCGGTTCTTCCCAAAGCCCGGCCGCCGCCATCCCGAAGAACTGCGTCATGAGTGATGCGGTGCCATCCACGATCGCGGCATCTACAACTTGGCCTAGGCCAGACTGTTGCCTCTCGATGAGCGCTGACAGAATCCCCATGGCGAGATAGAGCGAACCGCCACCAAAATCTCCGACCAGGTTGAGCGGAGGAGTCGGTGGCTGATCTTTGCGGCCGATCGAACCCAGCGCTCCGGTCACCGCGATGTAGTTCAAGTCGTGCCCAGCCGCGGTCGAAAGCGGTCCGGTTTGTCCCCATCCGGTAATTCGCCCGTAAACGAGCCGAGGATTCCGCTTGAGGCAGTCGTCGGGACCAAGACCCAATCGTTCGGTTACCCCCGGACGAAATCCCTCGATAAGGGCATCCGCTCGCTCAACAAGCTTGAGTACGGTCTCCCTGCCTTCCGCAGTCTTGAGGTCCAGCGCCACCACCTTTCGTCCGCGCAGGGTCAAATTGAATCTGAGCGGCCTTTGGACACCGAGATCGTTCGGTGTCATTCGGTCGATCCGAATTACCTCGGCACCTAGATCGGCAAGGAGCATCGCGCACATCGGACCGGGCCCGATGCCTGCCAGTTCAATAATTCGAATCCCGCTGAGCGGTCCCATTGGCGTCTCCTCTGGCATTTTTGGAGAATGCTAGAGGGCGACTGCCCATGCGTAAAATTACAAAAATGGATGAAATTATGCCGACTTTGGTATGCTATCGCGCCCTATGCCTCTTATCGAATTTGAGCGAGACAGGAATTCCTAGATGGCCGGTCTCTGCCATAATGTATTTCGCCAAAAGGTCCGCCGCATTGCTGTTCTCTCCGGGCGGCCGCCTGAATAGCGCGTACTCCATTCGGATCGAAGGAAGAAAAGGGCGGCACTCGAAAGAGTTGTCGACGGGCTTTTGCACGAACGGATGTACGACGGACACGCCGAAGCCGGCTGCGACGAGTTGACACATGACTTCGGTGTTGTGGCATTCGAACTGAAGCTGGCGAGTGATCGACAGCCGATCGAAAACTTCATCAACTCTCTGCCTGAGGAGAGTTTCACGGCGGGCAGACACGAAGGGAAATTTGGCGAGCTCTTCTGCGTCGATAGCCTTTTTCTTCGTGAGAGGATGTCCCTTGGGAAGTATGCAGATTGCTGGCAAAGCTCCGAGCGAATCGATCGTCATAGAAGCGGGAGATTTCACAGGTAGAGTCGCCAACGCGATGTCGAAACTGCGCTCGTTGATTACTTCTTCCAGGCGCGATCTGTTCAGCACGTCGATAGCAATGCGTATTTTCGGATGATCCGCCGAAAATGCTGCAATGGCCGTAGGAATAAGATTACTCACGAGTCCGTAGATCGAAACTATGCGAACCTCACCCTTCGGATCATGCCGCAAGGTAGCGGAAAATCCACTTAACTCCCTCATCGACAGAAGAACGTGTTCGGCCTTCTCATAAAAGCGTTCGCCGTCATCGGTTAGCCTCACACGACCTCGATCGCGTTTCAAAAGCTTGCAGCCCACTTCTTCTTCTAGCTGCATGATGAGCCGGCTCATCGCTGGTTGCGTCACCCCGAACAATTCCGACGCAGCAGTCATTGTCCGACTGGAAAGGACGTAACTGAGCGCCTGCAGTTGCCGCAACCGGATCATCTCGACCCCCTTCATACCAATTCGGATATAAGACTATCAAACTTTCGTATTTTACAACATTTTCTTTCCTCCTATCGTGCGGAAAAGCGCGGTCCACGCGGCGGACGCGGAAAATTTTGAGGAAACGCATGGTTGTTAGAGAGGGTCGTCCGGCTCGAACCGGACCGCTGGTCGGATATCGCGTGCTCGAACTCGGGTCGACGGCGGCCGGACCGTTCTGCGCGAGGCTGCTCGCAGACTTCGGCGCCGAAGTAATAAAGATCGAAGCGGCGGAAGGCGATCCGATCCGTAAGTTAGGTGAAATCGTCGACGGAAAATCTCTCTACGCTTCCAGCATTCTTCGCAACAAGTCGATCGCTTCGCTGGACCTTCGCAAGCCGGCTGCTCAAGCCCTGTTGAAGAGCATGGTGCCGAAGTTCGACGTCGTCGTCGAAAACTTCAGGCCGGGCACCTTGGAAAAATGGGGGTTGGGGTACGAACATCTCAAGCCGCTGCGTCCCGACTTAGTCATGACGCGTATCAGCGGCTACGGCCAGTCGGGCCCCTACCGTGATCGTCCCGGCTACGGCGTAATCGGGGAAGCGATGAGCGGACTTCGTTCGCTGATTGGCGATCCGGACCGACCACCTTCCCGCGTCGCCATGCCCCTAACCGACTACATCACGGCGCTTTACGCGACCATAGGTACGGTCATGGCGCTCTTGGCGCGTGAAAAGAGTGGACTTGGTCAGGTAGTGGATACCGCCCTTGTGGATTCGGCGTTCAGCTTTATGGAGGCTTCGGTACCGCAATACGAGAAGACCGGCTCTATGGAAATGCGCGCCGGCTCCAGGTTGCCGAACAGCGCACCGAACAATCTCTATCCGACGAAAGACGGAAATTACATCCACATTGCTGCTTTAGCCGATGCGGTCTATCGCAGGCTTGCGGCAGCCATGGGGCGGCCCGAGCTCGGAACCGATCCTCGTTTCGTCGAACAGAACGTTAGGTCTGCGAACGTCGCTTTGATCGACGACATCGTATCGCAATGGACGGCTGCGCATACCCTCGACGAAATCGAACCCATTCTCGAAGCCGCCAGCGTGCCGGCCAGCCGCATTTTTACGATGGCAGATATCTTTCGAAGCCCTCACTTCTCCGCTCGCGAGATGTTGTTGAAGGTGCCGGACGAAGATCTAGGGTCGGTGACGCTTGCCGGCATCGTACCAAAGTTGTCGAGAACGCCGGGCAAAGTCGTTTGGGCCGGACGTCGTACCGGGCAGGATACTCGGTCTGTGCTGAAGGAATTCGGCGGCTTGAACGACCGAGAAATCGATCAACTCGAACAGGATGCGGTCATCTTCTGCGAGGCCGCAGGCAACCAGCCGAATTCAAGTCAAGCTGCTGCAATCTAGTACGGACTTTTGAAGTCCCGATCGAGACAAGGATCAAATCATGAAGACTTTCAAAGCCTACCGAGTTCACACCATCAGCGGCAAACCCGCGTGCAAGTTTGAACAACTTACGATGGATGATCTGGACAAGGGCGATGTCGTTATCAAGACGGCATATTCTGCCGTCACTTACAAGGACGCCATGGCGGCTCGCGGCGTGGGAAAGAACGTCCGGACTGATAGGCCGTGCGTTACCGGCGTAGACTTGTCAGGAGTCGTCGCCTCGTCCGTCGATCCCCGATTTCGCGAAGGCGACAAGGTGGCGGTGACGAATTACAAGCTCGGTGTGAATCAAGATGGCGGTTATGCCGATTATGCGAGAGTACCCGGCGACTGGATCGTCCCATTGCCGGACGGCTTGAGTCTGTATGAAGCAATGGGTCTTGGCACATCAGGCCTCACTGCAGCGCTCGCCGTCGATCGACTTGAGAAAGCTGGGGTAAAGCCTGAGCACGGACTGCTGGCGATTTCGGGCGCCACCGGTGGTGTGGGTAGCCTGGCCGTAGACATGTTTGCCAAGCGCGGGTTTGAGGTGGCGGCGATCTCGGGCAAGAAGGAGCAGGAGGGATTTTTGCGACAAATCGGCGCAAAGAAGATTCTGTCACGCGAGGACTTGTTGACCGACAAAGCCCCGCTTGCCCCTCCGCTTTTCGCAGCAGCTTTGGACAACGTCGGCGGGGTCTATTTCGACCGTCTGGCGGCGCGCCTTCAGCCCTACGGTAAATTGGCCGTCGCGGGAATGGCGGTTGGCGCGGAGCTGAGCACGACCGTGCTTCCGTGGGTGCTTCGGGCGATTGACGTATTGGGGATCAACGTTTCACGCCAGCTTCATATGGAAGAGCGCAAAAGGTTGTGGAAGCGGATGGCGACCGACCTAAAGCCAGATCATCTCGCTGCGATCTCAAGGCCCATTCCGTTCGAGAAGCTCGACGAAACGATGGACCAGTTCTTCAACGTCACCGCCGTTGGGAGAATTGTTGTCGAGGTTGGATCGAAAGCACCATAGCCGTCCTACAATCAATCGCAGTATTGAAAAAGGACAAAACAGGAGGAAACGAAATGCTAACGAGGTCTATAGCCACGGCCGTCATTGTCGCTTGCGGTATCGCACCTGCGCTTGCCGACGATACCATCACGATCAAGTTCGCGATGGCAGTTCCGCCCACCCATTTCACCGCAGTGGCCGGCGGAAAATTCTTCATGGATCGGGCGGTCGAGCTTTCTAAGGGGCGCATCAAATTCGAATGGTATCCGGCGGAGCAATTGGGAAAGGCCAAGGATCTGCTCACCCTCGTTCAAACGGGTGTGGCGGATATGGCGGATGTCGTTCCCGGATACGTACCTGACAAGTTGCCCTTGTCCGGCGTTGCCGAACTTCCCGGACAGATCAACGATTCTTGCGACGGTACGCGAACATTCTATGAAATGACGCGACCTGGAAATTTTCTGGCGAAGAACGAATACGACGCACAAAAAGTACACGTTCTCATGGCCGCCCCCCTCGTGCCGTACAAGATCTTCACAACGAAAAAGCAGCTCGATCGGCCGGAAGATATCCAGGGTCTGAAGCTTCGCAGCGCGGGCGGTGCCAGCGACATCACGATGAGCCAGCTCGGGGCGGTATCGGTCAGGCTTGCGGGTCCCGACATTCACGAAGCGCTCAGCCGCGGGACTATCGACGGGGCCATGTATCCCTACTTGAGCCTGAAGTCGTTCGATCTGATCGATACCGTCAAGTTTTCGACCGCCGACATCCGCGTTGGCTCGGTCGCTACCACTTTCCTGTTCTCGCAGGCTAAGTGGCAAGCCCTTCCGCCGGATATCCGGGCGATTTTGGATCAGGCGGGAATGGAAGCGGGTGTGAACTACTGCAACTACATGGACACCCAAGAGGCCGTAGAGAAGAAAGAGCTTTCATCGAAGATCAAGGCTACGCGCCCCTCGGACGCAGAGTTCGAGCGATGGGGCACGCGCTTGCAGGGCGTCAAACTTGAATGGGCCAAACGGCTCGACGGCCGCAACAAACCAGGTACTGCGGCACTCGCGGCGTGGGACGATGCAGCTAAAACGATGCGCGCCCAGCCTAAGCCGGTCTCGACGTCGCAGAAATGACAGAGATCCTGGATCGCGGCGCGCGACGCGAATGGCGATCGCGCGCCGTGAGATAGTGTGGCCCCTTTGGGAATAACCTGTAATGCAAAAACGTCTCGACAAGCTTCTTACGAGTGCCGAGGATTTTTGTGGGGCGCTCGCTGCTGTTGGCCTCGGTGGAATCATGTTGATCGTCGCCAGCGACGTGGCCTTGCGATATGGGCTCGGAAGACCGTGGCCGTGGGCCTATGACGTCGTGAGTATCTATCTTACGGTATCGGTCTTCTATCTCGCATTGTCCCGGACACTGCGGGAGCACGGACACATCAACGTCGACTTAGCCCGCTCGCACATGAGCGTCCGGTTGAGACACGCGTTTGATCTTCTGACCTGCATTCTCTCTGCGGCGTTCTTTGTTCTCCTCGCAATGTTGACGTTGCGGTTGACCTGGTCGCAATTTTCCGCTGACGAGGTCATTTCTTCCTACATGGATTGGCCCACTTGGCTATCGACCGTCTTCGTGCCGATAGGAACGATACTAACGATCCTCCGCATAACCCTTAATGCAGTCGGGCACGTGAGTGTCATGGTGTCTGGCGACGAACGAGATTCGATTGGGTCGCTCCATCACGTCGATCATTCGATCTCAACGGGAGAATAATTTGATCACGGCACTGGTACTTGTCGTTCTGTTTGGTCTTCTCACCATAGGCACGCCGGTTGGCTTCGCGATGGGAATAAGCGGCTGTGTCGGTCTCTATATGATCGGTGGAACGGCGGCCTTGTACGGCATCTTGCAAACATCATCGATATCTACGGTCAGCTCTTATGAGTTGATTACAATCCCGATGTTCCTGCTTCTGGCCGAGTTCGTTCTTGTCAGCGGAGTGGCGGACGACCTCTTTAAAGCAGCCGCTGCTTGGGTGGGAAGGGTACCCGGAGGGCTCGGCATGGCCACCGCTCTCGCAGGCGCGGGGTTCGGAGCCATCTGCGGATCGAGCGCCGCGTCGGCCGCAACACTCTCGTCGACTAGTTTGCCAGCAATGCTCAAGCAGGGCTACGAGCCGAAAATGGCGGCCGGGGTTGTAGCAATCTCCGGAACGCTTGCGATGCTGCTGCCTACGAGCATTGCGCTGGTCCTCTACGGAATTCTTGCTGATGTCAGCATCAGCAAACTCCTCATTAGTGGAATACTGCCCGCAATCCTTATCACAATTGCGATTATGGCCACGATCTATCTGTTGGTGTGGCTTGATCCCGCGCGCGCGCCCATTATTCGCGGAACACCGCTCGCCGAAAAGCTTCGCATGCTCCGAATCGTTGGGCCAATGCTTTTCCTTTTCGCCGGCGTCACGGGTGTCATCTATACGGGCATCGCCACGCCGACAGAGGCGTCTGCCGTGGGTGCGTTCGGCGCGTTTCTGATCGCAGGTATGCGGGGGTCTTTGAATCGAAAGAACTTCGGGCCGGTGTTCTGGAGAGCGGCGCGGAGCACATGCATGATTTCCATGATTCTCGTCGGTGCTCATGTGTTCGGTTATTACTTTACGTTGGCTCAAGTTCCGCAAGGATTGATCGCCTGGGTCGGGTCGCTCGACGTATCGCCATGGATCGTGATCGTTCTTCTCTTGTGCGGTTACATCGTCCTGGGATCGTTCATGGATCAAATAGCCATTCTGGTTCTGACGGTTCCGATCGTCGTTCCTCTCATCAGGTCGCTAGGATTCGATCCGATCTGGTTCGGCGTGATCAAGATCGTAACCGCGGAAATTGGGATGGTTACGCCGCCCGTAGGATTGAATTGTTACATCGTGGCTCGATATGCGAACCGGCCGGTGACCGAGGTATTTCACGGTGTTTGGCCACATTTTGTCGCGCACATCATTGCGCTTGCTCTGTTGGTCGCGTTCCCGATTATCTCGCTTTGGTTGCCGTCACGAATGTAGGAGGAATAGATGAGCAATGACGACGTGACCGCTCGGGGAAGCGGGTCCGCGACTTCCCGTCGGGATCTCTTGCGGTATGGCGGTGGCATGATCGGCGGAGCACTGCTGAGCGAGATTGAAACGACGGAGGCGTCGGCGGAGTTCGCGGCGAACGCTCCGCCGAATGTCCCAGAATGGATGAAGGCCCCCGGCGATCCCGTCGGAAGCGAACTTTATGGCACGCCTTCGCCATTCTAGAAGGGAGTCGTTCGCAATGTACCTAAAAACCTTGCGCAGGACATCTCGACGGGAAGCAGGATGCCGCCGCAGGAACTAGACGGAATTATCACTCCGAACGGGCATTTCTACGAAAGGCACCAGTTTCGACGGTGCCGGGACACCTTGGTGTCATCGAGGACGAAAAGCATGCGGTCAAGATCGCTGACGAGATCGGCTATCCCGTGATGATCAAGGCTTCCGCCGGCGGCGGCGGCAAGGGC
>ORJL010483118.1_pt1 | contig 13698 bp, 12 predicted proteins | sample 1779941 | NCBI WGS metagenome assembly ORJL01 (sample SAMEA104232317, study PRJEB22302) | groundwater metagenome | biome: forest; feature: aquifer; material: groundwater | place: USA | collected 2011-08-07 | depth 5.8 m
ATAAAAGGCGCCCGCCACGCCAGCCGACAAGTCAGCGTTGATATAATCCGTGGTCACACCGGAGGGAATAGCGGCATAGGAGGTGTTCTTTATTGCCTCCAGCCGATCGCTGGCCAAAGTAGTCGCCGTCGTCATCGTCTTGCTGAAGGCATTTCCCTTCACAACCATTACCGTCACGGAAATCAGACCGAGCAAAGCAATCGTCAGAATGCTGATGGCGATCGTTATTTCAATCAGGGTGAAACCCTGCTGCCCATTCCCGGTCATGTTCTTGATTTTCCCCATTTCCGCTCCGCTTGACCTTTCAGCTGATCCTGATCCGGCCGGCCCGGCTGATGACAATCTGCTTCGCTGCCAAGCCCGACCGCGAACTGCTCACGTTGATCGTTCCCGTCCTGCCCGTGCCGTCGGGCCGGAAAACCGGGTTGAAGCCGGAAGAGGCCGCCGCAAATGTTACATCATAGTAGTCGGGATAGATATCCCAAGTCGCTCCCGTCGTATCGCCGGAGGTAATTGTTTCCGTACCGTCGTTGTCGGTAACGAAAGCGTACTGATGATTATTGCCCGCCAGGTTGACAATGATTTTCTTACCCTTAGTGATCGACTCCGAGCGGGCATTCATGAGATGCATAGCTATCTGCCGGGTGGCGCCGTTCAAACGCCTTTGGCCCATGTAGTCCTGATAATTGGGCGCGGCGATGGCAATCACAATGCTCATGATGGCCAGGGCAATCATGAGCTCGATGAGGGTAAACCCTTTGGAGAAACAGCTTTTCATGGTTTCCTCATTCAATTTTTCCTCGCTGGGGGCATTTTTACATAACCGGAGGAAATTTTCAATACCGGAAAAAAAACAGCCGCATGAATTCATTTCCCCAGAGCAGGTAGGCCAGGGCGGCAATGGAGAGGAAGGGGCCAAAGGGAACGGCATATTTCATATCTTTGCCCTTGATCAGCATCACCGTGATCCCCACCAGAGCGCCCAAAAAAGAACTGACCAGGAGGATGAAAAAGAGGGATTTCCAGCCGCAAAAGGCCCCCAGCATGGCCAGCAATTTGATATCGCCACCCCCCATACCCTCCCGTTTGGCTATCAATTGATAACCGAAGGCAATGGCATAAAGTATCCCGCCGCCGATCAGCAGGCCCAGGGCCGCATCCAGCAGAGGGACGCCCATGCCCAGGACGGCAGCCAGAAGAGAGAGGGGAATGCCGGGCAGGGTGAGAACATCGGGGATAATCTGGTGCTCCAAATCAATAAAAGTAATGACGATTAAAACGCCGGTAAAAATGAAGGCAAGCAGGAATTTAAGCGAGAGTCCGAATTTCCAGAAGAGCAGGAGAGCCAGGACCGCCGTCAACAGCTCCACGAGCGGGTATTGAAGGGAAATCCTTTCCCCGCAGTTGCGGCATTTACCGCGCAATATCAAGTAGCTGATAAGCGGAATATTGTCATAAACCCTTATGGGATGGAGGCATTGCGGGCAATGGGAAGCGGGCAGCGCCAAGGACTCTCCGGCCGGGATGCGCCGGATGCAGACGTTGAGAAAACTCCCGATGGCCGCCCCGATCAGGAAAATGATAATTTCCAGATAAATCATGATCATATCCCAGCCCGTTCAGCCGTCCTTCCGGTCCCACTGGTAGGGAATCCCGCTACCATGCGGTGGGACGCGGTATTCATCGGGCTCCTGGTAATTATAGGGCTCGCTGGGTATGTTCACGACCAGCGCCTCCTCGGTGGAGATGCACTTGAAACCATGATAGACATAGGGGGGGATCTGCAGGAGTACCGGATTATGATCGCCCGCGAAAACCTCGTTGATCTCTCCGAAAGTGGAGGCATCCTGTCTTGCGTCATAGAGCACGATCTTCATCATGCCCTTGACGACCGTCATATTGTCGAACTGCAGCTTGTGGTAATGCCAGCCCTTCACTACACCGGGATAGGCGGTAGTCATGTATACTTGACCGAATTGACTGAATATTTCATCGTCGACGCGCAGGATCTCCATTAACCTGCCCCGCTCATCGGGAATGACTTTCAATTTCTTTACTACAACCCCCGAAATCATCACATTAGCTCCCGCAACATTCATCAGCGGCGATCCACTGAATTTCCACCTCCATACCACATTTCAGAAAGATGTCACAAGGGAAACATCTTGAAACATTTTGATAAAATCATTATAAGGCATCATGGTTGCGGTTGAAGAAAAGAGCGGCGAGGCAAAGCACAGATGACCGACGAATACTACATGCAACTAGCCCTCCGGCTTGCCAGGCGCGGTGCCAGGCGGGTAAGTCCCAATCCCATGGTGGGCGCCGTGATTGTCAAGGATGACCGGATTATCGGCACCGGCTACCACCAGCGCTTCGGCGGTCCCCACGCCGAGATCAGGGCCCTCCATAATGCCAAGGCCCCGATCATGGGGGCAACCCTCTACGTAACCCTGGAACCATGCAGCCATTTCGGCAAGACGCCGCCCTGCGTGGAAGCGCTGATCGGGGCCGGGCCGGCGCGGGTGGTAATCGGCATAGCCGATCCCAACCCTCTGGTGGCCGGCCGTGGCATTGCCGCTTTGCAGTCGGCGGGCATTGAAACGGTGGTTGGTGTCTGTGAAGAAGCGTGCCGGGAAATCAACGAGAAATTTATCAAGTTTATCACCACCGGCCAGCCTTACGTAACCCTGAAATACGCCCAGACGATCGATGGCCGGATCGCCTCGGCTACCGGTCATTCGCGTTGGGTCAGTTCGCCCGCCTCACGTACCTTCGCCCATCAACTGCGCAGTACCCATGACGCCATCCTGGTGGGCATCGGCACGGTCCTGCAGGACGACCCGGAATTGACCGTCCGGCACGTGAAGGGTCGCAATCCGGCGCGGATTGTCGTGGATTCCCACCTGCGCATCCCCTTGACAGCTAAAATCCTCCGGGAACAGGAAAAGGCCAAGACCATCATCGCCCATACCCGGTGGGCCGATCCGGAAAAAATTAAGCCCCTGCTGGATAAAGGCGTGGAGACCCTGCTGGTGGAGGAAAACGGCGACCAACGGGTTAACTTAAAGGAACTCCTGCCGGCCTTGGGCAGGAAACAGCTGGCGTCCCTGCTGGTGGAGGGCGGCTCTTCCGTCATTACCTCGCTGCTGAAAGATAAGCTGGCGGACCGTCTGGCGATTATCGTGGCGCCGAAGATTCTCGGCCAAGGCATCGAAGCGGTGGCGGACCTGGGGATCAAAAGCATGGACGAAGCAATTAAGCTTAATATACGGAAGGTTTACCGTCTCGGGGGAGACATAGTTATCGACGCCCGCCCCGCGCACTAAGCCGGTATATCATGATCGGAAATGCTTCCCCCTTCTGGCGCTGAATTCCGGCTACTCGCCCTGAACAGTTACCCCAGCCGTTGAACGATCTTTGTCGCCGCCCCCATCCCGTCGAGGGCGGAACTGACGATACCGCCGGCATAGCCGGCGCCTTCTCCGCAGGGATAAAGACCTGCTGTATTGACGCTCCCGCCGGTCGCATCACGCAAGATCCGGACGGGGGAGGAAGTCCGGGTTTCCACACCGATCAACACCGCCTCGCTGGTGATCAACTCCGGCATTTGGCGACCAAATTGCTGCAATCCCGCTTTCAGAGCTTCCCCGGCAAAACCCGGCAGGGCATCCCCTAACGGCGCCGCCTTAACCCCCGGCAGGCAGGTCGTGGGAAGGAACCCCTCGCTGGCACGGTCTTGCAGAAAATCCGTCAGGCGCTGCGCGGGGGCGCAATAATCCCTCCCTCCCAAGACAAAGGCCTTTTCCTCCCAGCGTCTCCGAAAAACGAGGCCGTTCAGGGGTTGCTGAAGGGAACCGGCGAAATCATCGGGACTGACGTTGACCACGACGGCAGCGTTGGCATATGCTTCGTCCCGGGCCGAACGGCTCATGCCGTTGGTGATCCCCCCGCCGGGCTCGGAACTGCAACCGATAACCCGCCCGCCGGGACACATACAGAAGGTGTAAACGGAGCGCCCCGGTACCTTTGCGGTCAAGAAATATTCGGCCGGCGGCAAAAGGGGGTGCCGATGCCAAAAACCATATTGGAGTTCATCGATAAGCCGCTGGGGATGTTCCATGCGCAGCCCCAACGCAAAAGCCTTAGGCGCGAGCTGCACACCCCGGGCCTGGAGCATCAGGTAAGTATCCTCGGCGTTCTGGCCGATAGCGAGCAGCACGGTATCCGTAAGAATTTCTTCCTGTCCGTTAATGACGACGCCGGCTACCTTGCCGCCGGTGAGCAAGAGATCGGTAACCAGGGCACTGAATCTGATTTCACAACCCAACGTCTGGAGTCTTTTACGGAAATTTACCACGACCGTTCGCAGCCTGTCGGTACCTATATGGGGTTTGGCATCGATCAGAATATCGGCCGGCGCTCCTAAATCGACCAAGGTTTCTTTAACCAGGACCGTTTGGGGATTTTTGGCCCGGCTCGTCAGCTTGCCGTCGGAAAAAGTACCCGCGCCCCCTTCCCCAAAATGGACATTGCTTTCCCGATCCAGGGCCCCCTTATTCCAAAACGCCTGCACGTCCCGCAGGCGCTCGTTGACCTGTCTACCCCTCTCCAGGAGGGTCACGGGAATACCTTTTACGGCCAGGCACAGCGCCGCAAATAAACCGCCCGGTCCACCACCCACGACCACCACTTTACGCTCCTTGCCGGTTTTGATCAAAACGGTGCCGGCAAACGAAGCCTGCTCGGTATCCCTATCGCCCGCCTGAACAGCCGGATTTGCCTTCTCCCGCACTGCCTGGATCACCACCCGCCCTTTGGTGGCAGCGGGCAGGTGCACGTCGTCCGGCACCTCCGCCTCCAGGATGTAAACAAAAAAAGGCGGCCGGTGGCGGCGGGCGTCGAGGGACTTTCTGATTATTTTCAGAGAAGAAATCGCGGCTAAGGGTAGGGAGAGAAGTTCCGCCACTTTCGTCGGCAGCATCATTTCCCCCTCCTCGAGGGAAATCCGGACCCCAGTGACTCTTAATAACATAATCCTCCAATCCGTCTGGGTGAGCAGGCAACGGGAGGATAGACATATCAAAAGTCCCAAGGCTTGGAAAGTTAAAGATGCTGGTTTCCTACCCCGATAAACGGGATAAGTGCGTTGACGAAATTATTCTCTGCCACTCTTTTCAGTATCCCTTGAGGGGTAGAAAAACGCGGAAAATAATTCCCAACTTACTAAGAAGTACGAAAAGTGTTACTCCTGCGAAGGCAGGAACCCATAACTAACTAAAACAACTGGCTTCGTACCTTCACGGGAATGACGCAAAGAGACGAAAGGAAAATTTCTTTCCCAGTCCGTCCAAGATAAAACAAGAAGGACCGGCCAGACGGGACCATACTTTGATCAAAACGCGACGCCTGAGTGCGTGTTTCGGTGATGCACGATAGCAGCTTATTATCAACCCCGGACGGATCAAGGAGACGGCGGGGGCTGAAATTCCGATCGCAAAGGGAACGGAGGCGTAAATGTCTTATTCACAAAAACGATATTACGGTAATCAAGGCCTGAGTCGGCAGATACTATCGGATAATGCGTCGACTCCCTGGCAAAAATATGATTGTTCGCGCGAAGCAACTGGGGATCGACAAGCAGAACCATTTCACAGGCCGGGCACTGATAGTGCAGGTGGCCGGAAACGGGATTGCGCCCCAGGCGCCGGAAAACCTTCAATGACCGATCGTCCTGCGAGTCACGCGCCTTTATCACACCATCAATACCGCAGTTTATACATGTTATTGCCGTTGCCATGATATCCTCCCTTTCTCGTCAAAAAAACTTGATCTTTCCACCAGTCCAGATATTGCCTTCTGCACGCTCATTTTTGTGGTCAACTTACTTTGCCCAACCTCTTAAATCAATGAGGATAAAATGGCAGTCTAATGGTAGTCAATAACTGCCATTGGTTTGGGCCGGAGATGGGGACATAGGGCATTTAATATTCTAATGTTCGATGGGCAAAAGTCAGGTCCTGACCGATATGGCAATGCTCAGCAGTACCAGGGGCAGCAACAGCAGGTAGGCAAAACTTTGCGCCGCAGCAAAAGCGGCGGGATCATGGGGCGGGCTCCCTGCCATGTTCAGCTCCATCAGGGCCACTGCCATCGTGGTCCCGATGGCCCCGGCAGAGGTGCCCAGAGAACTGAGCATCGCCGCCAATACGCCATAATCTTCACCGGCAACGGAGGCAAACGCCGTCTTCTGATTCGCCGGAACAAGAAAGCCGATACCCATCCCGGTCAGTGCCAGTGCCGCCGCCACCCCGAAATAGGTTGAGTCGGACCCTAATCGGGCGTAGCAGGCCATTCCTGCGAAGATCAATACCAAACCGAGGGTCGCCACCCGCCCGGCTTCGAACCGATCGGCCAGGCGGCCGCTAAGCGGCGAGGCCACAACGGTTAAGAGCGGCAGGATGGCCAGCAGCAACCCGATAGTAACCGGCGAGAAGCGCAGAACATTTTGCAGATAAAGCGGCGCCGACAAGGTAATCGGATGGTAAGCGAACTGACTTAAGGCCATGACTGCGAGGGCGTTGGCAAGCTTCTTCTTCCTAAGCATCTGGAGGTCAATGAGCGGCTTCGCGGACCGGAGTTCGATCACCACGAAACTCCCCAACCCCACGACGGCCAACAGGAACCAACCGAAGACCTGCGTCGCCTGCCAGGATGGCCTGGCTACCGCCGTCAAGCCGATGAGCAGTGCCGGATAGCCGGCCAGGAGAGCTAAAGAGCCCCAGAAATCGAAAGGTTCCTTGCGTCTTGCCCCGGAGCCAGGGAAAATATGGGCGACTGCCAGGGAAACTCCAAATCCGGCAATGCAATTCATCCAAAAAATAGCTTGCCAATCCCATAGATGGAGGAATAAACCGCCGATCGTGGGTCCTGTAGTTCGGCCCAGGGCGATGGCCGCCGCGAACAAACCCAATGCCCGACCGCGCCGGTCCGGACGGAAACTGGCCGCCAGGATGGCCGTAGACATAGGCAACGCCATGGCCAGACCAATCGCCATTAAGGCCCGGGAAAGAAGCAACCTGATGAAGGTGGTCGAAAGAGCGCCCAGGCCGGCCCCGGTTGCATACAGTACCACACCCGTCTTGTACAACCGGCGCTGTCCGAGGATCCCGCCGGCCCGGCCGAAACAAAAAGACAGGCTGGAAATTGTCACTACCCCCATGAGGCTGACCCACTGGATTTCGGCCAAACTGTTGCCGAATTGCTTCTGAATTGTGGGCAGTGCCACCCCGATGCTGCCGAAGCTGTTGAAAAAAAGGAATGCGACCAGACAAGTTACGACAAGGGCGTTGCGTGCTTCAGTTTCTGTCAGTTCTTCCGCTGCCCCGGCGGCTCCCCAGGAGTTTTTCATTTCTGTATCAGCCAATCTGTGTTATCACTATGAAACTGTTCATAACAAAAGGAGGCAACATTGAGCAAAGACCATACGGCACCGGAGATAAGACCGATAGACCCAAAACCCGTCACCGTAAATCCTTTAAAAAGCGCGCTGCTGGTTCTGGAACTCAGCGAATATTTAGCAGATCCGGAATATTTCGCCGCTCCCCTGGTACCGGGGGTAAGCAAATTATTGGCCAGGGCACGGGCCGCCGGGATCCTGATAATCTTTACCATTCCTCATCCTTTTAAGGGAAAACCTTACGGACAGGTCTATTCCGGATTCAAGAAAAGGCCGCACGAACCTCTCTTTTTCGCGCCCAGCTTTGATAAGTTTTCCGGTACCGCGTTACAAAGCCTCCTGGAACTCTATGATATAAACACCCTCATCATGACCGGGTGCAAGGCAAACATGGCAATCCTTTACACGGCCACGAAGGCGGTCACGGAATATAATTATGATATCGTGATTCCTGTCGACGGTATAGCGGCAACTACGGAATACGAAAAGGAATATACGCTTTATCAGTTCAGGGCCTATCCGGACGGCTCTCCCCGGCGCTTCATCTATACTACGCTTGAGGCCATCAGTTTTACACCGGCGAAAGAGGAACAATGATTCGCAGACTTCAGGAGTCCTTAAGGTTGTTTTCGTCCCGGCCACTGGCGACAGTTCCTTTTTCCTTGGGCGGCGGCGACCCGGCCGTGATCTCTTTAAGCTCCCTGGTTGTTTCCTGGGAGGAAAACCGCCCCCATATGGCACCGAACCTTTGCCGGCGTTCGGCGGCGATTTCTCCCTGCAACTGGTAGAGCTCGCCGAGGACAAACAGCAGGTCAGGATCGACAATTCGCCGCTTCCAATCTTCGAGCAGGGATTCGATGAAGTTACTCGTGAAAACAGTGTCCTGAATATCCCCGAGGCAATCCTGGATTTCCACCGTTCTTTCGATGAATGGATCGAGTCCGCCGCTGTAAGCCGGCGCCAGGAATTCACAGGCATAACGAAGCTTCTTCATCTGTATCCGGAGAGCATGAAACTGCTTTATTTTGGGGTCGGCCAGCACGGCATGACCCTGCTTTATTACCGCCGCGAATTTCTCGGTAATCAGCTCCGGCGCCACCTCACTGACCTGTTTAAGGGCTAGCGGCGCCCGGGGACTCCGGGGCAGCGGCCCCTGCAAAAACCGGTTGAGCCGTTGCTCAAAATTCTTGTAACGCGGCGAATCAAGAGCTTGGATTAGGTTAGCGAGCGGACCGCGGCGATGCTCTCCGATCCAGTTTGCGAAATATTTTTTTTGCTTCCCCGGAAAGCTCTTAACCTGCTCTCGAAAACGGGACAAGTTAAGGAGGAAGACATCGAGATCGCGAACCGCCCCTAAAAGGCCGCCGAGCCACTTCAGTTCACCGGCCAGGAATTCACCGGTAGTCTGGGGAACGGCTGCACGGAAAAGGCGGAGCGAAGAGCGCAGGCGCCGCGTGGTCACCCGCGCCTGGTGCACGAATTCCGTATCGATATCCTGCCTTATGCCGGGGATTTGCTCACGAAACCGGTTCAGCTGATGGGTCATGATTTTTCGGACCGCAAGGTCCAGACGGTCGTCGGGCCGCACCAGAAATTTGTCCGGTGGCCGCTTGGAAGGGACCACGATCTTGAAGCGCTCGACGGCCAGCTCAAATTTCGAGACCTGCGAGGGCGGATAGCCTAATGTGGCGGAAAGCAGCGCTGACAGCGCATTCAGCGCCGCCGGCGGACCGGCTAAGAGCTCCGCCTCCAGTTCATGGAGCTTTCGCGCGCCCCGTGGTTTATTAAACCCTTTGAGCAAGAAACCGGCGGTATCAAAGGCCAGCTCAAATTTGGCCCTTTCCGGTGAAATAACCCGATAGCGCCGGCGATCGGTGCGGATCTGGATCTGTTCCAGGAGCTTGCGCGGAAATATTACCTCCTCGATACTGCTCCTGATCTGCTTCACCGGGATGTTTACCGGAACATCCACCGGTCCGTCCAGGAGAGTTTCTATTTCCAGGCGGCGGGCAATTCCCCCTTCAATGGGACCGAGACTTTTGATCGTATACATGGCCTTGCCATCTGAAAAACGGTAGCGGAGGGACATTTTTCTTTTCATGAGCAGCCAGTCGAAGGTATCCAGATAAAGATCGACATTGGTTACCGGTTTGAGTTCCTTGATCCGGTAGCCTTGTTCTGTCATCTTTTCAATGGTGGCCGCCTCGGCTTCAGGACCCGGAAGTACGAGCTTCAGTTCCATCTCCACCGGTTTTCTGCCGCCGGTCACTGCAAAAACCTCCTCTTGGTCCCCTCGGCAAAATCCTTCCGCAACCCCTTGGGCAGCGACGTCTTCTTCAGGGCGGCTATCGTCTGATCGCGATCGTAATCAAACCTGACAATGTGTCCGTGCGGCTGAATGTCCCGCTCGGCGCGAATCAGGGCGTAAGCCGGGCGCGGATCACCGTCGACGGGGTGTCCCACGGAACTGCAGTTCACGATGAGAACCCCGCCGATACGCTTCGCAAAGGGAATATGCGTATGCCCGCAGAGAAGCACATCGGGACTGCTATCACCCAACTTAGTTTGCAGGCCTGGGCGGGTGATGCTGGGATAGATCGCGTCATCGGGGGAACGGGGGCTGCCGTGAACGACCAGGATTTGGTGTCCTGTGTCCAACGCAAGATCCAGGCGATCGGGCAGGCCGGACAGATACAGCTGCGCTTTACGGCTGATATGTTCCGCCGTCCAAAGCAGGATCTTACGCTTTTTCGGCGGTATTTGCCCGGCCGCCCCTTTGCCCTCCTGCAACACGTCCAGGACCTTCCGGTCGTAGTTACCCTTGATCGAGGTAATGTCCTGCTGCTGAAGAAAGCGGCAGACATCATCCGGAAAAGGTCCGTAACCGGTTATGTCGCCGGCGCAGATCATCTGCTCGGCCCCCTGGGCGCGGGCAGCGGCAACCACAGCCTCCAGCGCGGGCAGGTTGCCGTGGATGTCCGAAAAGCAGGCAATTAGCATAAGTATTCCACCTTCCTTTTCATTTTTTTCCGCAACAGGTCTTGCTTGCGCAGGGCCCTGGCAACCGCCGCTCGACAGCCGCCATTGTCCGCCCGGAGCCGGATGCATACCACCTCCGGGGCGACCGCACAGGTAAGGCCCCTGATGCTTCCCGTATGCCCGCAGTCGAGACCATCGGCGACCCGAAGCATTCCCGCAAGCCATTCCACTACTTCGCGGCGGCGGTTGTTGAGCGAGGCAAACAGCTTATGCCGCGTCGCGTCGGGCATGGCCTTGGTGTGATACCGGGCGATGAGGGCGCAGCTGATGCGATCCTTTTTTGCCAGCCCGGGAATATCGAGTTTCTGGATTAGTTCGCCGCTCAGTTTGTGATGTTTTCCTCCCCCCCTCTGTACCTGCGACCAGCCGATGTCATGCAGCCGGCCGGCAATCTCCAACAGACGCCGCTCCCCCGGACCGTACCCGTGGAGAACACGCAGCCCGTCAAAGAGGCCCAGTGCCAGCACCGCAACCTGCTCGCTGTGCGCCGGATCGGGATCGTAGGTCCTCGACCTTTCGGCGATGGCCGGCATCGTTTCCTTATTTTTCTTCACATTCCAATCTCTTTACCTGCGCTTAACGCCGCAAACTCTTCCTCTTGCCGATCTTCCTGACCAGTTCCTCATAAGGAGGCGATTTCACGCCCCCCTGCCGGGCCATGGCGATTAATTCAAACTGGCTGCGGATGAGCTTCTCCCCTTCTTTCGGTTTTCTGCGCCCAAAAGAACCGTCCGGCTGCATAAGGCGCGCCTTCACGTTATCCTTCAGGTAGGTCACAAGTATTTCGTCTATCAGGCGGGATTTCAGGGCATTATCCTTGATCGGATAGAGGATCTCCGCCCTTTTCTTAAAATTGCGGGGCATCCAGTCGGCGCTCCCCGAATAGATTTCCGGATTTCCGCCGTTATGAAAATAATAGAGCCGGGAGTGCTCAAGGAAACGGTCCAGGATGCTGATGACGCGGATATTTTCGCTGATCCCCGCGAGCCCCGGCCGCAGGCAGCAGATACCGCGGACGAGAAGATCGATACGGACGCCGGCGCAGGAGGCTTCATAAAGTTTGGCGATCGTCGCTGGATCCACGAGGGCGTTCATCTTCGCGATGATGCGCCCGGGAGCTTTGGGCGTTGACTTCTTCATTTCCCGATCGATCAGGCGGTGGATCGTTTCCTGGGTCGTCACCGGGGAAACCATGAATTTGCGGAACATCGAGGTCACGGTTTCGGTAGTAAACATCTCTCCGCCGCTCCAGGAATTGAAGCCGGTGAGGACATTGAACAAGGCGGAGACATCATGACCGAAATCGGGATCGCAGGTCAGAAGACCGATATCGGTATATAACTTCGCGGTAACCGTATTGTAGTTACCCGTGGAAACATGGACATAGCGCCGCAATTGTTTTCCCTCCCGCCGCACGACCAGCGTCGCTTTGCAATGTGTTTTCCAGCGGACAAACCCGAATACCGCGTTGACGCCCGACTCCTGCATCTGTTGCGCCCAGTCGATATTGTATTCCTCATCGAACCGGGCCTTCAGTTCCACCACCGCCGTCACCTGCTTGCCGTTTTCGGCGGCCCGCCTGAGCGCCGTGATTACAGGTGAATCTTTGCCGATCCGGTAAAGGGTCTGTTTGATCGCCAGCACATCGGGATCATCGGCGGCCGCATTAATAAAATTCATAATCACGGCAAAGGAATCGTAAGGGTGATGCAAGAGGGCATCCCCCTCGCGGATGACGGCAAAGATATCCTTGTCGCCGGCAAACCTTTGCGGTATGCGCGGATTGAAAGGAAGATCCTTATGGGAGGGATCAACAGGCAGTTCGTAGAGGGCGAGAAAATCGCAGATATTTATCGGACCATTGATCTCATAGATAAACCTTTCTTCGGTGCGGAGCTGTTGGGAAAGCAGGCTGATGAGCTTCTTAGGCGTACCGGGGTCGATCTCAATGCGCACGGCAATCTGATTGGCGCGATCATGGAGTTCGGACTGCACAGATTTAACCAGATCCAGGACTTCCTCTTCGTGAAGATCGTAGTCGTGGCTCCTGGTGACCCTAAAGGAAACGCTGTGCGTAATTTCCATCCCCGGAAACAACCGTTGGATATTGCGGCGGATCAGGTCTTCCAAAAGGATGAAGTGATGGCCGTCCTTGCCTTCCACCCGGACAGAAATCAGTCGCGGTACCACCGAAGGCACCTCCACGAAGGCATAGGCCTTCGTGACCTTGGCCCGGCTCGATTCCTTGAAAACAACCATGATATTGAGGCGCAAATTACCAAGGAAGGGGAAGGGATGTCCCGCATCGACGGCAAAGGGGGTCAGAATGGGAAACACCTGTTCTTCAAAGTATTCCCCCAGACGTTTGCTCTCTTTGACGTCGAGTTCCTCGAGGCGGTGAACGAATATCCCGGCCTTTGCCAGTTGCGGCAGAATTTCATGCATTACGCACTTGTATTGTTCCGCAACCAGCTCGCGGGCCCGGACGGAAATTTCATCCAATTCCTGGCGGGGCGTCTTGCCGCTGGCGTCGATGTGTTCGAGATCCGCCTCCAGGATGCGAAAAAGCCCGCCCACGCGCACCATGAAATACTCGTCCAGGTTGGAACTGAAGATAGAAGCAAACTTGAGTTTTTCCAGAGAAGGAGTAAGCGGGTCCCTTGCTTCTTCAAGCACCCGCCGGTTGAATTCCAGCCAGGAGAGCTCGCGGTTGATATAAAGGGAGGGATCGTGGAAATTGACAGCCCTTGGCGGCGCAACAGCGGCTGGTTTTGCCCGTCGGATCACCGCCACGGCTGAGGGTTTTTCCCTGGGATGCGCAACCTCAGTGGACATCTTTTCCCGTGCCATATCTCACTCCCCCATCCCTTGCTAACCCCGATAAACGGGATAAGTAAGTTTACGAAATTATTTTTTGCCTCTCTTTTCAGTACCCCCTTGAGGGGTAAAAAAGCGCAGAAAATAATTTCTTACTTACTAAAGCGCCGCTTCCAGCCGGGTGCAGATCTCCCTCAGTATCTTGAGGCGGGCGTAGTACTTATTGTTGGCTTCCACCACCGTCCAGGGGGCGATGTCCGTGCTGGTGCGGTCGATCATCTCGCCGACGGCGATTTCATAGGCAGGCCATTTCTTGCGGTTGCGCCAATCCTCTTCGGTTATTTTGAAATGTTTGAAGGCGGTGGTTTCTCTTTCCTTAAACC
>ORJL010829275.1_pt1 | contig 13697 bp, 12 predicted proteins | sample 1779941 | NCBI WGS metagenome assembly ORJL01 (sample SAMEA104232317, study PRJEB22302) | groundwater metagenome | biome: forest; feature: aquifer; material: groundwater | place: USA | collected 2011-08-07 | depth 5.8 m
TGGCCACTTCGAGGTTAAGAGAGACCGTCTTCACCGCGACCTCCTCAAAGGGTATGTTCCGTGGTTTTTCACCAAGCATAATACGAGCCGCTAGCTTTGCAGCGGCGTAACCGCTTTGGTAAAAGCCAAGCCCGACGCATGCGAGCGCCCCGCGTTCCACAAACTCCGGGTCATTGATAATCAAAGGCAGGCGGGCGTCGGTTGCGACCTTCACGATTCCCTCAAATGCCTGGATGGCCGTATTGTCGCCGGTAATCCACAAGGCCTGAATGTTTCTGCTTGCCAGGACATGGGCTGCCTGGAATACTTCACTTGTGCCGGTGATTGCAACCTCTTCGAGCTTGATTCCGCGTTGCTGAAATATATCGCGGGCGACAGAGACGACCTTTCTCGAGTTGGCCTCAGAACTGTTATAAAGCGTGCCAACCGACCGCACGCCGGGCGCGAGCTTTTGAATGAAGGCGACGGTATCCGAAACGGGCGGGAACGAGCCTACGCCGGTAACATTCGGATGGTGTTCGGTGCGCGATTTTCCTGCGCCGGCGGCAATGGGATCGTATACATACGTAAACACCACCGGTGTGTTTTTGACGATACTGCACGCCGCCGTCAGACAAGGCGTTGTCATGGATATGATAAGATCGAGTTCCTGGTTGTCATAATTCTGGAAAAGAGGCGGGATGTTGATAATTTCACACTGTGAGTGAGCTTTTCGAATTTCCAAATTTTTCCCTTCTACAAATCCAAGATCCCGAAACCCGTCAAATATCCCTTGCATGCAGGTATCTGCGCCTGCTTCGGGCGCAAAGTATACGATGCCGACTTTGAAAGAACGGCCTGCTGGTGGTTTGGGTATTGCGGCAACCGCCTTCTCGCTCGCTTCTGTTTGACCGATTATCTCGTCCGCACGGTGAAGGACGTCTTCGGGTAGTTGCCAGGCATCTTTTAATCCATTGAGGGTCAGTTTATTGACTACAAGCTTTTCCGGCACAATGTTTCTGATGGGTATTGTTGCCGGGTCAGCGCCGTGAAGGATATTTCCGGCAAGCACGCCTGCAAGTCTTCCCACTTCGTGGTAATTGGCGCCAAGATCAAAAAGCGCTCCGCGCCTGGCGTTCGGCGGTATATTCGTGAAGACGGGAACCCTGCCATTCCTTGCAGCCGAAAGAACGGAGTCTATCGCCACGAGGACGGTAACATCGCCGCCGACCCACAGCGCCTGTGCTCCCCTTGCCGTCAAAGAATTTGCGGCTTCGAATACGTCCGATGATTTGTCAACGGTGGCCTCTATAAGTTTGACGTCGAGCTCCCGGCATATATCCCGCGCGGTGCGTGTGTTTGCCTCTGAGTTTGCTTCCGCCGGGTTCCATACGACGCCGACGGTTTTCAAGTCCGGAAAGAGGGTTCTGGCAAGACGAAACGCCTTGGCTACGGGCTGCATGGTGCCGATGCCCGCAAGATGCCTGGGATGGTCGAGTGGGTTATTACGGTTGATTCCGACGCCGGCGTCAAAAGGGTCTGAGACGAGGGCAAATATATGAAGTGACTTACCGTCTTTATTGGCATTTGCAACGGTCTGCAAAGAGAGGGTGCTGGCGGTCATGATAAGATCGAACCGGCCGCCGGTAATTTCTTTGGCAATGGCGCTTGCGGTGGCCATGTCGCCCTCGGCATTGTAACGTTTGTAAAGGATGTTTTTCCCTTCAACAAAGCCGCTTTCAGCCAGACCGTCCAGCATACCCAAGACGCCTTCGTCCAGTATCGCCTGAGACGCGTGTTGCAAAATCGCAACGCCGGGGATGTGTCCTGCGCTGGGTTTCCGCTGATTCCAATCAGAGACCAGCAGGACGCCGGAGAGCAGTATAATGAGAAACATGCCCAGGGAGAGGCGTTTTAACGCAAACAACAGATGGCGATTATTGAAAGCCATGGAGCGCGTCTTCCCTGGAGTTAAACAGGGGAAAAATTGAGGAAAAGCCGGAGATATCAAAGACCTCCCTGATTTGCGGTTTCAGTGAAGAAAGGGCGATTTTCCCCTCTACGTTTTTCAATCTCTTTGCGGCTATGAGGAACACCCTCAATCCTGCGCTGCTGATATAGTCGAGCTGGGAAAAATCAACCACCAATTGCCTTTCACCTTTGTCAATGAGCGTGGCGAATTTCTCTTCCAGGCAATTCGCCGTTATGACATTCAGATTTCCCTTCAGACCGAGGATAACGGTATTATTCTTTTTCTCTTCTGTAATTTCCACGTAGTTGTCCTCCTTGAAAAACAGGCTTCTGCTGCCCTGTAGTATTCTTTTGTCAAAACCACTTTTTGTTTTCGTAACAATGTAGCTTTTTGAAACACAATATACACACCCCTAAATCCCCTCTTTTTAGAGGGGACTCCATGCGGGTTCACGTTTGCGACTTGATTGTATAGGAATTTTATTTTATTTAAGCGGGTTTGCGGTAGGGTGGATTAAGCGATAGCGAATCCACCTTTCCCGGAAACAGTATTGGTGGATTCGGCGTAAAAACCAACGCCTTAATCCACCCTACACATAACTTGAACCCGCGAAGGAACTTGAACCCGCGAAGTTGTGTTGTAGAACGAAGCGATTGCTTCGTTCTGGCGAAGCGGCGCTTCGCTCTACATCAACGAAATAGTCGCCGTAGGACTAATTAATTTTCTTTTTCATTACCAGGAGATTCTTGCCGCCCAGCCGCTTATATGCTACGGTATCCATGAGATTCTTTACAAGATGGATGCCCAATCCACCCACTTGTCTTTCTTCCAGGGGCTTTTTCAGGTCAGGCTTTGCAGCCTCTAACGGGTTGAATGCCCTGCCGTCATCTTCCACCTCGGCAGTCAGTACTTCGTCTTTCAGGGATATACGGATTATGATGCAGTGTTCGTTCGTATCCTCGTATCCATAGTATATAACGTTGGTGAGAATTTCATCCAGGGATAAATTCAAGGCATATACTATCTTTGGAGAAAGGCGATGGGCTTCCCCAAATTCACTTACCATTTGACTCAGCCTTTCAAGCTCAGTGAGATTGTTTTTTAGCCGAATTGTTGTAGGGTTCATTTCTTTAAATATTTTAAGGCCATGATGGTAATATCATCCGCCTGGGGTGCGCCGGAAGAAAAGTTCTTGACGGCGCAAACGGTATCCTGAATTAACTTCACCGGTGCAAACCCCTCTACCGCTTGTAAGAAGGCCTTCAGGCGAGGATCGCCAAACAGATGCTCGTTGCAATCCGTGGCTTCAGTAACCCCGTCGGTGTAAAGGAAGAGTCCATCCCCGACCCGGAGCGTGGTCTTTTTTGTCTGATACTTCACGTCATTCATTACCCCAAGCGCCATGCCTCCGGTATTCTCCAGAAGCGCTGCGCCCCCGTCACGGCAAAGCAGATAGGGAAGATTGTGACCGCCATTGCTGTAAAACACCTCGCCGGTTTGTGTGTTGAGCATCCCGCAGAAGACGGTTACGAACATGCTGGTATCGTTGCCGATGCAGAGTTCCTCGTTGACCTTTGCAAGGATTTCGTCCGGAAGCGTGCCCTTGCCGGTCTTTGCCTTTATTAGCGTCGCGCTTACAGCCATAAACAGCGAGGCAGGCACGCCCTTGCCGGAGACGTCGCCGATGACGAAGTACAGATAGTCGTCTATCAGAAAGAAGTCGTAAAAATCTCCGCCCACCTCTTTCGCCGGTTCGATGATTGCGTATATATCGAATTCAGGTCTGCTCGGAAACGGCGGGAAGATTTTCGGCAAAATGCTCATCTGGATATCGTGCGCTATTTTTAATTCGCTCTCTATCCTTTCCTTGGCGGACGTGGTGTCCGTTAATTCTTTTATGTATTGCTTCAGAGAGCGTTTCATGGAGATAAAGGACTCGCCGAGCCTTCCCACCTCGTCATGAGACTTGATGGCGGGGATTTCAATGTCGAGGTTTCCTCGTGCAATATCCTCCGTTGCCAGCGCCAGTATCCGTAAGGGGCGCGTAATTGACCGGGCGATGAAGACAATTACCACCAGGAGCAGCACGGAACCGATGATGCCCAGCAGAAACACCGTTTGATTCAGGTGGACGATGTCTGCCATCAATTCGTCCTGTGGGAAGAGCACCCCAAGAGACCAGCCGCTGGCGGGTAACGGGGCGTAGTACAGCCAGCATTTTTTACCGGTCACCATATCGTCAACCGGCACAAATCCTGAATTGCCCTGAATCATCTCCCTGCCAATTTCCCGGAGACGTCCATCATTTCGCGCCTCGGCGATGCTAAACAGGGTTTCGTTCATAATTAACTCTCTGGCAGGGTGAGTAACCAGCATGCCTTTTTTAGAAATGAGGAAACCATAACCGGACTGAGATATTTTGATGGATGATACAATATCCTCCAGCCAGTCCAGAGAGACGTCGGCAGTTACGATGCCCGTGAATTGCCGTTTGCCGGAGATGGTTTTATAAAAGGGAACGGAATAGGTGCACATGATAATGTTTCCGCCGCCTTCATCGTAATACGGCTCGCTCCATACCGCGCGGTTCAGTTCCTTGGGAATCTGATACCAGTCCAGTTGAAAATACCGGTACGACTCTCCGCCCAGCCAGGTAAATCGGGTCATTCCGTTGCTCTTGTAAAAGTACGGGCCAAAATAGAGCGAGTTTTTTTCGAAGGCGTAAGGTTCGAAGGAAATGGTAGAGCCGTATATCTCCTGATTATTTTTTACCACCGTGCGGATTAAATTTAACAGCTCATTTTTCCTGTACGTTGAGCTTTCCAGGAAATACGCCATATTCTCCGGGATTTTTTCGATGGCATGCAGCACTGTTTCGACCTTGTTTACGGTGGTGAGGGTAAGATTTCTGGCGTTCTCCTCTACGTTCCTTTCAATAATCCTGCGGGAAAACGTGTAATTGTACCCAAAGATGAGTCCGAAGATAAGTATGGTGCTGGCCAGGATGAGCACAATGAGTTTTAAGGCAATGCCTCTGTTTTTCATCATGAGCGCCACATTTTCTATGAAAAGACCTGGACCCGCCGATGATCCCCGATATGAATTTCAAAATACACCCTGTAGGGGCAGGTTTCAAACCTGCCCCTACGGATAGGTTCGGATTTCAATACAGGGGTTGAAAATCTTCAACCCCTACAAGCTTCGCGGGTTCGGGTTTGTAACCCGAACCCTAACGTTTATACAACCGACGCATCTCCTTGGTTACGTTACGCATGACGTACGACTATATTTTGCTCAAATATTCCGCCACCCTGCTTCCCATACCTGACGTTGAAAGTATCTTGTCCTTCGGCGTATCGGCAGAGGCGATGTCGCCCGTGCGATAGCCATCCTCCAATACTTTCATAATGGCATGTTCTATGACATCCGACTCCTTGCCAAGTCCGAATGCGTACTTCAGCATCATAGCGCCCGACAGGATTTGCGCAAGCGGATTTGCCTTGCCCTGCCCTGCAATATCAGGCGCAGAGCCGTGGATAGGCTCGAAGAGCCCAAACCCGGTTTCTGAAAGACTCGCGCTGGGAAGCATGCCGATGGAGCCGGTAATGGCGGATGCCAGGTCTGACAGGATGTCGCCGAACATGTTTTCCGTAACGATTACATCAAATTGCTTCGGGTTGGTGGCCAGTTGCATGGCCGCATTGTCCACGTACATGTGGTTGAGCTGTATCTGCGGATAATTTTTTTGGACGAAATCAACGACCACCTTTCGCCACAATTTCGAGCTTTCCAGGACGTTTGCCTTGTCAACGGAGGTTAATTTCCTGCTGCGCTTCATGGCCGCCTCGCAGGCCACCCTGGCAATCCTCTGGATTTCCGGTATGGAGTAAATCATATAATCAACGGCATACTCCCCCTGTACGGCGCCTTCATTCAAGGTGATTGACTTTACCTTGTTTTTGCCGAAATAAACCCCGCCGGTCAATTCACGCACGATCAGGATGTCGAGCCCTCCCTTTAGCCGTTCTGATTTCAGGGATGCCGCATCGGCAAGCGGGCCAAAGATTACCGCGGGACGCAGGTTTGCAAACAGACCGTAAATAGCCCGCAGGGGCAGCAACGCCCCCCGTTCGGGGGTTAGTTCCGACGGCAGATTTTCCCATTTAGGCCCGCCTACCGCGCCAAAATATATGGCGTCTGCGTTGTCGCATATCTTCCTTGTTTCATCAGGCAGGGGATGGCCATATTTATCGTATGCGCATCCGCCTACCAAGGCCTCTTTGTATTCGAAGGTATGGCCAAATTTCTTCGCCACGGTATCCAGCGCCTTCAGTCCCTCCTTCATGATCTCCGGTCCGATTCCGTCTCCGGCCAGTACCGCAATGCTTTTCTTCATTTCTTCCTCTCCACTAGTAATAAAGATATAGTTTAAAAAACGTTGCCACAGAAAAATGGTATTTTATTTTACACACGGCGTGGAAAATAATCTAATGATTATTTTATTGACAGCATGATATTCAGGATTTAAGGTGTTAAGGTCATTGCAGAGGAATTTTAATGTTTTTGCAGGGTACGTCTCCTGTCGGCAACGGGGAATATGAATCGCAAACCATTTCGTAAAACGCAGAACACGCTGATTATTGAATTTGCAAAATACCCTAGACCCGGATACGTCAAGACCCGGCTGGCTGCAAAGCTGGGATACGAAGCGGCCTGCCGTATTTATAACTCGATGGCACAAAGGACCCACTATGAACTCCTCACCTTGCAGGAAAAGGGTGTGGCACGGGTGATTGTATATGGAGACGGCGCGGAACGGAAGGCGATTTCCCGATGGCTGAAGGACTCGTATGATATATGGCTCCAGCCTCAGGGGGAACTTGGACAAAGATTGCAATACGCCTTTCTGAAGGCATTTGAAAAAGGATTTCAGACTGTTCTTGCGGTGGGTACAGACTGTCCTGGCCTGACGTCCGAAAAAATACAGGAGGCAATCGGGCGGCTCGCACATGCAGACGTCGTGATAATTCCATCGGAGGACGGTGGGTATGTGCTGATTGGCGTCCGTTCGCTACAGACGCGTCTCTTTGAAGACATACCGTGGAGTTCGGGTCGGGTGCTGGAACAGACCGTCATGCGTGCGCGTGAGCATAACTTGTCAATAGCGCAACTAGAGCCGGAAATTGACGTTGACACCCTTGAAGATTTAAAAAAGGTTGAGCATACCATAGCGCCGGAGGTGTCTGTCATTATTCCCGTGCTCAATGACAGGCATCAGCTGGAAAAAACCCTTACCGTGCTATCTGCCGCTAATATTACTGGGGAATTTGAAATCATCGTCGTTGACGGTGGTTCAACCGATGGATCGGGAAAAGCGGCGATTGATGCCGGAGCACGGTTGCTGAGTAGTTTGCCGGGACGCGCCCTGCAGATGAATCTGGGGGCGTGCAATGCCCGCGGACGCTGGCTCTGGTTCCTCCATGCGGACTGTCAGCCAGACCCTGAGACGGTGGTAAACTTGCCGTCGTATTTGCTTTCAACACGCCTTGTGTGGGGATTTTTTCGGCAACGGATAGCGGACGCGTCGCCATGGTATCGTCTGATAGAAGTAGGAAACAGGCTGCGCGGTCGGATATTCGGGCTTCCTTACGGCGATCAGGGCGTCATCGTGCGCCGGGACGTATTTCACGCGTGCGGCGGTTTTCCAGACGCGCCCTTTTTGGAAGATGTGATGTTATCACGCACCCTGTCAAAGATATGCCGTCCCAAAGTGGCGCCCGGCGTGTTACTGCTGTCGGCGCGCCACTGGAAACCACTCGGTACTTTTCTGACCACCGTCAGGAACGTGTCTCTTGTATTTCGATTATTGGCGCTCAGGCAGTCTCCTCAGCATTTGTTGCAATATTTTCTGAAATGGAGAAAAAATGGATTTTAGCGGGTACGTCGTGCAGCACGAGGTGGCTATTCGGCTGGGATGCTTTCTTGGTATTTTGGGAGCCATGGCCCTGTGGGAACTGGCCGCGCCGAGGCGGACTCTTACCGTTCCGAAGCTACTTCGATGGATTAACAACATGGGCATGGTGGTCATAAACAGCTTTTTGCTCCGCATAGTTTTTCCCTCAGCCGCAGTGGGTGTGGCGGTCTTTGCCCAAAAACACGGCTGGGGACTTTTCAATTACGCACAGATTTCCCACACAGTAGCAATTGTCATGTCTGTGGTTGCCCTGGATTTCATCATCTATTTGCAGCATGTAATGTTCCATGCCGTTCCTGTTTTCTGGCGGGTACACCGTATGCACCATGCGGATTTGGACTTCGATGTCACAACGGGCGTCAGATTCCACCCCCTGGAAATCCTACTCTCCATGCTCATCAAATCTGCCGGGGTTGTCGTGTTGGGGCCGCCGGTATTGGGTGTAATCATCTTCGAAGTGGTGCTGAACGCGACGTCCATGTTTAATCACAGCAACGTGCGCGTGTTGCACGGCGTAGACCGCATTTTGCGCTGGTTTGTGGTAACGCCAGACATGCACCGGGTGCATCACTCCACTGAGGGGCGTGAAACGAACTCCAACTTTGGGTTTAATCTGCCGTGGTGGGATCGCTTGCTGGGTACTTACCGTCCACAGCCGCGGATGGGTCATGAGGGAATGGCCATTGGTCTTGAGGAATTCAGGGACAGGAAGAGCTGTGTACTGCTGCCCGGCATGCTGTCAATCCCCTTTATCGGCAGTTTCTCAAAGAAATGATTTTTGTCGTTTCATCAAAAACATTGTGTAAGAAAGGAGAAAGGGAGAAGAAGCGAGGTTGGGTTGAATGAGAGTGAAACCCAACACCCACCGTTCATCGCATCAAGAATCTTTGCGATGCGGGAAATGTCTGTAATCATACTCATTGGGTAACTATGAATCTTACTGACTTGACAGTAGTAAAAGGTCTTGATATATTCAGTTCGTTGATATTCCCCTATTTGATTGAAAGTGCCTTACGAAAGGAGTGAATGATGGACACTCAATTTATAATAGATGAATCAGGTAATAAGACAGCTGTTATTTTACCGCTTGAGGATTATGAAGAACTGTTAGAAGATATTCATGATCTAACAGTCATAGCAGAGCGCAAAAACGAATCAACTATTAGCCTTGAAGAACTTAAAAAAAGGTTAAAAGCTGATGGGCTCTTATAAAATTGAGCCGAAAAGTTCATTAGAACATGATCTAAGAAAAATAGATAAACAATTCATTCCAAAGATTCTTGATGCTATTGGAGGTCTTGCAGATAACCCTTTTCCAGTTCAATCCAGAAAAATGAAAGGCTCGGAGTCAAGCTACCGTTTACGAATTGGAGATTATCGTGTAATTTATCAGGTTGACACCGAAAATAAGGTTGTAATTATTTATCATGTCCGACATAGAAAGGATGCTTATAAATGGTAACCAGATTTCTGTTACCATACTACAAACGGCTAAAAGACCAAATAAATTACCGGTTTCTTGATTATTAGACAAACCTTTCCGACATTTTTTTCCCCAAAATCTCCAGAAACGAAATACGAAATCATTATCATTAAAAATATTCCTTCGCTCATTTCCTCGTGATAAGACGTGTCCTCGTGGAAACGGGGAGTGGGGAATTGCCTTTTATTGTCTTGTCAACAAATTAATCACTAATCAAGGTGTGGCCCCAAATGTCCCCTGCCCCTATTCTCTTCGGGCTGTTGGAAATATTTGCTGGATCCCAGTTTCTGTTTGTAAATATGTATCAATAAAATTTTCTAGACCGTGTTGTGTCATTATTTCGATATGAGAAATTCGAATCTCATGACGAATTTCGTGGCTAATAATAGTAGCTTCTGCATCTGTTTTATAGACTTTATCAACGAAATAAGAAATCCTGTCGGCTAGTCTTGGACCTGAAACTATTCCTCCGGCAAAATCATAATTAACAATCCACAACGTTTCATTGGGAATGACTAAAATTGGAATGATAGTAAAAAAGAAAACAGAACATTTAATATCTTTACCTTCCAAATAAATTCTTTTTACTAAGTCATTTGCGGAACCTAGACACTGAGACCATTTGTTAAATAGTTCATTATCATTTGCTTGAATAGTCCCGTCACTGACTCTACCTACTTGCGTTATGTTTTTACCAACAAATTCATAAGGCTTATAAATGCTATGCATTCCTTCGACAGTAAAGATGCTTGCTCTGGATTGAAATATAGTACGTGGCGATAAGGATGAACCATGTGGTGGTTCATTTAAAATTGCTACTTGATGAAAGCTTTCGTGCTCATGTCTAGGTGCACACAAAACTAAGATTGGATAATTTTCTCTGATGTTTTTACATTCAGCAGCAATTTTCACCCTATAATTGTTAATTGTTTTTGTTGCTCTAATGTCAAATTGTCTATTTATACCAGTTATTGGATCTTCGTACAGTCCGCCATGAACACATTCTAACCCCTTTTCTTTTAACATTTTCAAGGTAAGTAATTCAAAATTAAAGTCAGAGTATGAATTCAAGTACTCTCGTAGGTCTTTCTCTTTAACAAGATCATTTTTTAATTTAGCCATTTATTACCTTTAAACTACCGCATCCCGTAATGAATCAGCCGCAAACGACAAGGCTGCTTGAATGGCATCATGGGTAAGACGGGGGTGAGCGTTGAGAATTTGCTCGATTGTTTCACCGGCGGCAAGCTTATCTAAAACAAGCTCTACGGTAATGCGTGTTCCTGCAATTACCGGTTTTGCCCATCATCACCGCAGGGTCTGATAGGATTAATTTTTTCTGCATTTTTTCTCCTTTCAAAGGTTACTCCTTGTATTCCGGCTGCGGTTGCTGAAAGAACCATCAGATGGAGACTCTGTGTCGAGCGGGTAGGGTGGATTAAGGCGTTGTCTTTTACGCCGAATCCACCTTCTTCTTTCATACGAGCGGATTGGTGGATTCGCTTCGCTTAATCCACCCTACTCAACTTCATCCCGTAATGAATCAGCCGCAAACGACAAGGCTGCTTGAATGGCATCGCGGGTAAGACGAGGGTGAGCGTTGAGAATTTGCTCGATTACCCTCAAACCTTTTTATCCCTTCTTTTAAAGATTTTTAAGAGATATTAAAACTTCTCCGGCGTCTATACATTTACAGATGGGACATTTTTCTTGTGAAATAATAGACCTACGCTCTTTAAGCGGCATAAATGCCGCCTTAAAGGCGCGGGATGTTATTTGCCAATTGCCTCCATATTCTTTCAGATTTCCACAGGAACAATACACTACTGGCTCAAGCATGTGCGTTTACCTCAAAATTAAAGGTTCAGGAATTTCAAAATTGTGTCTGTAGAGCGAAGAGACTCCTCGCTCTGCGCCCCCCCGATTGCGGGTTCAGGTTTGCAACCTGATTCCCGAGGTTTGGTGGTATGGTACATATAAACATCTGCCATATCTTTGAATATGTAAACATTGAAGTTCGAGCTGCAAACTCGAACCCGCGGTATAGACAAATTCTTTTCCATTGTGGTCGGCATGATGTTTCGAATTAATTATAGCGGTGTTTTCGGTAATAGACAAATCCTTTCTTGGTATGTGGAAATTATAGATTTTTGTTGCCTTTTGCCATAGACTTTCTAAAATTACCGCCTTGTGTCATGCAAAATCAGGGTAAGGGATGAAATATATACCGCCAGGTGCGGAATCTTTCTCATGCTCATGCAAACACGGTGGGTTCAAGTTTGCAACTTGAACCTGGAGGTTTATGTATTTCTGGGTGTTGTGACTGTTCAACTGGGTATCGTTTGTTCAAACTACAAGGTTCAGGTTGCAAACCTGAACCCGCCAAGCAAGGTAACAGTTTGGTTTTTTGAAAAATTCCTACAGTGGTGGATTATCGTGACTGTAGGGGTAATTCATGAATTACCCCTACATGCGGTCACTAAAGCATGTTCTTCCATGCATGTTTTCAAAAAACTAAACTGTTACGCTTATTCAAATAAATGCCGCACTACTGCTGGATTGATACAAAGAGGGACGTCTTATGATTGATCAGATTCTTTGCCGGTTCAAGACTGCCACACCCTGGCGTCTTGTATGGTTTTCTGTGGTTTTGTCGGAACTCCTTACCGCTATAATTGTGCTTCCCCTCAGTATCCTGTTCCGCGGCAGGATTGCCGCCGATTACTTAATTACCGGCGGCGTCGCCGCATTTCTTGTTTCTTTAATCGTAGCGCTTATCCTTGTGCTGCTAATAAGGGAATTACGGAAAGACGAGCGGATGCTGAGCGAACAGAATCAAAAAATTTATGAGCTCTCAATCCGTGACTATCTCACGGAAGTTTTCAATTGCAGGTACTTTTATGAAAGGCTTGAAGAAGAGATCAATAGGGCTGTCCGTTACAAAACGTCCGTTTCCCTGATAATGCTGGATATTGACCATTTTAAACAGTATAACGATATTCACGGCCATCAGGCAGGCGATCGTGTCTTGCGGGATATTGCATTGTTTCTGCAGCAAAATGTCAGGGAACATGATGTGATCGCGCGATATGGGGGTGAGGAGTTTTCGTTAATACTTCCTGAAACGGGCAAGCAGGTGGCTGCTGACCTTGCAGAGAGGCTGCGTGTTGCGGTATCAATTCAACCGTTTCCTTTCGTCGAGACACAGCCGGACGGGAAATTAACGGTCAGTCTTGGCATTGCAGCCTTTCCTGACGACGCCCCATCGGTAAATGAGCTTGTGAAAGTAGCAGATTGCGCATTATACAGGGCGAAGGAAAATGGTAGGGACAAGGTTGTGATGGCGGGTGATGCATAGAGACGGGTGTATATACAGGGATAACAAAGTTGTGTTTGTAGGGTGAGGAGACTCTTCGCTCTTCATTGAAAAGAGTCGCCGCGTGCGCCGAAATGCGAAGGCGCGGTGCTATCGTATGGAAGCATAACAACGAAATACGATTATCATGAAAACTATTCCTTTGTTATTTTGTAATAACACACCTACACACCTTAAAAGCCTTGTAGATATTGCCAAAGCAGGTGATTTACATTTCATGCCTGCATGCCTATGTCGTACTTTCGCCGTACCCTGCTCATTGTGCTATGGCAAAACTGGCCTTTGTACTCGTATTCAGGATATGCCCTTCCAATGCCTTGATAGCAGTTCTTTTATTCTCAATGCCGCTATGGCTGTATTTTTGAAGCATGCCCAAACTGCTATGCCCGGTCATGCCTTGCACCGTTACCGCACCAATATTAAGTTCACCCTGAAGGATGCTGGAAAAGGTATGCCTCAACGTGTGGAAGGTAGCCCCTCGGATGCCTAAAACCTTAAATAGCTTGCTGAAATGTTCGCTATATTCAACGATAACTGCCCTGATTAACGGTCTTAACTCAAACACCATAGAACCCGTGGAATGCTGCCGGTAGCCTTCTAATTCACTTCTAAGGTATGCTGACATAGGGATAGACACCAACTTGCTGGTCTTGTGACTGGATGATATAAGCCCGCTATTGAAATCAATATCATTCCAGGATAAGCCCAGGACGCCGCCCAACCGCAACCCGGTAAAGAGTCCGACGAGCACCATTAGACGGTCTCTGCCTTCCAGCTTATCAAGCAGTAAAGCAATCTCCGATTGAGACAGCACCCGGTCTTTCGTCTGCGTGACCTTTAGGCGCCTAACATTCCGGCAAGGGTTCTCTGTGACGATCCCTGTTTTGATTGCTACGCTGAATAGGTGACTTAA
>ORJL010593662.1_pt1 | contig 13695 bp, 27 predicted proteins | sample 1779941 | NCBI WGS metagenome assembly ORJL01 (sample SAMEA104232317, study PRJEB22302) | groundwater metagenome | biome: forest; feature: aquifer; material: groundwater | place: USA | collected 2011-08-07 | depth 5.8 m
TGGGCGCGCTGCTGGTGGAGCACGAATCCTTCTGCGCCGGCCGGACCGCCGAGGAGAAGATATCTCCAGGCGTGCGATGGGGGCTGTGGTGGGTCGCGTTCGCCGGCAACCGGCGCTTTAGCACCGTCGCGCTCGAGCGCGATCGGCTGCATCAGACCGACGAGTTCGGGCGCGAGGGCTGGGCCCGCGCGACGTGGCCGGCGGAGATGATGAAGGGGCGGCACGAATTCTGGCTGCCGTTGCCGCCGGAGGTGCTGTCGATCGCGAACGGCAGCATCGCGGACTGGACGCAGCTGGTCCGCAACGAGCACGGTGAGATCAACAGCCGATGGGTGTTCGCTTCGACCAGGCGCTGGGGCCGAGATCCGGATAACGACGATGTCGCGGTCTATCCCAACAGTCTCAACGCGCACCTGCGTGCGATGCGCGGCGACAAGAAGGGCTTCAACAAAGGTGTAAACCGGCTCGAGGATCTGCCGTATTTCAGCCTGCACCTCGTCCGCAGCGTCGCCGGCAACTTCTTGGACAATTGCCCCGGCGTTCCGAAGGCTGGAATCTCGGCGATGCTGGCCCACGCCGATGAGGAGACCGACGATCGGCTGGCGCCGACCACGAAGGCGTTCTACGTGCAGAACCAGCAAATGCCGGCAAAGTCCGATGCGATGGCGGCGTGGTCCGCAGCCCTGATCGCGGCGTACCTCAAGGCCGGCGGGAAGATGCCGGAGCCGCGGGAGACGGCTCGACCGAGCAAGCTCAAATCCCGCCCGCAGGCGGCGTAGTCGTAGGTCAATCCTCGACAGGCGCGGCGTCCGTCTCGACGCGATCGTCGCACCCTTCTATGCTGCGTTGCTGCCACGATACGCGTTGAACCGTTCCTCCCGTGCACGGCTCTCCGCCATGCCTTTTTCAATTTCGGCCCTGAATTGAGCAGCGTCCATCCTCTTGATGGAAGTGCCCTCGACACTTACGCAGACCACGATGTCGCTCTCTTTGATCATCTCGTGGTACCAATACCGCATTCCAAACAGGGACATCGACTCCCTCTCGCCGTAGGGGTCCTTCGTCGCAGGGCTATAGTACAGCTCCGGAGTGAGACCGGCTTCCTTGAGAATCTTCACCGCCTGAATCAGCTTCATCTCACCTCTCCCGCGCCGCCAGAATGCGGCCTTGGATTTCCGACAATTTGTTCGCCGTCTTGCCGAGGCGCTCGATCTCGCGGCTGAGCGCCTCAACGACCTTGTCTTCGACATCGTCCGTGACTTGCCGGTCGCCTGATGCGATCATGGCAAGTAGGCTCTGCGAGATGCCGGAGGCCCTGGACAGCGCGGACTGCCACCTGGTGCCCGCCATGGCCTCGCCGGCTACCACGATGCGGCGGGCGCGGGAGCTGAGTTTGATGTCGGACATCACTCCGGCCCCTCGCCGTACAGAATCTCGTGCAAATCGGCGGCGCTGTACTGAATCGGATCCGCCGGATCCATTTCCAGCACCGCGGCGAATGCGGCATCGTAGCCGCGGTGCGCGGAAATCACGCCGCCGTCGGAGCTCACGATCACCGCCACCATTCCGGCGCGATACAGCGATTCAAGCTGGGAACGATCGTTGATATTCGCGATCGCATCCGCCGCGGGCTTCGGCTGGGCGGTCCCCAGAAAAGTCACTACCGACATCGTACTCTCCACTCTCGTTGACGTAGCGACCATCGCGGCGTCCCTATGTGGCCGCGCTCCGCTGCCATCTCGGTGCGGACGTCGCGAACCGCGCGTGGTGACGGCTTCGCCATCAGGCGGCCCCGTTGATGCAATCTAGAGTGTGGCTCTTGACTTGAGCCAATGCCTCGCGCTTCACGTCGTCGACCGATGCGTTGCTACTAATGTATCTCGTTCCGTACAATCTCTCGATCGTGGCGATATCCTCGTCGAGCGACTGATGGCGCACCCGCTCTAGTTCAAATTCGAGATCTGCCAACACTGCGGCTCTAGCCGCCTTACTCATACGCCGTCTCACTGCATCTCTCCTGATCCTGTTGGGGCCGCCGCGACCATCGCGCCGTCTATGTGATAGAACTTATCACAATCTCTACAACGCGCAACCACTATCGGATTCACAGTCGCGTGAATCAAATGCGCGAACGCGAGTTAGCTTCCCAAGGAGATGGTTAATTGAAGGATATATCCTTCATTTATGTGCGATCAGGTGTAAATGCCCGCTATAGGCTTCAAAACAGTGGCGCGCTGTCCGCAATATCCACAGGCCGCTCAGCGCGCGACGGCTCCGCCGATCGCCGCGACGATTACGAAGAGAAGGATGACGCCCCAGCGCCTCCTTGCTACGGCGAACGGCATCCACGCGACCGCGGCGACGACCACCGGCCCCAGGCGGCCTCGCTTCCTGTACTCGCGGGCGTAGGCCGGCTGTCTGATGACCGGCTCCGCAATGTCACCGACGACATACGCGATGCTGGCGATCAGATACGCGATAGCGAGTGCGACGGCGATCTTCACGTTTGGAGTCATGCCGTCAGCCAGGGCCAAGGAATCGTTTCAACCGGGCCAGCAGCGCCGGACGCTTCAGCTCGCACTCCCAGACGACGAATGGTTTCAAGCCGTCGGCGCGCAGCTCGGCCAGGTGTCTCACGTCCCTCGCCTTGTTCCGCGCGATCTTCGCCGACCAGTATTCGGCGTTGGCCTTGGGCTGCCGATCGCCGCGGGCGCAATCATGCCCATGCCAGAAGCAGCCGTGAACGAAGATGACCTTGCGCCTGGCGGGGAACACGAGGTCGGGCTTGCCCGGTAGATCCTTGACGTGCAGGCGATATCGATACCCGGCGGCGTGCAGCAGGCGGCGGACTATCCACTCGGGCTGCGTATCCTTGCCCTTGACCGCCCGCATCGTGCGCGAGCGGAGTTCGTCAGGCGTCGTCATCGCCTTCTTCCTCGACGGATGCCGCGCCGCCAAGCGCCTCGTATCGTCGCTCGGACAACCACTGCAAACGCTTCGCCTGCGTCAGGAGCACGCGACGCAGGCCGCCCTGCACCTTGCGCTCCGAGATCACCTGCGCGAGGCGCGAGATGATGAGGGCTCGGCGCGCGATGCGGAAATCCGGATGTGAACGCAGTTCGTAGACCCGATCGGATACGATACGGCCGCGGTGCGAGCGCGGCAACTTCACTTTCTTCGTTCCGGACGGCGCGTCCTTCTCGTTTAGGATCGCCTTGAATTCCGACTTGTCGATGGCGGCCTGCGTGATCTGGCGTTCGAGCGCGTCGAGATATGCTCGAGCGGCGGCGTCGCCCCGGCCGGTGTTCTCGAACTGCGGTAGTGGCCACACCTCGATCTCGAACACCTCGAAAGGATCGAGCACCGACATCGCCACCGCATCCGTGCGCTGATTGGTGAGATGCCGGCGGATGCGAGTGCGCAGCTTCTCGTTGGTCTGCCCGACGTAGATTGGTTCACCGTCGTAGTCGAAGAAGGCGTAGACGCCCCATTTGTAATTCCCGACCTTCACCATCGCACCCGACGGATCCTTGAACGGCGAGTCCAGGAACTTGGTCAGGTTTGCCCGCAGGTCCTCGGTCTCGAACGGCGGGAAGTTGACGAAGTCGGGATTGCGATCTGCCACGTCTCGTTCACCGCCGCCGGATCGGCGTTGGCCTGGACGCGTGCTGCACGACGCCATTGCGCTCGATCGACGTCGTCCGGACGATGTCGTTGCCCTGGTTGGCGACCAGGAAGCGCACCTTGTTGAGCTCGTCGTCGTAACCGCCGAAGCATTTGTTGAGCGCCGCTAGGAAGCCGACCTGATCCAGCGGGTGCGGCTCCGGATTCGGATTGTTGCGCACCGACGGCACCGATCGCGGGAAGAGATAAATGCACGGCGGCGTCAGGTGATACTGGCCGACGGTGACGGTCCGCCCGTCCGCACGCTTCAGCTTCGGACATGGCCGGCCGATGGTGCCGCAGATCCAGTCCCACACGATCAGGCCGTCGACCTGTTTTTGGTGCTCGATGATCTCGGCCGAGAGACGCGTGTGGATCCCGGACCAGACGTTGTGACGCGGGTCCGCGGCCGCGTTGCTGCAGACCGACCACATCACGAACTCCTGCACGTGCGTCGGCCGCTCGAAGATGTTGGTGTTGTTGCCGTCCAGGCAGCCCTTGAGCTCGATCGCGCAGATGCGTTCGTCGAGCAGCGTCACCGAGTAGTCGAACCGGTTGCTGCCGCCGGCGCTCTGCCAATCCTTGATCTCCTTGGCGTCCTGCATGTGGTTGAGGACGAGGGAGACGAAGTGGCGCTTGGCCGCCATCGATGCGGAATACTGCCCACGAATGCGCTGGATCGCGCCCTCGAGGATGCCGCTGTCGTAGAAGTCCTTCTCGGAGAGCCCGTGTCCCTCGAGCTTGTGAGCCTGCGCCAGGATCACCTCGGCGAAGGCCTCGATCTTCTTTTCAAGCTCGGCGTTCTTCTCGCAGGGAATGATCGCTGCGCTCATCGGGGAATCTCAGGCTGCGCGGCGGACGCGTGTCGGTGCCAGGATCGGCTCGAAGATGTTCTCGGCCAGGTGACGCACCACCGGCACCACCACGCCGTCACCGGTCAGGTGGTAGGCCTCGTTGTAGTTCGTCGGCAGCACGTAGGAGTCCGGCAGTCCCATTAGCCGCGCGGTCTCCCGGCCGGAGATCAGGCGGGAGCGCACCTTCTTGCTGTCGATGACCATGATCGACTGCCTGCTCGAGCCACCGGCGGGCGTCCGGAGGCATCCGGCGATGTCGTCGAAGCGGATCTCGGCGCGCTGCACCTTGACTCCGTCATCGTCGAGGCGCGTCCGCTTGTAGATGCCGCCGACCATGCGGGTCTTCGACAGCTTGGCGGCCTCGACCTTCTTGGCGTTGATCCGCGACATCATCGCCAGCAGCGTCTTGGTTTCGGCCGGCGTGTGCCAATCGACGTCGGACGGCTCGTCCTCGATCAGGTCGGCGAAGTTGGTGTTGCGCTTGCCGACCTCCGGTAGTGACCACCAGACCCAGTTCGCCTTCATCTTCGCCGGCACGCTTTCGTAGGCGGCGACCAGGCCGCGTGAGTGCCAGATCTCGGATGGCTCCGGCGTAGTCAGGCCGGCCGGGATCGCGACGTCGGACCGCACGCCAATGACGAACAGACGCGGACGGGAGTGCGGCACGAACAGCGCAGCGTCGATGACGAGCGCGCCGAATTCGTAGTCGGCCGACTGGAAGGTGTTGCAGATCGCCGCGAAGTCTTTCCCGCCGTGCGACGTCAGCGTGCCGCAGACGTTCTCGAGCGCGATCACCTTCGGCGCGCGCTTTTCGGCGATCATGTCCTTCATCAGCGACCAGAAGGGCCAAAACGTGCCGGACCGATCGCCCTTGAGGCCAGCGCCGCCGCCGGCGAGCGACAGGTCCTGGCAAGGGAACGAGGCCCAGGCAAGGTCGACCTTCCCGGGAAGGTCAGCGGTCGTCAGGGTCTTCACGTCGGCCGTCTTCAGGACCTTCGGCGAGCCCTCGGGCTCCCAGTTGGTGCGGTAGGCGGCGCCCTTTTTGTGGTCGAAATCGTTGGCGAACCGGCAGGTCCAGCCGTCGCCCAGGCCGGCCCTAGCCATGCCGCCGCCTGCGAAGAATTCATAGAAGTCGGGCATGACTCTCCGCACGTACGATTGGCAAGTGATTCGCAATCAGGCCCCGAGAAGGCCCGGAAATCAAGAACCAATGTAGAACAAACTGATGAAGATACCGTAATCGCGACCGTGTAAAGTTGCCATCATTGAGACTGCGGAACAGCCCGCGGTCCACAGTCTTGAGTCCTCCGTGCCGCGTAAGCGTACCAAGACCAGGTTTTTGGCTCGGATGATCGAGGGCGCCGTCCCTTCCTCCGAGATGCCGGGATTCATCCCGCCCCAGCTCGCGACCCTGAAGCCGAAACCGCCGGCCGGCGACCGCTGGGTCCATGAGATCAAGTTCGACGGGTACCGCGCCCAGGTGCACCTCAACAAGGGGCGCGTCCGGATCTTCACCAGGAAGGGCCTGGACTGGTCGAAGCGGTTCTCCGCGGTCGCCGAGACCTTTGCCGGCATCCCCGTCGAGCGGGCCATCATCGACGGCGAGATCGTCGTCATTGAGAACGAGCGGACCGATTTTGGCGCGCTGCAGGCCGACCTGGCCGCCGGGCGGCAGGACCGGATGATCTACTACGCCTTCGATTTGCTCTACCTGGAAGGATTCGACCTGAGGAAGTCGCCGCTGATCGAGCGCAAGCGGATCCTGAAGGCGATGTTCGACGAGACCGGCCTGTCCGCGCCCGTCCTCTACAGCGAGCACCTTGAGACCGACGGCGCCGAGATGTTCGAGGCGGCCAGGCGGATGAATCTAGAGGGCATCGTGTCGAAGCGCGTCGACGCGCCGTACAGGTCCGGCGACCGGTCGGACTCATGGCAGAAGATCAAGACGTCGCGGCGCGAGCAGTTCGAGATCGTCGGCTTCATCCCCGCTACCAGCGGCATCGCCGCGCTCTACCTCGGCAAGCGTGAAGGCAAGGATCTGCGCTACGTCGGCAAGGTGGGGACGGGTTTCACGCAGAAGGTGAGCGCCGATCTGCGCAGACGCCTCGATGCGCTGGCGACGCCGACGTCCAAGCTGACGAAGGCCGTCCGGATGCCGAAGGCGACCTGGGTTGACCCGAAATTGGTCGCAGACGTCGAGTACCGCGATATCACCAGCGAGGGGTATCTGCGGCACTCAAGCTTCAAGGGGCTGGCGAAGGGAAAACAACCTAAGTCCGCGATCGATCAGGTGGCTGGTAGTCGATCTCATCCATCGCAGCAAGCTCGCTGAGAACCTTGTCCTGACTTCGAATCTCGGCACGAACGTCCGCCACCAAGTCCCGAACGAACTGACGCCAGCGCTCCTTCTGCTCGTCGGTGTAGTGCGTCGCCCAGCCGCCACCGTTGTTGCCGAGCGCAATGCGGATGGCGAATGATTCAATCATTTCAGGCGTCACGCTTTCCTCCCGTCTTCGTCCGGAAACTTCAGCGCGGTCGCGTTCGCCGTCCCGCGGACGAGCAGGCCGACGATGATGCCGCCGATGCAGTCATTTCCGGTGGCGGCCTTGTTGAACTCCGCCACGATCTCCTCCCGGAGGCCGGAGATGTCGGAGACGAAGACAGATCGGGGCCGGGCGAGCGCGCTCGCGATAACGGGGATCGCGAGCCTGGGAATCCGGATCACGATCTCGTCGCCATCGATCGAGGCGCATGCCGTCGGCTGGCTGTCGATCCAGTCGCTCATCGTGCCTCCCTCCTCTGCTGCAACCACTCCATCACCGCCGGCACCAACTCCTCCGGATCCTTGTCGCCGAGCGCCGGCGAATGGCGCGCGAGATCTTCAGCGATGGCTTGCGCCGTCCAAGACGGCAGCGGGTAGCCGTTCTCGATCGAGGCGGTGTCGAGTTCGCGGAAGACGATGAGGCGGAGGGCGGTCATGCTGACACCATTCCGGCGTGCATACGAAGATGCTCCTCGCCCTTTCGAGTGATCTCGAAGGCCCCCTTGCATCCGCATGTGCAGCCGTCGATGAGGCCTCGCCGGCAAAGGCTGGACAACTTAGCGATCACGATCTTCTCCGGGGTGCCACTCGGGAAGGCGTCCAAGATGCACGGCACGCCATCCCGGCGATAAAGCATGGCCTGCGGGAACACCCACCCCAGCGGCGTCTCCATGCTGTCCAGAAAGCGTAGAACGTCGAGGTCGTCGATGTGCTTGGCCTGTAGGCGCTTCTGCATGCTCACGCCGCCATCTCCTCTTGCTCTGTCGTCGCCACCGCGACCTCCAGGAGGCCCCACGCCTCCAATTGCTTGATTGCCTCTGCCAGGCCCTTCGCCACCGCGCAGATGGCTCCGGCGCCGACCAGGCGGGCCATCATGATGCGCTGGTCCTTGGACACCTTGCCGCCTCGCAGCTTCTTCATCTCTAGGAAGTAGACCTGCCGGCGGTGCAGGACGAAGATGTCCGGGACGCCGGCGGCGCCGCCCTCTTCCTTGATCTTGATCGCCTCACGCTTGGCCCGGTGGCCGCCGTTCGGGATCGCGAACGCCACCGCGCCTGCGACCAGGCGCGGCTTGATGTGCTCGTCGAACAGCTTGACCTGGGCGTCGTGCTCCTCTGTGGCGGGCTTCTTCCTGGTCTTCACCGGCATCCCGAGCAGGCGCGCGAGCTTCGGCGTCATGTTCTTGACGCGGACGACCGAGCGGCGGCGCGGGGTGCGGGCGAAGTAGGTGGGCATCAGGCGGCTAGACCCAGCGTCGTCGCCTCTGCCAGCCACACGTCGAACTTCTTGTCCTTGATCGACAACAGGTGCCGTCCAGCAGCGAGCGCATCAAAGTAGACTAAAGGATCGAACTGCTCCGGATCCCACTGATCCTCGAGGCCGTAGCAGGAACAGTGCGACGCACAGACGTAGAACCAGTTGCCATCGCGGCAGAAGGCAACGTCGGCCAGACCGCCGCAATTTCCATCATCGGCGTACCTAGCGAACACCAGGTTGGGCTCGGGCTCGCGAAGCGGATCGATCCCGAAGCTCCTGCAGAGTCCGATCCAGTCGTGGAAGTCCTCTTCGTAAACGCGCTTGTCCATCGTTATCAGTCCTTCCATGGGTCGAACTCGCCTTCGCCTGCCATGCAGACGGCGAAGGGGCGCAGCGTGTGCTGCACCTTGATCGAGTTGGAGTGGTGCGCGAGAACGTCCGGCAGGCGCCGGTAGGCCATGGGGCTCTCGTCCAAGTCGGCGCCGATCAGCGTGACGCCGCGCTCCTGCAGCCAGGCCGACATCTGCTCCTTAGTGAAGCGGCGCTTGGCCTCCTTGCGGCCGAACAGCCGACCGGCACCATGGACTGTCGAGTAGAGCGAAGCCTTGGCTTCATCAGAGTCGACGCCTTCCACGATCACCGCGTCGTCGCCCATGGAGCCGCCGATGAATCCGCGCTGCCCCGGCCTGGCCGGCGTCGCGCCCTTGCGGACGACCCACAGATCCCTGCCGAAGTGGTTCTCCCGCCAAGCGTAGTTATGGTGGTTATGGACCATGTCGGTCACGGCGCCGCCGATGATTTTGCGGACGCGCTCGATCACCCACTCGCGGCCGGCGTAGGAGTAGCGGCCGGCAAGCTCCATGGCGGCGATGTAGCGCCGTCCGATCTCGCTGTCCTCGTCGACCACGGCCGGTGCAACGTGGATGCCGTCCTTGCCGCCGGCTGCCTTGACATAGCGGGTCGCGCTTGTGTGGCCCAGGCCTCTGGATCCGAAGTGGACTCCGATCCAGACGAATCCGTCCTCATCGCGCATCAGGTCGACGTAGTGGTTTCCGGACCCCACGGTGCCGAGCTGAGCCACCGCCTTCGCGCGGTACGCCTCCATGTCGGACTCCCTCCAGGCATCCCCATCGTCGAACAGAGCGTGCTCGGCGCGCTCCTCGTTGGTGCGTCCGACACCGAAAGAGATCGATCGGGAGACATCGCGGATAATGTCGCCGGCACGGTCCTGGATTGCCGAGAACGGCGTATCGAGGCGGACGGCCATGTTGCCGCAGCCGATGTCGAACCCGACGCCGGAGATGCTGATCTGCTTTTCGTAGGCAACGACGCCTCCGACCGGCTGCGCGTAGCCAAGGTGACCGTCCGCGCAGATCACGCCGGCGACGACGTTGCCGACCGCCATGCAGTTGCGCATCTGATCGATGGTGGAGGCTTCGTGGTCTCCGAACACCTGCAGCGGCGAATTCTGGTACCGTTCTGCCTGCGGTGCGATCGTGTTGGCTGCAATCTCGGCAGCGGCGGCCTCGGCGGCGACCTTGCTGCGCTCCGCCCTGGCCGCGTCGCGGAACTGGCACCACGCCGGCATGCCACGCCCATCTCCGACCCTGGAGTCGGGAACGATGCCGGCGGCCTCGCATAGTTCGCGGGCGCGGGCCTGTAGTGGATCTGACCTGCTCAATTCAGCCTCCCTTTGCTCTCTCCGCACTCGAACCACCGCGCCTTGAATCCTTCGACGTCGTCGGGGTGGACATAGATGTCGGCGTCGGTCTCGTCGCCGTCGGTGCGGATGAGATCGGCCAGCAGGCCATCGGCGACGACCACGCCGTCCTCGATGACGATGACGCGGCCGGGTTTAACGTTGGGGGCGGCGTGCAGTCTCATGTCTGATCTCCGTAGATTTTGTTGTGGTGTCGGTGGGCGTCTTGCTGCTCCTCGAGCGTGAGCTCTTCCCAGGTCACCATCACGTCGCCGCCCTTCCGACAGACCATCCAGAGCGGCTCGGTGGCGTCGTAGTCGTCGTCGGTGTCGGTGGTGTGGGTCATGCGCCGGGCCTCGGTAGGAATTTGCGGAAGTCGAATCCAGAGTCTCCGCCACTCATCATCTTCTCGAAGTTCGGGACGTACCTCCGCATGAAGCTGAGGAGCGGCCCGTTGCTGTCGATCTCCGGAAACACCGACAGCAGGATGGACATCGCATCACCGAACACCGCTGGCTTCCCGCTACCGATGTCGGTGCAGAAGCCGACCATGTAGTTGAACAGCCGCTGCGCGACCTCGTTCTCGGAGATGTTGCACTCGTCGGCGATGAACGAGACCAGGATGCTCACGAATTTGGGAGCGTCGTAGGTGATCGTCAGCTTCAGCGGCTTCGGGTCTTCCAAGATTTCGAAGAGCGACCTCACGGCTTCATCCCTCCATTGCCGTCCGGCTCCGGATCCACCTCGACGTCGGTCGGCGCCGGCGACGCGGCCAGGCGCGCCTGGATCTGCGGAAGGTCGACTGGATAGTAGTTCCAGCAGTCGACGCCGACGTCGCATGAAAGCGAGTTACCCGGCAGCCTGCCATGGCTGTGGCCGTAGACGTGGATCGCGCCGCGCACGGCTCCTGGCCACGTTCTGAGCCCATAATGACATGCGACAACCCTGACCCCGTCCACGCTGACGTTGAGCAGATGCTGCGGCGGCGCAGCCCACGGCAGCGCCAGCGTGGCGGCGGCATCGTCGTGATTTCCGATGACGAGAAACTTCTGGCCGTTGAGCTTCGAGAAGATCGCGCGCAGCCGCTTCGGATCGCATTTGAACGCGAAATCACCGACGTGGATGACCCTGTCTCGCGGCATGACGACCGCGTTCCAGCGCACGATCATGTCTGCATCCATCTCTTCGACGGAAGAGTACGGCCTGGCGCAATATTTGATGATGTTGGCATGGCCCCAGTGGGTGTCGCCCGTGAAAAACGTGCTCATCGCACAATCTCCAGCGTCGCCAGTTCGGCTATTGCGGCGTACTTGCGCTTGTTGAAGTCTGCTTCACGGCGCGCGCGATCGCGGTCAGCAGCCCTCGCGATCGCGCGGGCGGTGCATCCGAGAGCCTTTGCGGCGCGGCTGCCGCCTTCCGGATAAAGCTTGTCGAGGATTTCGTATTCCTCCTGCGGCCACCGCATCACGGGCACATGCTCCCGTCGTCACGGAAATCGTCGTCGCCACTTGTCGCGATCATCGTCCAGATCGGCACGACGATGGCTGCCGCGACCGAGGCAGCCATATAGTAAGATTGATACGCGTCCGCCCCGATGCGGGCCTCGATCTGCGAACGCAGAACGCTGGCGACGACGAACAGGACGATGATCGCGATCGAGACGACGATTCCGCTGGTCAACATGCTTTCCTTGCTCATCACTCGGCGCTCCTGCAGCACGACGGCGGATCAGCGACCACTTGCGCATTCGAGTGGTCGCAGCTGTGCACCATCGCCGCCAGGACGACCACGACGATGATGAGCTTGAATGCGCCCCAGGCTACGCGGACGATCGCGCCGAGGAAGCAAAGACAGATCAAGACCACGATGATCGACATGCTCAGATCCTCATGCTCGGCGTCGGCCTCGGCTCGATGTCGATCACCAGCCCCGGATTCCAGTCCAGATTCTCCATGACCCCGCGCTCGCGCGTCGGGTAACCCCGCGGGTTCGCGATGATCCTAGTCTCGCCGACCATGTAGTCGCGCGACCGGTGGATATGCCCATGAAAAAAATATTCGGGCGCGGTGTCTCCGGTCATCAAATACTCGAGAGTCGGCCCGTCGTGCGGCGTCGCCAGCTGCGCCTCCAGCCAAGCGACCGATTCCTTATGGATCTCGATCGAGCGCGCAGGCGTGAAGCGACGGCGCCGGCCATCCGGATCGATCTGGTGGACAAACCTGAAATCGTTCATCCGATCGCGCTCGCCGCGATAGTTGCCGTCGCCCGGCAGATAGCCGTTCTGGCTGACGAACATCGCCTGCTTGCGGCTCATTGTCGGCGGCCTGCACTCGAAATCCGTCCACATCGTGCAGCCCAGGATCCTGACATCGCCGCCGTGGTAAGCGACATCCCGCTCTAGCACCGTGATGCCGAGCATCGCTCCCAGGTCACGGCACCGATCGTATTGTTCCTCGATCGTGTAGCCGGGCGCGGATCCGTCGCGCCAGACGTCGTGGTTGCCAAGCACCGCGTAGATCGGAAGGCCGGCCAACCTGTCCGCCAGCCAGCGCATCGACAGGTGCGCGCCGTCGCAGAGATCTCCGGCGAACAACACGGCGTCGCAATCCACGGGCTGCACTTCCGGTGCATCACCACGGGTCTTGTCGACGTGCAAATCGCTGAGAACGAGAGCGCGCACCTGATGAATCCTTACTAAGCGGCCGGTGCAGCCGGCGCGCTGGCGGTGGTTTTGGCCGCCTCGGCGATCGATGCCGTCGCATCCTCGACCCCCTCCAGCGTGAAGGTGGTCGGGATAGCGGAGACCTTGGCTTCCGCCGCCTTGACGGCAGCCGCGGCCTTCACCTCGAAGGCGTGGAAGTGCGCTTCGACGAAGCTCAGCGCAGCGACGACCTGGGCGCGGCCGGCGATGATGAACTGCGAAATCTCGGTGTGGACCTGCGAATTGTCGATCTCGAGCAACAGATCGTGCGCCTTGGCGCGCACCGACTCGAACGTCGGCGGCGCGGCCTGCTGGGTGGTGGGGTCAGTCATCTAAAGCCTCCAGGAGGGGTTCGAGAAAAACGCCGATCCATCAAATTCGAGGGATCAGGATAAGCGTTCCCTAACACGTCTTCTGTAGATGGTCAATCGTTGTCGAACATTCCTTGTACAATGGATGTTGTCACAACAACGGAAAGGAGCCAGAGATGGCAGGAGACTCTCACACTAACTTCGACGCGACCGCCTTCACGGCTGGCGCCGTCGGCGGAGCCGCTACCATCGCCGCCGCGCTCGGGGCGGGACTCGCCAACCTTCGTGCGGCGCAGGATCGCCGCTGGGAAGGCTGGAATGTCCAGCAGCTGATCACCGCGCTGGAGCTCAGCGAAGCGCTGAGAGTGCACGACCAGCGCATCAAGCGCGCGCAAAGCATCACGATTGAGCGCCTGCGGAGCCAGCGTTCTATCGAGCGGGCTCGTAGCCTGCGGCGTAACTGACGAACGAAGGGGAGCCCTCGTCCCAATTGAACGAGGGCTCCCTGGGCCATTCCCGCAGCGGCGTCAGGCGCTGCACCGGCCGCTCGCCGCGCAGCGGGAACAGCCGCTGAAGATGCGCAGAAACGGCCTTTTCATCGGCATTTATTAGCGTTTCGCATTCCGCCCGCGTCAGACCTGGCAGCCACTCCCGCAGCGCGATCGGAA
>ORJL010362584.1_pt1 | contig 13691 bp, 17 predicted proteins | sample 1779941 | NCBI WGS metagenome assembly ORJL01 (sample SAMEA104232317, study PRJEB22302) | groundwater metagenome | biome: forest; feature: aquifer; material: groundwater | place: USA | collected 2011-08-07 | depth 5.8 m
AGCACAATAAAATCCAAAGAAATGATCGGCTCAGCCAGAAATGAAAGAACAGAATTACATAAAAGAAGAGACGTTACAAGAGAACGTATGCCTGTCGTGAAAAATAAGCCTCTAAGTATTCAAAACTATAATGTCCGTGATAAACCAAGAGAGGCTAAACCATTAAGAGCTGCAGAAAAATCTGAGAGCAAAGCACTACGCAGGTCACGTCTATCTATATTATTAAAATCTTGTCATTCAAGAAGTCAGGTAAAGTTAGAAAGAGGAATTCATAGAGGTTTATACAGAAGAATGTTCGGGTGATTTTATCGGTCTAGCAGAATTTATTGTAATGTTTCGTGAAAGTCTTGAAATAGCGTTTGTAGTTGGAATAATGCTTGCATATCTTCACAAGACTAAAAACCAGGATCTTGAAAAACATATTCATCTAGGTGTAGCGTCAGGTATCGTAGCATCGATTCTACTGGCGTATGGATTTCAATTTATTCAAGGTGGTTTTGCAGCTAACGAAGAACTCTATGAAGGTATCTTTATGGTTGTAACTGCAGCAATGGTATCCTGGCTAATTCTCTGGATGGCACAACAGAAGAAATTTGTAGAAAAGTTGCAACAGGACATGAAAGTAAATATAGATAAAAATCAGACATTTGGATTATTCATACTTGCTTTCGTTGCAACTCTAAGAGAAGGGGTAGAAGCAGTTTTATTTATGGCCGGAATTTCTATAAATACTGGAGCTCTCTCGCTTGGTGCTGGTTTTCTTGGGGTAGTATTTGCAATAATAATAGGGATTCTCGTTTTTGAATATGCAGTAAAATTCAATATCAACATGTTTTTCAAAGTTACTACTGTCATTCTGGTTCTTTTAGCTGCCGGACTATTCTCACAGGGGGTACACGAACTTCAGGAAGCAAAAATATTGCCAACATGGAACGAGCATATTTATGACCTTCAGATTCCAAAAACTGACCTGTTAGGGGAGAAAGGTATAGTCGGTAGTGTCCTAAAAGGATTAGTTGGCTATGATACTGCTCCAAGTGATCTGCAAGTTCTAGGGTATTTGGGCTACTTGGGGGTAGTCTATGTTCTCTATAAAAATGCTTGATCTAAATCTTGTTCAAAGCTTCTTTTATATCATCAATTCCTGCTTTAGTTAAAATTAGCGGGATTCTTTCTTTCTCAGAAATCTTAACAGCTAGTTTGTCCAATTTCTCTACATCTAATCCATGCAACACTATTGCACTGGGTTTATTCTGGGATATTCGTATTACTACTAACGGGCTTCTGCCTGTGCTCACACCAGTAAATATAAACACCCTTTCATTAACATTTCCGTATAATTTCTGGAAATAATTGAAAGGCATTTCCAATATCACTTTCAAGCTATCAATAAGCGTATATCCGTAAATCTTTTTTTGGTCAAGCATATCTGCGTGGGTAATGACTTTGCCTTTTATCAGTTCAACGAAATCCTTAAGGGTTATGCCTCGGGCAAATTCATGCACTTCGAAATAGTCTTCAGCCGGTTTCTGGCCGCTCATAAGCTTCTGCGTAATCTGTCCACCTTTCAAATTATCAACATCGAAAAGAGCATAGACGAATCTCTTTATTACAGCAGTTCCAGGGCTTTTTCTCCTGCTTCCTTCATAGTCACTTATAGTGGATACTGTTATGGACAAATGTCTGGATAATTCTACCTGGGTTATGCCAAAAATCTCACGCCATTTTTTCATGGTTGCGCCTGGGTCATCAGAAAGTGATATTTCTCCTGCAATTTCCATCTTGATCTTTTCCATTTTTATCCCATAACAAGACTAACGTATATTACTTAGACAATAATCGTTTAAATAGCTTTTGAAATTAGAAAAACAAAAAATAGAAATAAATCTATTCGGGTCCTGGAGGTAATTCATTTTCAGTTGTAGATGTATCTTCTATACTCGAACCACCCAAATTCTTGAATATCTCAGCCATATCGCAAGTATTTTCTGTCACTATAAACATTTCGTCACCGAACAATCCTGGCTTACAAGATATATCTGTTTTTGGTATTTTCTCCAGGTTATCGGTTGTTGTTGCAGAGGATGTCAAACTATTTCCACTGCTATCTTTCGCTTTTTTAGTATCTATCGATATCCATTTGCACTTTCCGAATATATTTGCATCTTCACAACCAATATAAATTACTTTATTTGAGTATATGCTGTCAAACTTAGTACAAGGTGTGTCAGCTCCAGATGTTGGTTTTATTTCAACAACACTCTTGAAGTTCTCCCCTTTTAGGTATAACTTCATTACGGTTTCTTGGCCTTCATTATCTTTTATTTTAACATCACAGTCTAATGGAATTCCTAAGGCTGCAAGTTCGGCATAACTCTTGCCTAAAAAAGCGCCTATGATAGCCTGATCATCATCGCTCTCTGTAGTTTCATTAGTTTCAATTTCATCATCTGGTTGTGCCTTAATTGGCCCGTTTTTCTTTTCTGTTGCAGTTCCACTTGTACAACCAAACACAAGAAGGCCAGCCATCATTATCAAAATAAACAACAAGTTCGTTTTTTTCATATAATTCACAATTGTTACATACAAGGGAAATTTAAAAATCTTCTCAGAGGATACTGGATATGCGTATTCAGCGATTAAAACGTATTCCACTCTTACTCTTCTCTTTTGAAAAGATGCAAAACTTTGGTAAGCGATTTTCTAGGCTTGCCAAACTTCTTCTCAAGTTAAAACCATCTCTTGCCAGCGAACTTACTGGTCTGGAAACAGATGCAGAACCAGAAGATTATGTAGTAGCATCGTTTTTCTCGGCACTATTCTATGGATTAGTTTTTTTCTTTTTTGGCTACATAATATCCTTGATCTTACCTTCTAGTCCAGCAACTAAAATCCCTTTATTGCTTGGCAGCGTCCTTGGATTATTTTTCTTCCTAATCTTCTTTTCACTACATATTGCCTATCCTGGAATACTAAGGAGAAAGATAGCTGTAAGAGAAAACAAAGACCTTCTTTTCGCGCTTCGGGAACTGACAATGAATATAGAAAGTGGAATAACTTTGTATGATTCTATGCGTATTTTATCTAGTGGTGACTACGGTTATGTTTCAAAAGATTTCGAACAAGCAGTTAAACGTATTGCAGCAGGAGAATACGAAAAAGATGCGCTAAAAACTATTGCTATTGAAAATGAGAATGATTATGTAAGGCGTGCCGTCTGGCAGATTGTAAATTCATTAGAAACTGGTTCAAAAGTAAGTTCGTCTCTATCCAGCATAATTGACATACTGGAAAAACAAATATACCGAGAAATCCGAGATTATTCTGCAAACCTTAATTTCATAATGCTGATATACATGCTTGTTGCAGCTGCTCTTCCTTCGCTTGGAGTCACATTTCTCATTCTGTTATCCACATTTAGCGGAGCAGGAGTTTCCATAGTGACAATATCAGCAATGATCATAGTTAGTGCGGTTGTTCAAATTGCAATAATTGGTTATGTAAATACTGCGAGGCCAGATATATTCAGGTAGGATGATATTATGCAAATTGATTTTTCAAAGTTTTATGCAATTCTGGGAGCACGATTCCCATTATCTATGCGAGACTACATAGAGCATAAACTTACATTTGGAGGCATAGAAGAAAGTCCTGTAAGCTGGCTCGGTTCACGTTCATTGTTAATCTGTCTATTCTCTTTAATCGGAGCTTTATTATACAAATTATTTCAGCCAGATGCACCATTGTACTTAATCATTTTATTCTTTTTCATAATCTCATTTATTCTAATATTTCTATCTTATGCAGCAATTTATTACTCTATATCGAATCGTGCCGTGAAGGTTGAAAAAGTATTACCAGATTTCCTTATGCTTATAGTATCCAATTTACATGCCGGAATGACGCCATTTTCAGCGTTTGTGCGAGCTGCCAGACCAGAATTCGGGCCTCTTTATTCAGAAGTTATGGGAGCATCTGCCATGGTTGGCGGAAAAAGGACTTTAGATGATGCAATGGTACATCTAGGTTCCAGATTCGATTCAGAAATTTTCAGAAAGTCAGTGGATTTATTTCTTAAAGGCACTAAATCTGGAGGTCAATTAGGTAAACTACTTTCAGCAAATGCGGAAGAAATAAGAAAAATACAGGATCTGCGTGCAGAACTAATAACTTCCACCAAAACATACGCGATATTCCTGGCTTTCATAGTTGCAATCGTAATGCCATTTCTTCTAGGCATATCATATAATTTCTTATCTACTTTTATAGATATTCAATCCCAAGTGGGGGTATCCAAAGGTACTGCGATGCCAGTTGCAGTTTCATTCTTCAGTGGTGATTTAGGTATAACTACCAATGAAATGTTATTCGTATCACTTATCACTTTTACCATAACTGCTTTGCTTACTTCAATGTTCATGGGCATAGTAATATCTGGCAAGCCGCTTCTGGGGCTTAAATATTTCCCAGCTTTGTTAGTTTTTGGCGTGATATTTTTCTTCATAACTCAGAAAATTCTACAAGGTGTACTGCCTCATTAGTTACACTAAAAATCATATCTATAATTAAAATTCGCTGGTTTATTGGTGGTTACTTCTTATTGTTTCCATATGTTCTATTCTTTTGTCTAAGAATGATCTAGTTGCAATATCCTCTCGCCATCTTATTTTTCCCACAATTGCATTCATGGATTTTTCTGTCTTTTGTTCTATGCTGTCCAAGTCATTTCCTTCAGCGTATATTACTAAAATTCTGGAATTAGTAGTGTACATCTTGCCACGTTTTAATTCCACAGAATCAACATAATATCTCGTACCATTACTCCATATTTTTTGTTCATCTATTATAATTTCATTGATTTTCTTTGCCCTATCTGGATAATTTTCTGGTACAACGCATTTTACAACAGAAAACTTATCCTTTATTGAAATTTCAACCAATCTTCTTTCAGCCATTGACTGCAAAATTTCACTAATACTGGTATTAATGAGCGATATCGCATTAATTCCCTCAGGTTTCCCAAAAGATGCCTTAAGGTCCAGAAGTACAACTCCAGTTTTTGTTATCATAAACGAGCCATGCAATACTCCTATAAATTCGCTTCCCCTATTTTTTAGATCACTAATAATGGTAGACAAAATATGCTGCGCTATCTCATAGTCACTCTGTCTCATGAATGGTAGTAGTTTTCCAACAGAATAACTTCCCATTCCCTCAGTTATTTTTCCTTGATCATCTTTCAGAAGATGTTTTACTGGTTGTATGGGTACTGTTGCAGCAACTTTCTGGCCGTCAGAAAACACATGAACTACGAATTCTTCACCTTCTACTTTTCTTTCTAATATCACAGAACCATGCTTCTTCAATAATCCATCACAATGGCTGAGCATACTTTTCCTGTCTGCCGGTGTAGTTTCTATAAATCTTATTCCTTGCCAATCCATTCTTAGTGCTGGTTTAATTACAAATGATTTTAGTTCATCCGCAGCTTTTTCTATCTCCTTTTTATTCTTGCAGATATAAAAATTTGGCTGTGCAATCCCCAAGCTTCTTGCTATATTTTTAGCATAAACTCTATTGTTTCCAATTGTTGCAGCAGCCATTTTTGGAGAGACTGTCTTTATTCCGCCTTCTTCTAAAGCATCAGAAAGACCAGAAAATAATGCATGTTCGTCAACAACGAACGCCAAATCCATTCCCTCGCGTATAGCCCATCCGACTATAGCCTCAAAATTTGAAAACTCACATATAAAATATTTTTGAGTTAATTTTGCAATCCCAAAATTAAATTTGCTCATTAAACAGTATAGCTCGCTGCTTTTTGCTAATTGTTCCGCAAGTACGTGCGCCCTTGCATCATCTCCTACGAGCAGGATTTTCATAATTAGAACTCAGATACAGCTAATATAAAAGTTTCGGTTGAATTCTATATATGGCTTTATTTAGTGACGAGATCATCAGAATCCTGGCATCAGCTATAATCGGCTTAGCTATAGGATATACCCGCAGGGATAAACCTGCAGGTATGCGTACATTTGCACTTATTTGTCTTGGGTCAACAATTTTTACTCTAGTCAGTCTCGTAGATATGGGGCCAAACTCAGATCCAAGTCGTATTATCGGTCAGATAGTTACTGGTATCGGTTTCCTTGGTGCAGGTATAATATGGAAAGGACAATCTAAAGTTGGTGGTTTAACAACTGCTGCAGCAGCCTGGATGACTGCATCTATTGGTGTACTGATTGGTCTGGGCATGTGGTCCGAATCCGTTGCAACTACGCTCATCACAATCGTAATCCTGCTTTCAAAACACGTAACTGAAAAATTAGATCATAATACACGTAATACGTCTAACTGGGATCTGCGGCGATTATAGGCCTATCTTTTTCCCATATATGCTTTGCCTTTTTTTATTTTTATCGTCAGTTCTTTTCCTTTATCCTCTTCTATTACTTTTTCTTCTTCTATGAATGAGAAAAGAATTAGCTTGAGTATTATGAACACTGCTATAGTTCCAATTGGTATGCCGACATAATATGGTTCTGAGCTAGTAAACACATATTTATTTGGAGGCAATATCTGGTTGCCAGGGTAAAAACTCCAATGAATATCAAATATATAGAGCACTCCAAAGGAAATGAGCATTGCTGCTACGAATAGCGTTACATCCGAGTATATTTCATGTTTGCTTATTTTTCTGAGTTTGAACATGACTCTATTTGAAATAAAAAGAATAAAAGGAGCACAGTCAATCGTTTTTATATCTTTTTTAACATACTATACTAATGGTTCTAGAAAAAGGCGTCGATCAAAAAGCAACTATATTCCCGCCAGGTTGGAAATTTATTGCCAATGAAAAAGACGCACAGAAGTTTCTTTCCGATCTGGTAGATTCTCCAACAGACTTGTTCCGTGTGAGATCTTCTTTATCAGCTAGTGATCTTAATAAATTAATGAGCAGGTGCTATTCTATAGATCCAAAAAAATCTGGCGTAGATGTCAACTCCGTTTTAGCGCCATTCTTAAGTAATCGTCAGAAAGATCTTCTCAAAACTTTCCCACCATATTTCATTATTGTACCAAAAGAGCTCTATGAATCATTAGGGAAAGCTACTAAGGGTTCTAATACGGGGGCGCTTGCTACCTATAACGATGTCCATCCAGATCTTATTGGTCTTATGCTGGGGTTCAAGAGCAATGTTGTTTTTCTAAGAGAGGATTATTTTCAAGAATTCCGCTTCAATCCAAATACAATGCGTACATTGTTGTCGCACGAATCTTTACACTATATATCGGAAGCTTCAAGACCTGGAGGTGTCGAAGTCCCACATTTTATTAACGAAGGCATTACGGAATACCTAGCCCTGCTTGGATCGTTGCGTTCAGGAGAATCAATAGTGAAAAACTCAGGTATTTATCCTATCGAAACTATGACTGCATATGTTTTATCTAAGGTGGCCGGAGAAGACGAACTTACCAAAGCTTATTTTAGCGGTGATTTTTCAAGAATTCGTGCAACTGTAGACCGACTCGGCGGGTTTGGTTCATGGGAAACATTGACAGCTCCCATTGATTATAAAAACACCAACGATACAAAAGAGCGACGAGCCCTGCTAAGATCTCTTCTGGCAAAGAAAAGTGACTTTACTACTTTGGCTGAAGCAGCGTCAATTCTGGGTAAATAATATTATATAAAAAAGAAAAATGAGCCCGACAGGATTTCCGTGAATATATCGGACCTGTCATCTTCTGCATTTTGATGGCCGTCGCGACGCGAATTGCCACAACCGTCAAGCAGACGTCTTACCGTTATCAGCTTTGCTGATAAAATTTGATCATCAGATCAAAGCTATCGACTACGGGCTCATACAAAGAGATTATTACTTAGCTAAGAAAGAAATAAAAAACGACCGAAATTGCATAATATATCTAGAAAACATTAACCTTGCCGAAAACTATCTTATTTGTAGCTTCCGTAATACATTCCAGATTCTTATCTACTATATAATGCACTTTACTCTTGATTACATTATAGTGTCCGTCCTTAGTTATAATCTCCACACTAGCAACTTTAGGTTGGTCTATAGGTTTACCTATTTGAGATAATAGCGTAACGGTAATATCTTCAACATCTGGAACTTCCTGGATTACTTGCCTTGCAATCTCAAACGATAATACATTATATATTTTTCCTACATGGTTAACTGGATTTTTTCCTGCAGCAGCTTCGAGTGTCATACTTCTGTAAGGTGTAATCAGACCATTAACTCTGTTGCCTCTGCCAACAGAACCGTCATCACCCATCTCCGCGCTGGTTCCTGTTGCAGTTATGTAGACGCTTTTATTCTTTTCATCATCTGCAGTATTCACTAATACTGTGACTTCCTTGGTTGTTATTTTTTTAGCAGTATTTTCGGTATCTTTTTTGACTCTTTCCTTAAATCCAATGTATTCATCTATGTTGTGTACGAATTTTGCAACAAACGCAACTGCTACTGTAACTTTCACCTTGTTTCCTTCCCTGAGGCCCATGACTTTTATGTCTTCGCCTATTTCAGGGTGTGCTGTCTTGTATGGATCACTGTTCAAATGTTTTTCAATTGCCAGAGTGACATTTTCCAAATCATCCTGTGGTGCATACCCTGTACCAAAGCTAGTATCGTTAGAGAATGGAATTCTCGGTCCTCTTAAAAATACGTCTACCAGATCTGCACTTCCTGGTGCTATGCGCGATTCAATTTCTACATCTGAACCTACATCCAAGTTTCTCACTGCTTTCTTTAGGTATTCTCTGGCAGTTTTTATCGCAATATGCTGGACTGGTATTTCTTTTCCCTCTGCCTTATCTGTAGCTCTGCCGCTAAGTAAAATATAAATTGGTTTTTTGAATATTCCACCACCAAATTTTACTTCAGTAGCGCCACCACACACATGTCCTTTGTCTACGTTGTGGTGGAGAATTCTTCCGAACTGGTTTATGTACTCTTTGCTTAATTCTCTGCTTATCTCTTCCATTATTCCGTCAATAATAGAATCTGGGTGGCCAAGTCCCTTTCTTTCTACTAGCTCTACTTCTCTCTTTGGTGCAGGAATGTAGCTGCCTTTTTCAATAATTATGTTTCTAGTCATAAATTCACGTGATAATTCGATTATACTATATTCCTTTTCACATATTTAAACACTACTAAAAATTCCTATTAGAATATGATATTCTTATTATAATATGTGGGACCTCGGTTCCGTATAGATTGAGGCAATTTTTGCCTCAGGATATTTCAACTACGATCAAATCACCATCTTTTTTCCCAAGTTTCTTCTTAATATTAACTGAAGAAACCAGTTCAAGTACTTCGGTTCCATGGTGCGTTCTTACAGGTATCACTATTGCACCTTCTATGTTATCTATCTTACATTTATATGCGAACAGATCCCCAAAACTACGATCTGGAGTTTTCCATCCCTCTATTATAATTGGTTCCATTTCTCTAAGCATCAATCTTTTTTCTTCCTGTTCTTTATTCAATTTCAGATTCAATGTTCCCGGGAAAGGTTCGAAACCTAATTTTTCACGAAACTGTTTTTTATATCCTTCAAGTGAGATATAATATCCACCTTCTCCTAAGCCAAGTACTATCTCGCCTTTAATTGTCATTTTTTTACCTTCTAAGGCATGTTTCATAGTTCCGTATACAGCCAATATCTCTTCCATACCCGTCTTGGTTATCATTACTCCTCTCTTATCCCGTGCTATCTTCCCTTCGTGCTCTAACTCAATCATTAATCTAGATGCATTCTGCTGAGACATGTTTAACGCATCTCCGAGTTCAGTGGTAGAAATCGTTATTGGCTTAGTATTGCCCCCTTTTTTTAAGAGGAATAATAGTAATTCGTTCATATGGCATATCTACCCGTAAGTAATTAAAATTCGATCTCCATCTTGCATGTAAAAGTCTCCAAAATTATAATTAGGCTTATCATTTACGAATATCTTAACTGTCTTATTTCCAGAATTGCAGTAATCTAAAATGCACGTACCGTTGAAATTCTTTCCCCACACATCAAAAAAATAGCCTACTGTCAATGTTCTGGGTTTTGCATATGGCCTTAGATTCTCCAAATGTATCTTTCTTCCTAAATCTGGATTTATTTCACCTTCTCCTACATGGACATGTATTGGTGCCATACCCATTTCGCTGCTTATGTATCCGTCAGTTGGTTTTGTTCCGATGTCATCAGGTATCTGCTGTTCCTGTCCATTTACAACGATCCTTAGCCAGGAATGCCAATGTATCGCAGTTTTCGGTATTTCAAATCCTGGTTGTGGGGTTGGATAATCATTATCTAAGTTATCCTTTGAAAATATGAAGTACATTCCAACAATTACCAATATTAATGCTATGACATAAACTAAACTATTCTTGAAATTCATATTACTGTTATTTTTTTGTATGTTTTTAAACATGTGCCAAGGTCATAATATGCTTATTTATAACAACCTAAAGCTGGAAATTTTTGAACAGGTTTACGAACCTGCAGAAGATAGTTTCATGCTTGCAGAATGTGCTTCAAAGGTAAAAGGGGAGATATTGGAAATTGGTTGTGGGTCTGGCGTAGTTTCACTTACTGTTGCAAGAGCAGATAAAAATAACAAAGTTCTCGGAGTAGATATCAATCCTCTGGCAGTTAAAAATGCAAACAAGAACAAGAAACTAAACAAAACGGCCAATGTACATTTTATAGTTAGCGATCTTTTCTCCAAAGTTCCAAAGAGGAAATTCGATTTTATTCTTTTTAATCCTCCTTATCTTCCTACTAATAAATCAGAAAAACTATTCGGAACAATTAACCGCGCGTTTGACGGTGGCAAGGACGGTAGAAAAGTACTGGATCGGTTCTTACTTGAGTTTCAAACATACCTAAAATCCGGAGGTTCATTGCTACTGATCCATAGTTCACTCAACAATCCAGTAAAGACAATAAAATTTTTAGAAAAACAACACTTTACCTGTGAAATTCTTTCAGAACAATCATTTTTCTTCGAAAAACTTACTCTAATCAAGGCAACCAGGCGATTGTAGCATTTATAATTCTTTTCTTTGTTGTATTATTATATTTGAGGTGATGTTTTAATGGTAGAAACTTTTGCTCCTGCTGGTGTAGATACATTAGCTACTGGAGTTGCACAGGGTGTACAAACTACTGCGCTTAATTTAGTGGCTGCATTGCCAAGTTTCATATTTGCAGCTATTCTATTAGTCGTAGGGATCGTATTCTCCTGGTTTGTGGAAAGTATGGTTAAGAAAATCTTACAAATCGTCAAGTTTGAAGAACTATTGGAAGTTCACAGGCTCGAAGAGTCATTGGGTAAGATTAAACTAACCAATGTTTTTGCTGCTATTGCAAAATACTATGTAATTTTCATCGTATTGCAATTGTGTGTAGTCTGGTTCCTTGGTGGTTCACAAGTTGCCAATGTTCTTCAGCCACTTGTTGATTACATACCAAAGATTCTAGGTGCAGCATTGCTTGTAGTTGTTTCTGGAGTTGTCGGTGAATTGCTCAGAGACAGAATCTCAAGCGTTGGTAAGGAACAATATCTGACTATGCTTGCAAACAGTGCAAAAATCGTAGTAATGTTTATCGGTATCGTAGCTGCATTGGATACATTAGGTTTCCACACTGCAATTATAAAAGAAGTGTTGGTAACTATAATCCAAGCTGCTTCATTCGGTGTAGCATTAGCAATCGGTATAGCATTCGGTCTTGGTGGACAAGAATTTGCCAAAGACGTAATAAAGAATGGCCGAAAGCACGTTGGATACTAAGCTATTAGCTAGAAGCTAGTGGCTAGAAGCTGGTAGCAGACGGTTGTCGCGTAGCGACTTGAACCGTTCTATCAGTTCTTTTCTCTTTTTCTTTTCTTCTTTTATCTTGTTTTTCTAATCTGTTTAAATCTTAGGTAATCCTCGTGGTTGATCTTGCACAGTTATTTGGTTTGTTAGGTTCGGTTGCTTCCGCTAGTTTGTTCTTTCCTCAGGTCTGGGTTTCTTACAAGACAAGGAAAACCAAAGATTTGGCGTGGTTTACAATAATTATCGGATTGCTCAACGGGGTATTCTGGATTGCTTATGGTTTACTTCGTTCAGATCCTTTCATTTGGGTAACAAACGTGATTCTGTTTATTGGTGCCCTGCTGCTTATGGTCCTGAAGAAAAAATACGGCTAATTTAGTAAGAGTTATAAATAATCCCGCAGATAATTGACAATCTGTGATTACATGGCTGAAACATCTGCTCAAAAAAAGAAACCTTTGGATTTGGCAAGATCTGCAAATGAACTTATAGCTGCTTTTGATGAAGCACTCAGAACAGGTAGGAGCGGAGTGACTCCAGAAGAAGTAAAAAGACGTGATGAATACGCCAAAGCTGCAGAAGCTGCTAAAAAAGGTGTAGCACCTAAAACAGAACCAAAGAGAGATCCTAAAAAAGCTATTCCTAGAAACAAGACAGAAGAAAATCCAAAACCACCACAAACAAGACTTGCATCAGTTCCAGTTGCGACCCCAGAATTAGAAAAAGTTACACGAGAAGCAGTTGCTCAGGTAGAATCACTAACAGCTCGGTTTGATCATGGTGCAATTCATGGTGTTGAAGAACTCAACATCAAAAAATGGGTAGAAACGGGTGTTGCCTGATGATATTCGAAGATTTCGACGATGAAACTAAATCAAAGCTCGTAGGACGCTGGAAAACCATGAGCGAAACCGATAAAACTCATTTTGTTAATCAGGCTTCGCTTGCACTAAGTATCTGGGGTAGTGATGAGCTTGGCAGGAGATTAGTAGTAGACGTGCTAAGATCTCTGATCGATAATGGTTCCAGTACTCTTGCAGATTTCGGTTTATATGTGGACAAGCTCAACAAGAAGAACATCGCAGCAGTTAGGCTGCCTAAAATTAAACGTGCTTCATTGATACTAGATGGTTACAGAATAAAGAATGAGTTGCCCAGTGAACCACACCATGAATTAGGTCTATAAATTATTTACTTCTAACAACTATCTTTTCCATTGCTAAATCTTCCGCCAATTCGTGGATTAATTTGTTATCCAAAGTTATCAATTCTTTTACTACTGGGTTTTCGGCATTTAATTTGTAAAGTTTTGCTCTGCCAATTTGTCTAGTCTCCCGTACAATACGAGTTCTTACTAACTCTGGGAAAAACGTATGTATTGTGCTCCACGCAACACCTGCATTTTCTGCTATGTCACTAAGAGAGTAATCAAATTCTCTGAATGTAATCAAAAAATCTATTACTCTAATTGCAGGGTAATCTCCAAACAACTTTACAAATCCTGATTTCTCTTCTTCCATAAAATTATTATGAAAGCTAATGTTTTTAAATCTTAGTTTGTAATTCATATTATCGTACATTAATGTTTGAAATTGTGAACGTTATGAAAATAGATAACGAGATAAAAATCGTTTTACTGAGAAAGCTTGCGAAACATGGTTATTGGGGAGGCAGACATACTGCGTTTGATAATTTACATAAGGGGTTCCCCAAACATCTTGGAAAAGAAATCAAGGAAGCTGCAGATGAATTAATTAAAGAAAACATCCTTATTCAGAAGCCCACTTCCTATGGTTTACATATCTCTATTAATCCGAGAATGAAAGACGTTGTAGAAAA
>ORJL011208142.1_pt1 | contig 13688 bp, 15 predicted proteins | sample 1779941 | NCBI WGS metagenome assembly ORJL01 (sample SAMEA104232317, study PRJEB22302) | groundwater metagenome | biome: forest; feature: aquifer; material: groundwater | place: USA | collected 2011-08-07 | depth 5.8 m
GCCTTACAACGTGGGGGATGGATAGATCCTTTGTTAACATATGCTCGCTCAGGGGCGCCTTTTCTGGGGATTTGTTTAGGGATGCAAGTGCTTTTTGAAGTTGGAGAGGAACATGGGGAGCATCAAGGGCTGGGTCTTATTCCTGGTCGGGTGGTACGATTTCCGATCGGACTTAAAGTTCCGCAAATGGGTTGGAACAATGTGCAACAGCTCCAGGAGAACTTTCTTATGAAAGGGATACCGGATAATTCTTATTTTTATTTCGTGCATTCTTATTATGCTGTTCCGGTAGATAACGAGGTTGTGATCGGGAGTAGTGAATATGGAGTCCGTTTTCCAGCCTTAGTGGGTAGAGAAAATATTTGGGGAGCACAATTTCACCCAGAAAAATCGAGTCCTTGGGGATTGAATATATTAGAAAATTTTGGGAAGTGGGTGAACGGTGATGCGGATATTTCCGGCGATAGATCTTAAAGAGGGAAAAGCAGTAAGGTTACTTCAAGGTCGCCTTGAAGACTCAACCATATATGCAGATCATCCGGCAGAGGTTGCTAGGAAGTTTGCCGAACAAGGGGCAGAGTTTCTTCATGTCGTTGACTTGAATGGAGCTTTTTCCGGAAGGCCTGTGAATGATCAAGCGATTCAAGAAATTGTTCGGTCAGTATCGTTAAAAATACAAGTTGGTGGCGGGATTCGTACTCTGGAGCGAATTGAAGAACTTCTAAGGTTAGGGGTAAGTCGAGTTATTCTTGGCACAGTTGCAGTAAAACAACCTGAACTAGTAGAGGAAGCTGTACGTCGTTTTGGAGAACAGGTTGTTGTTGGGATAGATGCTCGGGACGGGATGGTTGCTGTCCAAGGATGGGCGGAGTCGACAGAACTAAGTGCAACTGGACTTGGGCTTTCAATGAAAGCAGTAGGAGTTAAACGGATAATTTTCACTGATATTGCCTTGGATGGGATGCTCCAAGGCCCAAATGTAGCAAGTACTGTTAAACTAGCGCAGGAGACTGGTTTAATAGTCATCGCCTCCGGTGGGATTTCAGTTCTTAAAGATCTTCAGGATATACAAAAAGAGGTAGACAAAGGAGTATCCATCGAAGGAGCTATTGTTGGCAAAGCTCTTTATTCTGGAGCCTTCACGCTCGAACAGGCTTTAGCTGTAGTTCAGTCACAGCAGGAGGGTAAGGGGGAAGGAAATGCTCGCTAAGCGTATTATTCCCTGCTTAGATGTTCATAATGGACGGGTAGTTAAGGGCACGAATTTTGTGCAACTACGTGATGCTGGTGATCCGGTTGAACTAGCAGCTATCTATGACCGAGAAGGAGCAGATGAACTCATCTTTTTAGATATAACTGCTTCCTCCGATGGACGAAAAACTATGATTGATGTAGTTCGTCGTACAGCTGAGCAAGTATTTATTCCCTTTACGATTGGGGGAGGCTTACGTAGTAATGAAGATATTCGCTTAGTCTTAAGGGCTGGTGCAGATAAAGTTTCTCTGAATACGTCTGCAGTACAAAACCCTCGTCTTATTCAGGAAGGTGCTTATGCCTTCGGCAGCCAGTGCATCGTCGTGGCTATTGATGCCCGTCAAGTTGAAGCTGGTCACTGGGAGGTTTATATACATGGTGGAAGAACCCCTACTGGCAAAGATGTCTTGCAATGGGCCGAAGAGGCGGAGGCTTTAGGCGCGGGTGAAATTCTCTTAACTTCGATGGATAGGGATGGGACTAAGTCAGGCTATGATTTAGAGTTAACTCGAGCAGTCAGCAGGGCCGTTTCTATGCCGGTGATTGCCAGCGGTGGAGTGGGAACCCTAGAACATATGGCCGAGGGCTTAACGCTTGGCGAGGCCGATGCTGTTTTGGCAGCTTCGATCTTTCATTATCGGGAATATAGCATTGATGAAGCAAAATGTTATTTAGAAGAACGAAAAATTCCGGTACGCAGGGGGATACGCAATTCATAATGCATAATGCATAATGCACAATTATGAATTATTATGAATTAGTTCGTGCTTAATTATGATTCTGGTGCAGAAACCTACTTTTCATCTTAAAAGTTGTAGACATCATCATGCTTTTGTCCGAGATTGCCCTTGAAATGGGCTAAAAATCAGTAATCTTTATTGATTTTGGAGTAAAAAAAGTAATCGATAAAACTTTCTTCAGTGGAATCAATTATGCATTATGAATTATGCATTATATAAACGGGGGTGGAATTGGAATGGAGAATATAATGAAAATGTCGGAGGCTGAGGAACAAACTTGGCAGCTTGAAGCTATACGCTGGAATGCTGACGGACTGATCCCGGCTATTGTACAAGATGTGGATTCACGAGAAGTCTTAATGTTGGCTTATATGAATGAAGAGGCTTTGAAATTAACCCTGAGTGAGCAACGGGCCTGGTTTTATAGTAGAAGTCGTCAAAGTCTATGGCGTAAAGGAGAGACTTCTGGATACACCCAGAAAGTATTGGACATACGTTTTGATTGTGATCAAGATGCGCTCCTGCTTACTGTAGAGCAGACGGGTGTGGCTTGTCATGAAAACTTTTTTTCTTGTTTTCATTATCTAGCAGGTGATCAGGGTTTCCAAATCGTCGGAGCCCCAGAGCTAAGACCTCTACCGTCGTTGGGGTCTGTCCTAGAGCAACTTGCACAAGTTATTCATTCTCGTCACCTTGAACGCCCGGAAGGTGCCTATACAACTTACTTATTTGAAAAAGGGATTGACAAAATCCTTAAAAAGGTTGGAGAAGAAACTGCAGAAGTAATTATTGCCGCAAAAAATGCTGCTCCAGATGAGATTCGTTATGAAGTAGCCGATCTTTTCTATCATCTGTTAGTTATGCTAGAGGAACGTGGTGTTGATTTAGCAGAAATCGCAGGTGAACTAGCTGATCGGAGAAAATAGCCTTACGTTAATGTTCCTTATAATTTGTAGTAGATCAACAACTAATAAAAGAACCCGAGTCAAATCATTTGAAAAATGAAGGAGAGGGTTTATTATGCCATTTCCACAAGAAGGAAAGAAATATAATTAGAAGATCTTGGTTTAAACTCCAAGAAGGATTTCTAAGACAAGTTGCCGAATCTAACCTTCAATTATCAATCTGATTAAATTGACATAGACTGTTATGCGGGGGGGACTTGAATGGGTCATGGGGTAAGTATCGTTGTTGATGGAACTACGGGGGTCGGGAAAACATCACTCATCGATATTTTGGTAAAACACATAGATTTAATACCTTATAAAGAAATATTTCGAGATGAAAATAACTTATTGGGGAAATTCTTTGAAGAAGGTAATCGTTGGTGTTTTCCGATGCAAATCAGCTTTCTGAATAATCGATATTCCCAGTATCAAGAGGCCTGTGAGTTGAAAAATGCGATTATGGACCGGTCAATTTATTCTGATCCTATTTTTGCAGATTTATATCATACTACAGGAGACATGCAGCCAGAAGAATATTACGTCTATAAGTCTCTTTTTCATAGTCTAATATCAACCTTAGATCCTCCTAGACTCGTCATATATTTAGATGTTTCGGCGGATGAGGCCATTCGGAGAGTTAAGCTGCGCGGACGTGAAGATGAATTGAAGATGCCCGATAGTTATTGGCGCAAGCAGCATGATGTCTATACTCAATATTATGATAATTATAAGGCTTCAACGCTTTTGAGGATTAACGTGGATAAATTGGATTTTGTAAAGCGAAAAAAAGATTGTGAGTTTGTTATTGATACCATAAAAAGAAATTTAATTGCTTAGAAACAGAAGTATTAGCTTTTGTGGACTCAGAGTAACTAAATATTCGTCTGGGTTTAAAGACTTGTCATAAGGTAAGTCTTCTTTGTGTGTTGGTAGAAACTATTAGGGCTCATGACTCTGACAAATCCAGATATCCTGATTTTAGGAGGGAATAATAGCGTGAATATACCACCGTTAGATGAATTGCCAAAACGACTTGCTGGCTTGCAAGGAGCTTTGGCCCAAAAGGGGCTTTCAGGTGCCTTAATTTTTCAAAATGCAGATCTCTATTATTATACTGGTATGATTGGACAGGCTTGTTTCTTTGTTCCGGTAGAAGGAACCCCAATATTTCTGAGTCGACAGCGGGGAGAGTTGCCAACGGGTTGGCTTTGGCCAGTTCAGAAATATAATAGTTGGAATGAGCTGGGACGCGTTTTAAAGAATTTTAGTTACCCTTTATCAGGAAGATTAGGATTAGAGTTTGACGTACTTCCTACAGCTATGTATTTAAAGATTCAAGAAGTTTTTCGAGGTTTGGATTTAGTAGATATTAGTTTGATAATTCGCCAGCAACGAGCGGTTAAGTCAGCTTGGGAAATCGCTATCTTGCGGGAAACTGCCTGTAGGGATAAATTAATTTGGGACAAGGTTCCTGAAATGTTAGTTGAGGCTAAGACTGATCTAGAACTTGGAGCGTTATTTGAGGCAGAGGCTAGACGCCTAGGGCATATTGGAATCTTAAGGATACGCAGTTTTAACATGGAAATGTCTCTTACTTGTACTTTAGCAGACGAAAAAGGGGCTTTGCCGAGTTTGTTTGAGGCACCATTAACAGGTGTCGGTCATACAGGAGCTTACCCCTTCGGTGCTTCTGGGGTAAAATTAGTGGCTGAAAAACCTATCTTAATTGATTTCGTAGGTTGTTACGAAGGGTATATAACAGATCTAACCAGAATGTGTACGATTGGTCAACTTCCCCAAAATGTCTTAGTAGCATTTGACTTGGCTTTAGCTATTCAAGCAGCCGTAGTTAGGTTCGCGAAACCAGGAATTACCTGTGGAGAACTTTATGAAATAGCCAAAACTATGGCTAAGGAATCTGGGTGGGACAACAGCTTCATGGGTGCCGCCGGAGGGGTTTCCTTTATTGGTCATGGTGTTGGTCTGGAAGTCGATGAACTTCCCGTACTAGCTCGTGGTTCAGGAGTAGTTTTAGAGGAAGGTATGGTTATTGCTCTAGAACCCAAATTTGTGATTCCCGGAATTGGTGGTGTTGGTATAGAAAATTGCTTTGTAGTTAAAGCGGACGGACTAGATAAACTATCACCAGTTGCCGATGAAATGATAACTATTAATTCCTGATAATAAAAAAACCTAAACATTGCCGTTTAGGTTTTGGTGGATTTTTATAGAGAAGAGCACGTAATGATCTATCTCACACCAGTATAGATCGACTAATTACCTAAAGATAATCTTCCGACTATCATAAAGCAAATCGCCACCTATGAAGATGATTCGTTCGACCCAATAAGATATCTACACAGCCAAAGCCAACCTTACGGCTGAAGATGACCGTTTGGTCATATATAGGTACAGAATAAATCTATACCTATATATGATCTTCAACACCTTAAAAGACCTTCGCTCGACCCAGTGTCCTAAGTTGGAACCTTGTTGTAATAAATTAATCTACTACAACAAAGCTTTTCCCCAGGACACGGAATCTTCCGCCGACTATCTATAAACTATTTTATTAACCTATAGTTAATCTTTGTTCGACCAGTATACACCCGTTTTAAGGAGCATATAGAGATCTTCGCTCAACCATTACGTACCCTTCGCTATTATAATGATCAAATCGAGGGTTTTATATCCTGGTAAATAAAACCAATACCGCATATAAGAGTTAAGTATTTCTTGTATTACAATATATAATTTGCGAAAAACTACTCCTGAACAAAACGATTAAGAAATAATTTCAGGAGGGAGAAACGTTGCAGGAAAAAAGATCTAATAAAGATTACAAAGCATTAAAATGGACGGGTATCCTAGCTGCTATAGCGACCACTGTTTTAGCAATAACTGCCCTTGTCACTGTTTATGTCACGGTTTCTGCGTGGAAGGAGGAAAGGGAGTCTGCTCGGCCCTATTTGTCTTTAAAGGAATCTCCTAAAATTGAACCAGCAGAAAGTTTGAATTTTGAATTTATATTTAATAATGTTGGGGTTCACCCAGCTACAAATATGGTAAGCAAGACGTTGGTTTTTAACGATAACCTTGCTGAGCAGCCAATTCATAACGATGAATTCGACCTAGTTAATGAGATACCCAAAGACAATTCGTCAGGTTTATTAATAAGTTTGGATAAAAAAGATCTTGATCCAGCTTCCAAAAATACCAATCCTTACTTTATTGTCATTCGCTTAGGTTATTATGATCCGGTTTTAAAAGAACGCTATAATCAAATAGTCTTTTTGAAGTGGAATGGTATCAAGAATGGAAAGATACAACCGATCATGCATGTTAGAGCTGTAGAAAAAGTCAAAATCTTGGAGTATTTTTCTTTTAATAAAATTGACCCTAATAGTACGATTTGAGTAGGTTTTTTAACCTCTACCTTAGATAAGGGAGTAAACTTCAGTTTGATTGGTAAACTTGTATAACTTCCGGAGTAAGTTTATAATCGTTTTAGTAAAAAGTTTAAAGATAATGTTAATGTTAAAGTTATTAGTTTTACAAAGATTTAATTATAGTAAAGCAAAAAAATACGATATACCAGTAATTGCTGACTTATATGAACTAGAAAAGAGAGGTTAAAGAGAATGTTCTATGATTTTGACAGGATTATTGAACGCGAAAATACTAATTCGGAAAAGTGGAACTTTAACAAAAAAAACTTTGGTGTTGAAGATGTTCTACCAATGTGGGTTGCAGATATGGATTTTGCTTCACCTCAGCCGGTCATCGAAGCGCTCGTTAGAAGAGCTGAACATGGCATTTATGGATATTCCAGTGGTACTGAGCAGTATTACGAATCAATCATTAACTGGATGAATAAGCGCCATAGCTGGAAAATTGAGAAGGAATGGATCACCTTTAGTCCAGGTGTTGTCCCTGCACTACATTGGATTGTTAAAGCTTTTGCCAACCCTAGTGATAAAGTGGTCGTTCAAGCTCCAGTATATCATCCCTTTTTTAGAGCAATAAAAAATAATAACTGTGAGATTGTTAATAACCCTTTAAAGCTTGAACAAAGGCAATACGTCATGGATTTAGCCGATTTAGAACGACAACTCGATCCAAGCGTTAAATTGTTTTTTCTATGTAACCCTCATAATCCAGTAGGCAGAGTTTGGCAGAAGGAAGAACTCGTTGAACTTGGAGAAGTTTGTCTTAAGAATAAAATAATAATAGTTACTGATGAAATTCATTCTGATTTGATTTTTAAAGGTTATAAGCATATACCCTTTGCAGCACTATCTGAGGAACTTGCTCAATGCACGATAGTTTGTACTTCTCCTAGTAAAACCTTTAATTTAGCAGGGTTACAAATATCTAATATTATCATTCCTAACCCCGAATTGCGCAAGGCTTATAGGGATATTTTAACACTTAATAATATTAATAGTCCGAATACTTTTGCCATAACAGCTTTGGAAGCAGCTTATGGTGAAGGCGAAGAGTGGTTAGAGCAGCTCTTAATATATTTAGAGGGAAATTTAAACTATTTAATTAATTTTATTACAAAGAAAATCCCCAAGGTTAAAGTAATTAAACCCCAGGGAACTTATCTCGTTTGGTTAGATTTTAGAGATGTTGGACTTGAGCCGATGGCTCTTAAGAATTTTATGTTACATAAGGCCAAAGTTGCTTTAAATGAGGGATACATTTTTGGTAAGGGCGGAGAGGGCTTTGAAAGGTTAAATATTGCCTGTCCCCGATCACTTCTCAAGCTGGGATTAGAAAGAATTGAAAATGCTTTAAAGGATTTGCCCTAGGTAATGGAGTTATTAAACTTTACCCGATAAATAAGGTGCAACCTCAAATAAAAGGAGAATGAAGTTAATGTTAGTTACATTCCAATTACAGGCAATGATTGATCGAGCTCTTGAAGAGGATCTTGGTACGGGCGATCTTAGTGCTCAGATATTACCGGAGGGTTTAGTAGGACAGGCTAAATTATATTCTAAAGGGACTTCTATTGTCGCTGGAATCGAATTAGTTAAACAAGTGTTCCAACGTGTAGATACGAGGATCACTGTTAAGGTTCTTGTAAATGACGGTGATAAGGTAACTCCAGGATCTATTGTGATGGAACTTAGTGGACCGCTAACGAGTATTCTCATGGCAGAGCGGACTGCTCTTAACTTTATCCAGCATTTATCTGGGGTTGCGACAGCTACAAGGGAAGCAGTCGATATAGTTAACGGTTTACCTGTTCGAATAGCAGATACCAGAAAAACACTGGCTGGTCTCAGAGCTTTACAAAAATACGCGGTACAAGTTGGTGGTGGTTTTAATCATCGCTATGGATTATATGATGCTGTATTATTGAAGGACAATCATATAGCGTCATTGGGCGGATTAACGACAGCTGTAGAGATGGCCCGAAAAAAGATGGGTCATATGGTTAAACTTGAAGTTGAGTGTGAAAGTATGGCTCAGGTTCAGGAAGCACTTGATTGTAGCGTGGATGTAATAATGTTGGATAATATGACTACAGAACAGATGCGGCAAGCGGTTGATCTTGTTAACCACCGGGTGATTGTCGAGGCATCTGGTGGAATTAAGGCCGGAAACATACGAGAGGTAGCAGAAACTGGTGTTGACATTATCTCAATCGGAGCCTTAACCCATTCTGTCAAGTCAATGGACTTCAGCTTGGATGTTGGAGATATTAAACTTGCCACTCGTCAACGTATGAAAAGTGGTATGAGTGAGGATGAGTAATGAGATTTTTGATCTGATGATAGCTCCCCCCTGGAGAATATTTTTAGTGAGCATATATCTGAATAAATCTGTTGATCAGAGACCGGCTTTGAATCGGATTTTTATCATTTAGCAACTTGCGAGGTTTTAAGAACTTTTTGAACAACACCAAAAGCCTTCTTTAGAACAATGGTACTATGAATATATCTTTTATTGATTCAAAACAAATAATACCAAGTGAAGACTTGATTAGTTGATAGGAATCTACCGAGGAGATGTGAGGACCTTAAGAGGACGAATCTCTAGTAAATTTACCTTAACTTATGAAAAGAAGAAAAGCAAAAAGCGCGCCCGAGTAGGGAACGCGCTCTTGTTTGTTGGACTCTTTCGGAGGATGGTATTCTTCTTTAGAAATTGAAAACTTCATCCACTTCCTCGTCCGTGAAATCCCAGGTAGTGTTATGGGGAGGACACTCTTCTTGAAAAAATTCTGGTAAGCGATCATCTTCCTTGGTGAAACCAGCTCGCTTATTGAAGTCCCTTTCAGTAGTTAAAACACTTTTACCTAGAGCTGTTACATCATCAGCGGTCAAAGCAAATCGTATTGGGCGTTAATTAAGTCGATAACAGCTTGGAAAGCATCGGCATTATCCAAGATGCAAAAAGCGATAAACAAACAAAACCCGGTTGAATCAACTGCAGCAGTTGCAATTTGTAGGTTTCTGGAGAGTTCAACCTGTCCGTCTTTCTCCAGTGGTTTTACAAAACCTCCTACTTTTAAAATGTTAGTAGCAACGGCATAACCAGCGGTATGGTCTGCGCCCATTGGGGTGGTAGCAAAAGTAAGACCTACCCCTTTAACGGCGCGGGGATCATAAGCAGGAATACCTTGGTTTTTTACCACGGGTACCCTTGTAAATACCAAGTTTAGCGAGGTTTTGCGAAGCAGTTCCACTGGCATTACTTTCTTTACTTCCGCCAGTTAAAGGACTTTTGGCCCCCACGGATAGACGGCCTGAGTTTGGTGCGCTAGTTCCAGATAATAAACCGGGTGCAAAAACAAGCTTGTTGTAAGGACCAATAGGATTGCAAGTTGGATTTACCTCATCGGCCATAATTTGAGAAGTCAAGGCTCTACCACCTAGTAGACGATAATTTTCAGGAACATCTTCTTGGCTAACATCTAAATTAGACATGTTTACTCTATGATACGCATCGGATTTTTCCTCTCTTTCTAATGACTTATTACCACTCCATATAAAGGAGAGTGATGCAAATGGTTAACGATGTTATCATGAAAGCCACTGCGGCAATGTTCAAGGACCAGACGCTGGAGATGTTCGGACTTAAGACAGCGAAGATAGTGGACGTCATGCCCACGGTATTACCCGTAGTAGAGGCTAGAGAGAAGCGAATAGACTTTGTATTCCTCTTAGAAGACGATACCTTGCTCCACCTTGAATTCCAGACCACAGTACCTGAAGACCTCCTGAGGCGAGTTGCCTACTACGGAGCTAGAATAGTAGAGAGGCACAATCGGGATGTATTCACTGCCGTAATATATTCAGGTCGAATAGAAAGTGCCCCCGAACTGTTGCAAAAAGGATCCTTAAGTTACAAAGTAGCTAACGTTTATCTCAAGGGCATAGACGGCGATAAAGAGTATTATAGGATAAAGACCGTGCTTGAGCAAGAGCGGGAATTGGAAAAAGTCGATCTGTTGAAGCTGATCTTCCTGCCCTTGATGAAGAGCCAAGAACATGAAGCCGAGATGACCATAAAAGCAGCGGAGTTGGCCAAATCTACCAATAGCGAATTTACTGTCTTTATTATAGGCGCAATCATAGCCATTACTGACAAATTTTTGCCCGAAGACTATAAGAAAAGATTACTGGAGGTGTTACGAATGACACAGATTGAAGAATGGTTAAGAGAAGAAGGTAAGTTAGAAGGTAAGTTAGAAGGTAAGTTAGAAGGTAAGTTAGAAGGTAAGTTAGAAGGTAAGTTAGAAGGTAAGTTAGAAGGCGAGATGAAAGATGCCCGAAATGCATTGATTGAAGGGATAGAACCTACAATAGTAGCTAAAATCACAGGCTTGCCTCTGGAAACAATCCGAAAAATCAAAGTAGACCTAGCTAACTAGTCTGATCGAGGGAACTCCCTACGCTATCGGGACCGGTAGGGGACTGGTACTTCCTGAATATTGTCGAACCCCTTTAGGGGTTGGTTGATGTAACAATGCTCGGTGATGCACCATGGACAACCTGGCATGAGATAAGCTGGAGTCCGCAGGACATTCTCCCCGCAGGGATGAATGTTCTGCTGGCAAACGCCGAGTGCCGCGACCCTCCCTCGGCAGTCTCCGTTTCTCCCTCCGTATTTGACATGTAAACAACGAGAGAAGCCGCATAAATGCTGCTTCTCTTTTCTTATAGTATAGATAAACGCCGGTAGATTATCTTAGTGTGACGGTAGGGAGCCTCTTCTCACTGCACCTCTCCACTCCGACCTTTTATACCGAACCAGGTATGGCAGTAAATGTGGCAGCGCAGGTAAGGAAGAGCGTGAAAGTACCAGTATTTGCTGAAGGGCGAATCCACAGACCTGAATATGCTACTTCTATTATTAATGATGATTTGGTTGATGGTGTATACATGAACAGAGCCTTAATTTGTGACCCGGAACTTCCTGCCAAACTATCAGCCGAGAGAGAGAAACGGATACGTCCTTGTCTGGCCTGTAATCAGGGTTGCCAAGTACGGCGAAACATGGGAAAGCCTCTTATGTGTATTCTGAATCCTGTTGCCGGGGTTGAGGCGAGAGAGCGAATTCAAGCCACCGCTGAGGTTAAGAAAAAGGTTCTGATAGTGGGCGGGGGCCCAAGTGGTATGGAAGCCGCCAGGGTTGCGGCAAGCCGTGGACACAAGGTAACCCTATGGGAAGCTGGGATGGAACTGGGTGGAAATGCTAAACTGGGTCTGCCCGAATTTGCCAGGGCCTTAGCCTTCTGGCAAAATGAACTGGTTGATCGAGGTGTAACGGTGGTAACACATAAACAGGCCAGTACTGATGAGATATTAGCGGAAACGAACTTGCTCCATAACCACGATTCTCATCATAGTTCTAGTCACGAGCATAGTGTACACCGAAATTTGGGCGATATCGTTACTCTAATTGAAAACAGCGACATGGCACCACAAATAAAAGTCAAGAGTGTTGCAGTCTTTCAAAAGCTAGCGTACGCCGAAGCTAAAATACATGGCACTGTACCGGAAAAAATTCATTTCCATGAAGTTGGTGCTGTTGATGCCATAGTTGATATTGTGGGAGCTGTCACTGCTTTGCATCTTTTGAACATTGACAAAATATTGGTTTCACCTTTGCCCTTAGGCCAAGGTTTTGTCCGTTGTCAACATGGGGTTATTCCCGTACCGGCTCCCGCGACTCTGGAACTATTAATCGGCATGAAAACCTTTGGTTCAGAACATAAAGGAGAAACAGTTACTCCTACTGGGCAGCTATATTATCGACCCTGACTGATGGGTGTGGTTCAATGCCGTCACTAGATATTGATAAGATTGGTTATGGGGCGGGTACACGGGATTTTGGGGTGCCAAACCTTTTGCGCGCTGTTATTGAGTGGGAGAGCCAAGATACATTATCCAGTCCGGATTTAGAATTTAATACGCCTGCGAATAATTTGCGTTTGGAAAATGTTATCGGATTAGAGGCTAATATAGATGATATGAATCCGGAATTTTACGACTACATTTTTGAGAGGCTGTTGGCTCAAGGGGCAATGGATGTCTTTCTTGTCCCAATCCAAATGAAGAAAAATCGGCCTGCCCAGATGCTTAGGGTTCTTTGTCAGGAAAAGGATATTGCGGATATCGCCAAGATATTATTCTTGGAAACTTCTACTATTGGGGTGCGTTTTCAAACCTGGCAGAGATATTGTTTAGAAAGAGTTGTGAACTTAGTTCATACTCCCTATGGAGATATTAGGATTAAAGAGTCTTATTTGGATGGGGAAATAGTTAACTTGGCACCGGAATATGATGATTGTAAAAAAGGGGCAGAGGCTTCCGGTGTACCGCTTAAAGAGGTCTAATGTTAAGTCAAAAAAACATAGAAAAGGCTGTTGACACTTTATCTTTGTCAACAGCCTGATTGGCATCGGAGTTTCCGGTGCCAATTTTTATACTAGAGGATTTTTGGAGTGATGGTATTTTTGCTATCGACGGTTACTTCTCAAAATCCTTGTAAAGCATACTGGGTTGTACGCCTTTGTTATCTTGATATTTGCCAGACGAATATTTGTCATACTCGCCTTCAATGGAGTGGTAGAAAATTTGACAGATCTCAACGCCGGCGTAAATGCGAATGGGATGAACACAATGCATCTCAAGCGTCCAATAACCTGCAAATCCCACGTCCCCGAATCCTGCGGTAACATGAATATAAAGTCCTAGGCGGCCTATTGAAGACCTACCCTCTAACATCGGAACAAATTGGTCAGTCCTGGTATATTCGTTCGTTCTGCCCAGGTAGAGCGTCCCGGGATTTAGGACTAATCCTTCAGAAGGAATTGTTAAGCCTATTGCTTCATTCTTTTTTTTCATATCGAGAACTGGTTCAGCATACACTAACAAGTCGTTATGTAGGGTAAGGTTATAACTATTGGGGTTGAGTTGGTTTTCATTAAAAGGTTCAATAAAGATGGTTTTGCCCAGTTGATTTTTGATTTCTTTTCCTGAGAGAATCATTTTTTTATCCTCCTTTTTATGCGGGGATTGCCTACTATCAAATAGTTTATACGTTGGAGCTTAATTTGTAAGTCGAACCTATTCAACTTATGCAGTTATACATAAGTTTTATCCAGCTATTTTATGTATTTAGACTGACGGATTTACTAAGGGTATTATCACTACAGCGTAACTTTATTTTATCCAGTAAGCTTCTGTAACTTCGTTAAACTATGTGACATAAAGGCAATATA
>ORJL011594753.1_pt1 | contig 13684 bp, 11 predicted proteins | sample 1779941 | NCBI WGS metagenome assembly ORJL01 (sample SAMEA104232317, study PRJEB22302) | groundwater metagenome | biome: forest; feature: aquifer; material: groundwater | place: USA | collected 2011-08-07 | depth 5.8 m
GCCGCTGCGGTCACCGCCAACAACATCATCGCCGCTACTAAGGAAATCCATCTACTCATTGCCTCACTCCTTTCGAATCTGGTTGCCTGATTATTATCCGTCGGGGAAATACTTCGACATTAGCCAGGGGCCACCTGCCTTGTCCAGTTCCGCTTTGAACGTCTTGCGGATATCGGGGTCTTCATCCTCATACTCAATTTGTCTCCCGCCCTCCTTGACGCTGACATCGGCCCCTTCAGGGTTCTTGGCGCTGGGACCGATTCCCCTGAACTTCTTACTGCCCCCGGCCCTGAGCGCCAGATACCGGGCCGACTCTTTGCCGGTGTTGAAGTGCTGGTGGAACCAGAGGGGGATGGGAGCCAATAGAGTGCCGGCTTGCCAATCTATCCTCATCTTTTCCCCTCCCGTCTGCGGCCAGATAAGGGTGTAACCTGTGCCGCTCAATATGAGAAGCTGGGCTTCGGTAGCGCCATAGTGGGCTTTTTTATAGGTTCCCACGGGGAATTCCGAGACATGGGCCGCCATGATGTTATTGGAAAGCTCGAACCTGACGTTGGTGCCGGCTCCCCGTTCTTTCCATTCCGTCAGTTGGAACGACCGAACATCCGGAATGAAGTTGCTTTCCCAGAGCCTCTTGGCGAGGAATCTCCCGCCGGAACTGAAATACTTGGCCTCTCCATCGAATCTCTTTTTGAACACAAAAGGGTTATTGAATATGAAATCCAGATCGTTGCACAGATTCATGTAGACCGGAGCCAGGGTCACTCCCATGAAACGGGCGGGCTTCTCCCCGGAGCCGTTGAAATGCTGATGCCAGGTGTTCAGCGGCGGCGAGAACAGGCTTCCCTCTTGCCATTCGAAGGTATGCCTGGCTCCGCCCTCGTTCCATACAGTTGTGGCGCCATGGCCGGAGACGACAAAGATGATCTCTTCGTAGAGGTGCCGCTGGGGCTTCAGCGCTTCCTTGGGCGGGATTTCACAGATATATGTGTCCGCCGAGAGCTCCAAGCCGTGGAGGTTAATGATGGCACCCCACCCTCCTTTGCGTTTCCAGGGCTGCAACTCCAGCGTTCGCACATCCCTGACACTGTAATCGCGAATGACAGGGATGCCCTCATCAATCAACCATTGCTCATATTGGTCCAGTCTCTTGGCCGCGTTTTCTTTCATAGGAGTCGTCGCATCCGCTGGCCGGGAAACGGCTTCTTGGCTGGTGAGGACGTGCTGAAATTGGCGGACGGGCCGCAGCGCACCAAGACGAGCAACAAAGCGACCAGCGCGGAGATTGCCGCAACAGTGCCAGGCATCTTCAATCTTGTATCCCTCCTGAATTGAATCAAAAAGGGCTCCCCAAAATAGCTCAGTTGATTTACGCTCTCGCCAGCCGGGAACATCATACAGCAATCTTTGACCGCATCGCAACCTGTGGTTGCAGGCAAATTCTTTAATCGGCTATAATCAGCGGACGACTCGTCCATACAACGTAGAAAGCTGAAAGCATATGGCTGAAGTCAATTCCCCGCGAGGCCCGTTAAACGGTGTCAGAATACTGGACCTGAGCAATCCCATGGGGCAGTATTGCGGCAAGATGCTGGCCATGCTCGGGGCCGACGTGATAAAGGTGGAGCCTCACGGCGGCGACCCCAGCCGGAAGATGGGCCCTTTCTTCAATTCCGAGACCCATCCGGAAAAGAGCCTTCACTGGTTCTATTACAACGCCTGCAAGAGAGGCGTGACCCTGGACCTGGAAACGAATGAGGGGAAGGAAAGGTTGCGGCAATTGGCCGCGGCATCCGACATCCTGATGGAAACCAACCCCCCCGGCTACATGGGGAGCATGGGGTTGGGATATGAGGACCTGAGGCAGGCAAACCCGCGGCTTATCTATGCCTCTATCACTCCCTTCGGCCAGACCGGGCCCTGGCGCGATTTCAAGTCCTCGGACCTCGTTGGGACCGGCCTGGGAGGGCTCCTGTACGTCTGCGGCTGGCCCGACCTTCCTCCGGTGCGAATGTACGGCGAGCAGGCCTACCACCTGGCGTCCTTACATGGTGCAACCGCGATGCTGATCGCCCTTTACCAGAGACACCAGACCGGGGCCGGCCAATACGTTGACGTCGCCCTCCACGAGTGCATCCCGCCTTCTCTGATGAGCACCATACCCACCTATGTGGAAACCGGGGAAATCAACAAGAGAAAGGGCGACCGCAGGAATCTGCCCGCCAACGGAATTTTCCCCTGCCTGGACGGCTATGTGGACATGCGGCTGCGAAACCACCGCTGGAGCGATTTCGCGGCTTGGCTGGACAGCCATGGAATGGCCGCGGACCTGATGGAAGAGAAGTGGAAGGACCCCTGGTTCCGCATAGAAAAAGAGAGCTTGAAGCACATCGATGCCGTGCTGGCCGAATTTACCCGCACCAAAACAAAGCAGGAGTTGTACGAACAGGGCGTCAAGCGCGGCCTGGAAGCAGCCCCGACCAATAGTCCCGCGGATATTGCCCGCGATCCTCAGCTTCTGGCCAAGAAGTTCTTCGCCCCCGTCCGGCACGACGAGCTGGGCAAGGACCTGCCGTACATGCGGGCATCCTTCGTGTTGTCCAAAAGTCCCATCCCGCCCATCACCAGGGCGCCCCTGATCGGGGAACACAACCGGGAAATCTTCCGGCAGGGTCCGGGCGTAGCGATCAAGGGGAGCGGCCTCCAGGGCGCAGAGGCGAACAGACCGAAGTCCGGTGGGAAGCCCGAAGCGGCAAGCTACCTACCCTTCAAAGGTTTGCGGGTGCTGGAATTCACCTCGGCGGTATCCGGCCCTTACGTCGGCAAAATCCTGGCCGATTACGGCGCGCAGGTCATCGTGGTTGAAAGCCGCTCGACGCGCAAGACCGGCGGCATGGCCAGGGAACCCGGCCCAAAGGCCAAAGACCGCACCAGTATGAACCTCGGCCATCTCTACAACAAAGTGGCCACCAATAAGCTCTCCGTCGCCGTAAACCTCAGCACCCCCAAAGGGATTGAACTCATCAAGAAGCTGGTGCGCGTCACCGATGTGATAATAGACAATTTCGCCCCTCGCGTGCTGGAACGCTGGGGCTTCACCTACGAAAATCTTTCCGCCATCAATCAGAACATCATCATGCTCCGGATGCCCACAGTGGCCACCACCGGCCCTTTCAAGAACCAGACCAGTTCCAGTTGGAACATGGTGGCCATGTCCGGGCTCAACTCCATGAGCGGAAATCCCGGACGGCTGCCCGTGTGCACTTCCCGCTACTCGTACGCCGACGAAAGCAGCAGTTGTTTCAACGCCGCGTTGACGCTGCTGTCCGCCCTCCACTGGAGGAACCAGACGGGCGAAGGCCAGTATCTGGAAGCCTCCCAGCTCGAAGGCATTCTGGCCCTGGCCGGGCTGGGCATCTTCGAGTATATGGTCAACGGGCAGCAACCTTCGCCCAAAGGCAACCGGAGCGAATACGCGGCGCCTCACGGGGTCTACCGCTGCCTGGGTAACGATCGGTGGTGCGCCATCAGCGTCGGCACGGAAGGGGAATGGCAGGCTTTCTGCGCCGCCGCCGGACTGAACGATCTGATCAAGAAGCCCGAGTTTAGCACTCTTTCGGAGAGATTGGCCCATGCCGAGGACCTGGACCGCATCGTGGAATCGTGGACGGCGCAGCTAACGGCCGAGGACGTCATGCAGAAACTACAGGCCTCGGGAGTTGCCGCGGGGGTCGTCCAGAACGTGGCCGATCTCGTCGATAAGGACCCGCAACTCAAGGCGCGAAGCTACTGGAAGGAGTCGGTCCACCCCGAAGCCGGCAGGCTGGTCGGCGCCGGATGGGGATTCAAACTATCGGCCGCCAGCCCGCTGAACGGCCGCCCCCCTCTGATGGGCGAGAACACCGACTATGTGCTGGGACAGGTCCTGGGGATGTCCGAAGACGAGATCAACGAACTCATTGTCGAAGGAGTTCTTTACTGATAACCATAATTGCCGGGGTGTTGCGTTAACCCCTTGCAGGAAAGAGAGGTCACATGGCTCCTGTCAAAATGAATCACGAATACGCCATCGTCGGGCTCGGCCTGACCAAAGTGGGGCATGTGCCCGGCTACAGCGGCAGGGCGCTGGCCGCCGAGGCCGCCCGGATGGCCATCGAAGACGCCGGCCTGAAGAACGAGGACATCGACGGCGCCATTGATGGCTGTACCCTGTCCAGCAACAACATCACCATCTCCACGGACGGTTTTCCGCGGGTTCTCGGACTTCCGGTGAAGTTCTTCTATCACATCGGCCGCGGCGGGTCGGTGGCCATTTTTTCCCTCATCACCGCTTTGAAATTCCTGGACCTCGGCATAGCCAAATACGTGGTCATCGCCAGGGGAAACGACCACTGGTCCAAGGGCAGAGGGGGTAAGCAACGCAAGGTCGCCGGCATGCCGGGCTTCTGGTGCGAAGCCCTGGGCGTTTCCGCGGCGGTGAGCGATCACGCTTTCTTCGCCTCACGGCACATGTACGAATACGGCACCAAGAGCGAGCACCTGGGCGCTATCGCCGTCCAGGAAAGGCAGTGGGCCAACCTCAACCCGGCGGCCTACATGCATGGCCGGCCAATGACCCTCGCCGACCACCAGAACTCCCCGGTGCTGGTCTACCCTTATCACCTGCTGGACATCTGCCTGGTCAGCGACGGGGGCACCGCCTTCGTCGTCACCACCGGCGAAAGGGCCAGGGACTGCCGTAAGAAGCCGGTCTACATCAAGGGTTTCGGCTTCGGCGAGCACATGCGGAGCCTGTGGTGGGACAAGAAGAACTACACCCAGCTCGATGTCCAACCAGCCAAGGAGGCCGCCTTCGGCATGGCCGGCATCGACCTGAAAGACATCGACGTGGCCGAATTCTACGATTGCTTCAGTTCCGAAGTCCTCTTTCAACTGGAGGACTACGGCTGGTGCAAAAAGGGAGAGGGCGGGCCCTTCGTGGCCGCGGGCAATATCGGCCCCGGGGGAACCATCCCCGTCAACACCGGCGGGGGCATGCTGTCCTCTCACCATCACAGCGGCTTCACCCCTCTGACGGAAGCGATCATCCAGGTGAGGGGAGAGGGAGGCGCCCGGCAAGTGAAAGACGTTGAAATAGCGCTGGCCACCGGCCACGGCGGCGAGGTCCTCGCGCCCGGCATGTGTTCCTCGCATACCTGCGTAATACTGGGAAATAAGTAACGATTCGAAATGGAGGAAAATCCCTATGGTCTGGAATAAACCGCTTCCGTCTTTGGACGCTGACATCGAGCCCTTCTGGACTGCCCTGAAACGCCACGAGTTCATGCTTTACCGCTGCAAGACCTGCGGCGCCTGGTATTTTCCGGTGGCCTTCTGCCGCTTTCACAAGAACGAACCGCTGTTCGGCAACATGGAGTGGACCAAAGCCAGTGGAAGAGGCAAGGTATTCGCCTGGAACGTGCATCACCGCGCCTTTGACAAGAGCTTCGAAGAGGACCTGCCTTACGTCTATGCCTTGATCGAACTTGAGGAGGGGCCGATGTTCGGGACCAACATCGTCGGCATCGAGCCTTACAAGGTGAAGATAGGGATGCCCGTTGAGATCGTCTACCAGGACATCACGGATGAATTCACCCTGCCCAAGTTCAAGCCCGCCGTTGGCGCGCTGATTTAAGATCTGATCGCATTCATAGGAGCGGAATAATGCCTGAATCGAAATTAGGTAAACAGTACGCCATTGTCGGGCTGGGTGTCACCAAGGTCGGCCATGTCGCCGGTCACAGCGGCCGGGCGCTGGCAGCGGAAGCGGCCAGGATGGCCATAGAGGACGCCGGACTGAAGAACGAGGACATAGACGGCGCCATCGACGGTTGCACTCTGTCGGGCAACACCATTCAGATATCTACGGACGCCTTCCCCAGGGTGCTGGGCCTCCCAGTCAATTTCTACTATCACATCGGGCGCGGCGGTTCGGTGGCTATCTTCGCCCTGATCACCGCCTTGAAATTCCTGGACCTGGGACTGGCCAAGTACGTCATAATCGCCCGGGGGAACAGCAACTGGTCCAAGAGCCGGGGTGGCAAGGCGAGGAAGCTGGCCAGCATGCCGGGCTACTGGTGCGAAGCCCTGGGCACTTCGGCCGCGGTCAGCAACCACTCGTTCTTCGCCTCCCGCCACATGCATGAATACGGCACCACCAGCGCGCAACTCGGCGCCATTGCCGTCGCCGAAAGACAATGGGCCTGCCTTAACCCGGCAGCCTACATGTACGGAAGGCCGCTGACCATCGAAGACCATCAGAATTCCCCGTTGCTGGTCTACCCCTACCACCTGCTCGACATTTGCCTGGTGAGCGACGGCGGGACCGCCTTTATTGTCACCACCGGAGACCGGGCCAAAGACTGCCGGAAACCCCCGGTCTACATCAAGGGTTTCGGGTTCGGCGAACACATGAGAAAGTTGTGGTGGGAAAAGAAGAACTACACCCAGCTCGACGTGCAGCCGGCCAAAGACGCGGCTTTCAAGATGGCGGGCATCGAACTCAAGGATATCGACGTCGCCCAGCTTTATGACTGTTTCACCTCTGAGGTTCTCTTCCAGGTGGAAGACTACGGCTGGTGCAAGAAAGGCGAGGGCGGCCCCTTCGTTGCCGCCGGAAACATCGCCCCGGGAGGCACGATCCCGATCAACACCGGGGGAGGCAATCTGTCGTCCCATCACCACAGCGGCTTCACCCCCTTTGCCGAGGCCATAATTCAGATGCGTGGCGAAGGCGGCGCCAGGCAGGTAAAGGGCGCTAAGATAGGCATGGCTACCGGCCACGGCGGCGAGGTGCTGGGCCCGGGCGTCTGCTCATCCCACAGTTGCGTCATCTTCGGGACGGACTGAAGATGTTCGGCCCACAGACCAATGTCATTACCCTCGAGACAGCGGTTACCACAGGCATCCCTGCCTGCGGTAACCCCGTCCCCCTGGTGGCACAGGCGTCCCTGCCTGTGGGAACCCCTGGTACCGCAGGCCTCCGTGCCTGCGAACGCCCGGCCTTGCACCAGCGCCCGTACGATGGCGCAAGACAGGCATTTCGCCTGGATTCCTGCCTCCGCAGGAATGACAATCTCCGCCAATCAGCGCCGGTATCGAGTTAGATGATTTCAGTAGCAATCAACAAACGGGAGAGAACTATGAAAAGGGTATGTATCCTGGGGACCTTAGTGGCCGTGGCGCTTACGGGTGCTCTGGTCGCCTGCTCGTCGGGCCAGCCGTTGCCGGCGTCTCCGACAGCAACGGTCGCGGCTAAGACCGGAGCTGCCCAGCCGGCCTGGCAACAGCAGTGGGACAAGGTCGTGGCCGAAGCGAAGAAGGAAGGTGTCGTGTCCATCGCCTCCAACTGGGGACCCACCCCCCGCGACGCGGTCATCAAGGCCATGATGACCAACTACGGAATCGATGCCGAGATATCGTCCGCCGGGGCCTCGCAGCAAGCGGAAAAGATTCTCAGCGAACGGCGCGCCGGTCTCTATAACTACGATATCGCCGTCCAGGGGTCCAACTTCGGCATCAACCTCCTCAAGCCGGCGAAGGGGTTTGACCCGGCCGACCCGGCGTTGATCCTGCCCGAGGTCACCGACCCCAAGAACTGGCTGGGCGGGGCCTTTCCGTGGTTCGATAAGGACCACACCATGATTCCCTTCTTCGGACGTCTGGACACCAACCTGGCCATCAACACGGAACTGGTCAAGCCCGGGGAGATAACCTCATACAAAGACCTTCTCGACCCGAAGTGGAAAGGGAAGATCATGATGAGCGACCCCACCGTCGTCGGTTCCGGGTCGGGATGGGCCAGAGAGAACGGGAGGGACCTGGGCCTGGACTACATGAGGGCGCTGGCCAAGCAGGAGCCGGCCATATCCAGCAACGAACGCCAGCTCGCCGAGTGGCTGGCCCGCGGCAAGTATCCTGTCCTGGTGGCAGGCAACAGCGATTCGCTCAACAGCATGGTCACCCAGGGGGCTCCCATAGCTCTGCTTGACGCCAAAGACAGCCGGACCATCGGCCCTTCTTCGGGGATTGTCGCTATGTTCAACAGGCCGGCGCACCCCAACGCCGCCAAGCTCTTCATGAACTGGATATTGACCAAAGAGGGACAGACCATCATGTCGAGGTCAGTCGGACTGCCCAGCCGCAGGCTGGATGTGCCCATGGATCACCTCGCAAAGAACACCATTCCCCAACCGGGCCGCAAATATACCGAGTACACCGAAGAAAGTGTTGCCGGGGATGCCGAGGCCTTGAAGAACTCCAAAGAAATCTTCGGGCCGCTCCTGGGCAAATAGGCCGAGTTGACGGGGTCAACTCCAGTACGTTTGAATGGAGGACAAAGCAATGAGAAAAGGTTTCGCCGCTCTCCTGGTCATGTGCCTGACTGCCACCCTGGTGGCCGCTTGCCTGCAGCCCGCGCCGACTCCGGCGCCGGCCACCGCCGCCGCTCCGACGTCCGCCCCTAAGGACGCACCAACCGCCGTCCGAACTGCTGCCCAGACTCCCGTGCCGAGCCAGAAGGCGGCGAGCCCGTCCCCGAAGGCCGAGGCCACTTCCGCCGGGCGCCCGTACTTCCAGGGGAAGACCCTGGAATTCCTGGTGAGCGACTCCGCCGGCGGCGGCACCGACACCATGGCCCGCATCGTGGCCCCTTTCTTCACCAAGTATGTTCCCGGTAATCCGCAGATTATCCTCCGCAACCAGCCGGGCGCCAGCGGAGTCGTCGGCAACAACTCTTTCTATACCAAGGCCAGGGCAGATGGGACCAATATCGCGGTATATGGTTCTTCCATCATTTCCATGCAGTTGAGAAACCCCGAACTCGTCCAGTATGATGTCACCAAGTACCGCCACATCGGCTATATCCAGCGGTCGGCCAACGTGATGATGATCCGCAAAGGGCAAAAGGCCCGGCTGACGGATCCCAGGGCCGAACCCCTGGTGGTGGGCACCAAGGAAGGCGAAGAGGCGTGGAACGCCTTGTTGATCTGGGGGAAAGAGCAACTCGGATGGAACGTGCGCTGGATACTGGGCTTCGCCGGCACTGCCGAGATGGAGCTGGCCCTGCGCCGCGGTGAATCGGACATATTTATCACATCCAACGCCTATGCTGTGAACAATATGATCCAGAGCGGCGTGGCGGAACCATTCCTGACCATGGGGACCAGGCAAGGTGACAAGTTTGCCCGGCGGCCGGACTTTCCTGATGTCCCCACCTTTGACGAAATACTGGGAAGCAAGGCGCCCACCGGAGTTTCCAAGCAGGCCTATATGGCCTGGATAGGCTCCCTCCTGGTCGACAAGGGCGTCGTAGCGCCTCCGAAAACCCCGGACAACGTGGTGGAGATACTTAGAGACGCCTTCGTCAAAGCGGCCGCCGACCCGGTATTCGACGAAAAAGTTAAGAAGCTGGTTTCCGAGGTCTATAGCGCCGGCACCGGCAAAGAAGGGGATGCCCAGGTTAAGGAACTCATCGAAACACCCCCTGCCGCCATGGACTATGCCGTGCAACTGCAGAAGAAATTCGGCATCAAACAGTAACCTTTGCTTCCGCTGAACTTTCAAAGGAGGGCCGGATGGCCAGATTAAAGGTCGGTTTTATCGGCATCGGGGTGATGGGCGACCCCATGGTCAGGAATCTTCTGAAGGCTCGGTTTCCGGTCACGGTTTTCGACGTAACCAGTTCCCGGATGGCCGGCGTCATCAAGGCGGGCGCCCGGGGCGCCGCCTCGAACGCGGAGCTCGCGGCTGACTCGGATGTCGTCATCGTGATGGTCAACACCACCGACCAGGCCAGGCAGTGCCTCTTCGGCAAGAAAGGCGTTTGGGAGACCGTCCGCAAAGGCGCCACGGTCGTCCTGATGAGCAGCATCGACCCCTATTTCTGCCAGACGGCGGCCAAAAAAGCCAAAAGAAAGGGCGTCAACCTCCTGGACGTGCCTGTCAGCGGCGCCGGGGACCCGGTCAAAGAGGGAACGCTCACCCTGTTCGTCGGCGGTGACAAGGCCGTACTGGCCAAAGTCCGGCCGGTCCTCGAAGCCGTCGGCAACAAGATATTCCACATGGGCAAGGCCGGCGCCGGGGAAGTGGCCAAACTCTGCAACAACTACATCGTTACCGTCACTAACGCCGTATTAGCCGATTCCATCAGGATCGCCTCCAAAAGCGGGGTAGACCTGGAGACCTTCCGCCAGTCCCTGATGACCAGCACCGCCAACAGCGGCAGCGTCCAGCGGGCCTGGTACCAGTTGACCAAAGAGACCGCCGGTGCCGGTCAAAAGCTGGAAAAGCACTTCCCCGTCAACCTCTACGAAGACCTGCGCCTCACCATGGACCTGGCCCGTCGGACCAGGGTGTTTGCCCCCATCGCCGGCGTAACCGCGCAACTCGACCTGACCCGGTACAGGGCGGCGGAAAAGGGCAAGGAATAGGAGACCTAACAGGACCCGAAGGGCCTGCAACCCTGCTTTATCCAACGACGGAATCATCCGTCGCGCTCCCGAAGTCCCGTTAACGGTACCAGAGCCAGTAGGCGAGGAGCACTTAGGCGTTACGGCCAACCTTGAAGGCCTCAACGCTGCCCGCTATCGCCATGTCTGTTTCTTTCACTTCTCTCTGGGCTTCCCACAACAATAGAGGCAAATGATGGCTGATAGCTGCTATCGGATAGCAGCTATCGGATAGCAGCTATTGACATCCAGATGCCGCACGTGTTATACATCCGATGACCGCTATCGGCCATCGGTTAGCGAGTATCGGTTAGTAAACATACGAATGCGAACTGCCAATTGCGTCGACAGGAAATAATCTCGAAAACTGGCGTGTCCCAGACCACCTTTACAACCTATTTACGGTTGGGTATAATACTGAGCGTTTCACAGGATGGGGACACGAAGGAAAGAGACTATGATTCCGGGAGTGTGGAACGCATCAAAGGCGCTCGCCAGTTGACCTCTCTCGGATTTCGCCTCGAGGACATAAAGAAGCTGCTCGATAAGCATGACGGAAAAGAAGTCCTCTCCCGGATGGATTCTCTCAGCTTAGGGGATTTTCAACATTGGGTGAACGAAGAGGTTCCCGGAAGCAGAAATAAGCTGTAACAATGTCGGGACACATTGATAACATGCGTTTGGCCCTATTTCAGGAGGGTTTATGAAACGCCCTAACTTCTCATCCCAAGCCATAGCCAAAGAAATCGAACGAGTATACGGAAAAAAGGCAGAGGTGGTCCATGTCAACATGCGCGACGAGGCGGAAGTGGGAAAGTATGTGATGAACATCGAGGAAGCGCATAGAAAAGCCCGCAAGAGCAAGTTGGTGTTTCGCTAAGATTGGCGGTTGCTCCTCCCTTGAGTCATGAGCACCGACTGGTTGACGGGTGTGGTTTCAAGGTGTTTCCCTTTGGCCCTCCTTTTTCTTCATTCGAGTATGTAGACCAGAACTACGGTGCTGGATACCCTGCAATTCGGCGCATCTTCTCGCTAGCTCGTTCGTTGTCCGCGCACACCCTCATGATCGAGGATATCGACCCAAAGGGCATAATCCTTGACGAAAACGACGAAATAGAGGGTTACTGCCCCGGCTACCACATGGGAGAGCTGCAGAGGATCAGTTTTTGGCGATCAAGATTCGGGGATTCCCAAGCGGCACGCGGCAAAAAGGGTTGCGTTGGCTATGCAATACTGAAACACGACGTTTGTCCTCCGGCCGGTTTCGACCAATGGCACATATTCGAGGCTGTTTTCGAAAAGTATCCTCATAAACATAACTGCGTGCCCAACCCGATGGCCTACGAGGTAACATTGGGCCAAGAGAAGCACAGAATTCGCGGACTGCTATATGCGCAACAGAACGCCTTGAATAAGACGTGCGCTCAAGTAGCCTTGCGCAGTCTGATATCAAGGGTAATAGGGCGCGACGTTTCCTATAGAGAGATAAACGACTTTGCGCGAACGAAGTCATCAGGAACTTTCAAGCCATCTAACGGTTTAGGGGTACCTCAAATCCAAGCAGTGCTGGACGGATTCAAAATTCGGTTCCGCGACTTTGACTACAATATTCCTGCGGAGCGGTACAGAAGCAAAGAACGAAAGCGCCACCCGTATCAAAAATACGTTTACGCAGGCGTCGAATGCGGCATCGGTGCTCTAGTGGGATTCCGCATGCTAAACGACCAAAGACACATAATTCCATTCTATGGTCACACGTTCAACAAAGACACGTGGGCACCCGATGCTGATAGAGCATATTTCAGGGTTACCGACAGATTGGGCTACATTCCCAGCGAATACTGGACCAGCAGTTTTCTGGGGCACGACGACAATTTTGGGCCAAATTTCTGTGTCCCCAGGCTTTACGTCCAACCAGCGCAGGTAGAATATGTCGTTGAGTTGTTGAAGCCCGGTATTCAATTCGGGGGCGCACAGGCCGAGGCCCTGGCTATCCAGGTGCTGGACGCCGTTTGCTCGAGAATGGGTTCCTCGCAGAACAAATGGCTGGATCGGCTCGCCGGATACACAGATCCCAAAGATGGGAGCATCGTGCTGAGGGCCATAAGCATGGACAAAGAGAGGTACGCCCGGCACCTTTCGAGCGAAAGGGACTGGCTCAATAATTCTGAGGACTCCCAATTGGTCGACATCTTAAAGCAACTTATGCCCGAAAAGCTTTGGGTTGTGGAGGTCTCCATACCACAGCTCTTTCCCGCAAACGAGAGAAAACTCGGAGAAATCGTCTTGAATGGCGGCCTCAGAATTTCGTCCGGTAAGAAGAATCACTCCCATTTCGTGTTTGCTCGTCTTCCCGGTAGGTACTTCTTCCCGGATCCTGGCCCAAGCGCGCGGAACGGGTTTGTGCAGTGGGGCAGCAGATTGCTGTCCCATACCCCGGTAATCAGGTTTCGATAACCTTGAGAGATCGTTTACAGACCGTGCCTTGAAGAGGACAATTGAACGTTAAGGATGAACTCCAGAACTACGGTGTTGCGACCCGCAACATCCGATTATTCACTGATCCCGCCTCGCCGGAGCTTCTGGACTATCTAGACCTGGTTGAGCCGCGCAGGCCGGTTAGCCAGGCGGAACTGCTGCCACACGGCGTGGCGGAGAGTCAGGGACGTCCCCTGCTCTTCTTCGTGAACGATTCCCGACTGTCCCTAGCTCCCGGTGACGAGAACACGAAGTTCTCCACTCTCAGCCGCATCCTAGCCTGCCGTGGTGATCGCGCCTATCTCGCCCGGGTACGTCCTGGCGAATTATTGGTCACGCCGGTCAATCTCTCCGACCGCACCCCAGAATGGAGGCAGTATCACGCGGGAAGCAACGAAGCGCTGACATTCTTTTCTCGACTGGCTTTAGGCCACTTCGACGGCGAAGGCAAGCCAGACGACGCTGATTTCGTATTCAAGGAGATGCTGAATCTCCTAAATCAAGTTGCTGATCAACTCTCCCAGGGTATCGAACGAGCAAGCGTCCTGTCACTGATTGGTCGTGCGTTGTTCTTTCGTTTTCTGTGCGACCGAAACATAGTCACGGAGCGGGACATCAAACGCATTGCGCCGCAAGCGAGCGGCTTGCTGGCTTGCTTTGACAACGCGGAAAACGCGCATGCCACTAGCCAGTGGCTCCACCCAAACATCCACGGGAGC
>ORJL010558587.1_pt1 | contig 13679 bp, 10 predicted proteins | sample 1779941 | NCBI WGS metagenome assembly ORJL01 (sample SAMEA104232317, study PRJEB22302) | groundwater metagenome | biome: forest; feature: aquifer; material: groundwater | place: USA | collected 2011-08-07 | depth 5.8 m
GAGAAGGCGTTGCGGAACCTCGACCGCGAGACCCCGCGCGACCCTCAGCCTCCCGCGACGAAGTAGCCCTCGAAGGAGACCTCGATGAAGCTGGCCCTCTGCACGCTCCTCGCCCTCGGCGCCGTGGCGCAGGCGTGGGACCCCCGCCCCTACCGCAACGAGAACCGCGACGGGTGGAGGATGGTCGCCGCCGATCAGTCGAACGACCACGGCTTCCTCGCCGCGCGGGCGATCCAGAACCTCGCGGGGCGGCCGAGCTTTGCCGAGGTGAACTCCTACGCGAACCAGATCGAGTTCGGCGCGTGGTTCGAGGATCAGATCGGCCTCCCGGACCAGGGCGTCAGCTCCTCCCCGCTCGACTACCTGACGGTGCGGATCTCCCAGACGAACCACTTCACGATGCCGTCGCAGTCGACGCTCGTCCTGAACACCCTCTACTGGCACCTGACGCAGGACCCGATCATGCGGAACCGGGGGGTCTTCGGGTCGCAGTCGATCACGATGCTCGGGCCCAACGCCTACACGTTCGTCGTGTCGGGTGCGCTGGTCCGCGCGAGGATCCTCTATCAGACCGCGCTGGCCGCGATGCGGGCGGGCGACCTGCGCACGGCGTGGTGGCTCGTCGGACGCGCGAACCACTATGTCGAGGATCTCACGCAGCCGATGCACGACGCGTCGGCGTCGATCACGGACCGCTCGATGAGCCAGTACAACGGCCTCCTGTGCTTCCACCTCGGGTGGAACCCGCTCACGACCGCGAACTGCCACTGGGTGATCGAGCAGGACATCGCGCTGCGCACGATGTCGCCCGCGCCCGCGGGCTTCCTGCTGCTCACGCCGGCGAACGGCGGGCTCGAGGCCGCGCAGCAGTCGCTCTGGCGCGGCGCCGCGAACTGGGGGCAGGTGCTGGCCCGCGCCGCCGCGTGGCACTACCTGAGCTCGTCGCGGAGCCGCTGGCCGCAGGCCTACGCCTCCGCGCAGAACGACCTTTGGCCGTGGGCGATCCAGGACGGCGCGAGCATGTTCGACGCGTTCTGGCGCGCGGAGAACCCGTAGACGCGGCCGAGGGGATCGTCGCGATGGCCGAGGGTTGGATCCCCGACGGACCGGACGTCGTTCCACCGAAGGGGTACATCCGGATCCAGGACCAGCACGGGAACCGCTTCTGGATCTCCCCGGCGCAGATTCAGCCAGGGCCCCTCCGTCGCTCGGAGCTCACGCCGGAGCAGGTCGCGCGAATTGCGCGGTTCAAGGGAGCGCTCGCAGAGCAGGACCCGACGACGCTCGATCAGGCCTGCGAGAACTTCATGCGGGACGCGGACCCCGACAAGGAGATCGGGATCTTCGAGCGGATCGCCGCGACATATGCGGCGGAAGTAGCATCTCGCAACCAGCCCTCCGCCGCGGAGCGGAAGCTCCTCTACCGGGCGATCCTCCAGTGCTCCTGGTCGTCCTCGCTCGGAGAGTTGCTCGAAAGCAACCCCGGGCTCAAGTCGCTCCCCGACCTGGAGCGCGTCTTCACGCGCTACTCCGCGGGCACGACGTAGGCGACCTTCCTACCGCGGCACGAGTCGCGTTCCAGCGAGGGCGTCGGCGGGCGAGCGCTCGGGGGAGCGAAGCGCGAGGGCGAGCCAGAGCGCGCCCAGGACGAACAGGACCGCCCCGGGCGTGACGCCGAGGAAGCGCACCCTCTCCGCAAGCCAGGGCATCTCGGGGACCGTCAGCTCCAGCCACCCCGCCGTGCCGACCGCCGCGCAGAGAGGGATCCACGCGACCGCCGCCCGCCATGCGCAGCGCAGCGGGGAGGCGACCAGCCCGTCGCGCCGGACGACCGCGATCTCCGCCGAGCGCAGGAGCAGCCCCCCGCGCGAGACCATCGCGAGGGCGATCCACAGGAGGGCGAGGAGCCAGAGGGAGCGGAATACCGACCCCTGCGCCTCCAGCCAGCCGAGCCCCGTCTCCACGGCCGGCGCCTCGACCTCCGAGGCGACCTCCGAAAGCTCGTTGAGGTTGACCTCCCTGGAGGCCGCCTCGCTCCCTTCGCTCTTCATCCCGCGGCCCATCTCCATGGTGAACAGGCTCCACATCCGATCCATCGACTCCAGCCGACCGCGGAGCGAGTCGCGCAGCGCCCGGACCCGCTCCCGCGCGCGCGGGTCACCGACGAGACGCTGGACAGCGGCCCTCCTCGAGTCCGCTTCCGCCGCAGATGCTATCAACCGCGCTGCCGCGCCGCTGTTCAGCCCATCGAGCGACTTCTCGGCCCTGGCCATCTCGACGCGCAGATCCTGGACACGCCACGTAACGAAGTACGAGAGCTGGATCGCCGTCGATGTGAACATCGTCATGAGGACGACGCCCGCTGCCCATGCGAGCTGCCGGGCCCGAGGCCAGGCGGTGACCCGCGCGGGGCGCCCACGGACGCCCGCGAGGTCCGCCGAGAGCCCCGCCGGGTCGGCATACGGCTCCGTCCCCCCCGGCAGGCGCTCGAGGATCCGCGCGGCGTAGAGGGGCACCGCCGCTAGGAGCGGGCGACGCTCCGCGCGGTGCCGTCGTCTGAGCGCCCAGCCTGCGCGCACGAGGCCGATCAACGCGATGACACCAACATTTGCCACGACCTTCGCCGCTTCCCTCCCCAGCAGGTTCGACGCGACGAGCACGCCTGCGACGACCGCGAGTATCGCCGCAGTGACTTCGATCGCTTGCAGGCCCTTTTCCGCCAGAGTGACCTTCCCTCCGCACCCCGGACAGGCCCTGTCCGTCCCCTCCTTCGCGCGGAACGCCGACAGGCACCGCGGACAGACGCCTCCTCGCAGCCCGTCCTCGCCGCGGGTCGCGGAGGCGAACCGGCGGAGCCTCGGGTCGTCGACTGCGGGTGGCGTCCCCGTGAGCGCAGTCAGGGCGACTCCGTACGCCAGCGCGAGGCCGCGCCGCGAGGGATCGGCGTCCTCCGCGGGGGGACCGGTCTCCGCGATCGGCGCGTCGACGATCTGGATCCTGCCATCCGACTCTACCCACACCTGGTCCGGCGTGAGCGCACGCGGGAGCGTGCCGTCCCTCGTCGCAGCGGGGCTCTCCTTCGCGAGCGGCTCGAGCACCTCCCGCGTCTCCTGCCACGACCATGGCTCCCCCTCGACCGCGCTCGTGATCGGACGCCCCGCGGGCGCGACGAACGCCTCCCATGCGAGGCCCCGTTCGGCGCCGGCCCCGAGCCAGCGCAGGCGTGAGGTGCGGGCGAGCGAGCGGCGGGCCTCGTCCGAGGTGGCCCCGTCGTGGCCGACTCGAATCAGGACGCGCCGCCCGAGCGAGGGGTCCTCGGCGAGGAGGACGCCGCTCCCCTCCTTCCAGCGATAGGCGCCCGTCACGCGGTACGGGCCGAGCCGCTCGGGGAGCCCCTCCACCCGCGTCGCGGGCTGCGACGGCGCCTCCGCAATCGCGCCCCTCTTCGCGCCGCGCGTCGCGCGGACGTGCTGCACCACACGGGTGCCGCTGGCAAGGTCGTGGAGACCGCGGTAGCCGTTCCGCTTCCGCATCGTCACGCAGAGGAGCAGGGTGCCCACGACCTGCGCCGCGAGCGGCCAGTCGGGGCCGGGGAGGCCCCTCGCCTTCGAGGAGGCGGAAACGACCTCGCTGATCAGGTACACGATCGCAAAGAGGGCGAGCACCCGGGCCAGCGACCTCCTCACGCCCGGCGGATCGGGGCCGACGGCGCCGCGGACCCGCAGCCGCAGGAGCCACTTCCCCGCGCTCGCGCCCCATCTCCCCTCGAGCAGGGCGAAGTAGCCGATCCACAGGGAGTTCACCGCAACGGCCTGGGAGAGGGCGGCGAGGCCTCGCGTCCCCAGCCGCGCCATGACGAGGGACAGCCCCGCTTCGAGGAGCGACACCAGCAGGGCATCGACGAGGAAGGCGCCGACGCGAAGGCCCAGGGTGGCCCCGGAGGGCGGCCCCGCGACGAAGGGCGTGAGCGCCTCCCGCAGCTCGCGCATGTCGCGCCAGCGCGCGTCGCGGTCGCGCTCGAGCCCCTTCATCACGACGCGCTCGAGCCCGGCCGAGATCCCCGGCCGGAGCGTGCGGACCGACGGGGCGGTCTCCGAGACGATGCGCGCGAGCATGGCGACGGGGTTCGACCCGTGGAACGGCGCGAGGCCCGTGAGGAGGGCGTAGAGCGTCGCGCAGACGGAGTAGACGTCGGTCCGCCCGTCGAGCGCCTGCCCCTTGAGCTGCTCGGGCGATGCGTAGAGCGGCGTCCCGACGAAGGCGCCGGTCTGGGTCAGCCGCGCGTCGGCGGAGATCCACTTCGAGAGGCCGAAGTCGCCGACCTTGACGCGGCCGTCGGGCTCGAGAAAGCAGTTCGAGGGCTTCACGTCGCGGTGGATGACGCCAAGACGGTGGGCCTCCTCGAGCCCCTCGGCGACGTCGAGGACCTTGCGAACGGCGTCCTCGGGGTCGAGGGGACCGGCGGAGAGGAGGTCCTGCAGCGACTTCCCCGGCATCAGCTCCATGACGATGAAGGGGAGGCCGTGGTCCTCGTCGGCGGCGTAGACGAAGACGCAGCGCGGGTGGTCGATCATCCCGGCGAGGCGGCCCTCGAGGCGGAACCTCTCGATCGCGTCGGGCTCGGAGGCGATCTCGGGGGAGAGGAGCTTGAGGGCGACCTGGCGGCCGGTGGAGGGGGCCTCCGCGACGAAGACCTGTCCCATGCCGCCCATGCCGAGGAGGCGGAGGATGCGGTACCCTGCGACGGTCTCGGGCGGGGCGCCGACGGCGCGCCGCGACGCGGGCGCGAGGACGGTGGCGTCGGAGATGCGGAGGGTGGTGGCCTCGGCGGTGGCGAGGCGACTTCCGCACGCGGGGCACGCGCTCGGCGGCGAGCCCTCGAAGTCGACGTCACGGTTGCAGTGTGCGCAGCGGACTCGCATGAGGCGCGGCGGATCCTACCGACGCGCTGCCGCGCGGGCAAGGGGCGGAGCGACTAGTACCTCACGCGCTCGACGTACTCGCCGGACTCCGTGTCGATGCGGATGACGTTCCCGGGACTCACGAAGGGCGGGACCTGGACGACGAGGCCCGTCTCGCAGGTCGCGGGCTTGTACTGGTTCGTCGCCGTCGCCCCCTTCATGCCGGGGTCCGTCTCCTTCACCTCGAGGTCGACCGTCGAGGGGAGTTGGACGCCGATCGGCTCGCCGTCGCAATAGTTCACCTTCACGACGGAGTTCGACTTCAGGAACTTGATGGAGGCCTCCATGAAGGCCTTCGGCACCGGGACCTCGTCGTAGGTCGCCTGGTCCATGAACATGTTCGCGTCCGGCGTGTCGTAGAGGTACTCCATGTCCTTCTGCTCGATATAGGCCGGCTCGACGCGGTCGAAGGACTTGAAGCGGACCTCGAGGTTCGACCCGGTCTGGATGTTCTTCATCTTCGTCTGGACCATCGCGCGCCAGTTCCCCGGCGTGTTGTGGTTCACGTCCAGCACGGCGAAGAGGCCACCCTCGTATTTAATCACCATCCCCTTGCGGAGGTCGGTCGCCTGGATCGCCATGATCGTGTCCTCGGTAGGAAAGGGGCACCATTGTACGGAATGGAAGCGCCCGGTGCAAGGCGGCTGCGTGCGGCCCAGCGCTGTTCAATCAGTCGTGGAGCGGAGGCGGGCTGGCGCGGGGCGTGTGAAGCAGAGTCGTTGATGTTCGCCCCGCGCCACGGCTACCCTGTTGCGTTCGGGCGCCGGCGGCGCTACGATGGGCCGCTTCGCGAACACGCCCCCACGGGGCAGGCGGCCGACTCGTGCGCACCTTCCAACTCACCGACATCCCCCCGGAAGGGCCGCCCACCGGGCCCCTCTACCATCGGAGCGGAACCCTCCTCGTGCGCGAGGGGGAGCTCCTCGACCCCGACGCCCGGGACCGGATGGCGCGATCCGGTATCACGAAGCTGTGTGTTCTCGAACCCGGGGAGGACGAGCGGCAGCTCCGCCTCCACGCCCAGGCCCGTAGGGTCCTCCTCTCGGAGCTTCCCGACGGCACGCCCCTCCGCGCGGAGATCCGGGACGCGTCCGGGAGTTTGTTGACGCGCCCAGGCACCCTTCTCGGCGCCGACGTCCGTCGGCTCCTTCAGGGGCACGGGATCCAGGGCTTCTACGTGCGTCGAAGCGCGGCCGAGCTGGGGCTCGACGAGGTCGAGATGTTCCGGGCCCTCGCGACCGGCTCTTCCACGATCCCCCTGCCGATGGACGTCACCCCCCTCCCTCCGGGCGAGCGACGGTTGGGGAAGGAGTGGACGGAAGGCCTGTTGAGGTCCTGGATCGAGTCTCCTGCCTCGCGCTCCGCAGCGCCGTTCCTCGAGAAGGTGTCCCCCGACTTCCGCCTGGCCATGCGCGGGTCCGAGCATCGCATCCGCTACCTGCGCCTGTACGAGTCGCTCCTTCGCGACGTCGAGGGGCTTTACGATCGGCTGAAGACCCAGCCCGCGGAGCCGGTTTCGCACGCCGAGGGGATCGTCCGCCGGGTCCTCGGCGCCCTCGCCGAGGACCGCGAGCTCCTTCTCAACCTCGTCAACTGGAAGGCGCGCGGGGCCTACCTGCCGTCCCATGCGCTCCACCTGGCGATCCTCGCGGCCTCTGCGGGGATGACACTAAGGCGCTCCCACGAGGAGGTATTCGAGCTCGCCCTCGCGGGGCTCCTCGCGCGGGTGGGGATGCTGCGCGTGCAGGAGGCGGTCCAGGAGAAGCCCGGCCCCCTCTCGCAGGCCGAGATGGCGGAGGCGAGGCGCGCCCCGGCATTCGGGCTCGCCCTCCTGCGGAAGATTGACTGGCTCCCCGTCCGGGTCGTGATCGCGGCGTACCAGTGCATGGAGCGCGCGGACGGGTCCGGGTACCCGCAGGGGATTGCGCGGGAGCGGATCCACCGTCACGCGAGCGTTGTTGCGGTGGCCGACGTCTACGACGCTCTCCTCGCGGCGCGGCCGTACCGGCCGGCGACCCTTCCCTACCGCGCGATGGAGACGGTCCTCCGCCTGGTCCGGGAAGGGAAGCTGGACGACCGCGCCGTGCGAGCGCTGCTCGACACGCTTTCGCTCTTCCCGCTCGGGAGCTGGGTGGAGGTCTCGGATCGCCGCATCGCGCGCGTCGTGGCGGCGAACCGCGGGGAGCACACGCGGCCCGTCGTCACGGCGCTCTACGCCGAGGACGGAAGCGCGACAGGTCCGGAGCGCATCGACCTCTCCGTCCAGAGGGACCTCACGATCGTCCGGGCGGTCGCGCGGGACGACTTCGACGCAGGGACGCTCGCCGGCTGGTAGCGGCCCGCGAGGGAGAAATCCGCTTGACCTCGGGGACGCGCCGACCGTATGACGCAGCCCATGGCCCCAGGAGGATCACGAGGTGGACGCATCCAGGCCCGGGTCCCGTGACGTCGCATCCGGAGACGAGGGCACCCCTCCTCGCTCCAAGTCGCCGTTCGTCCCGATCGACGCGATCTGCCCGGTCTGCGGCGCGCGCGTGCGGAACTGGAGCCTGCGGAAGAGCATGTTCGAGGTCGTCGAATCCGACCTCGCGGGGAACCCGGTCCGCGTGAAGTGGAACGAGGCGGAGTGGCAGTGGGTCCGTCCCATGGACTATGCGCTCTGGTTCTGCCCGGCGTGCCACCTCGCCGACCTTCCAAAGACCTTCCAGGATGAGAAGGCGAGGGGCAAGCACTTCGATGCGTTCCAGGAGGCCGTCCGCGCGCAGGCGTCCAAGCCCCAGGCCCCGCTTGGCCTGATCGGGCGCGCCGTCGACCAGGGGGAGAGCCACCTCTCCCCCTCGGCCGCCTTCCTCATCACCCTCGCGGGGCTGCTTGGGCACCTCGCCGTGAAACCGGGGTACCGCGACCCGGAGAGGATGGCGCACCTGTACCTGCGGGCCACGGCCTACCTCGGCGAGCGCGAGCCCGTCGACCGCCTCGACCCGCGCGTCCTCCTCCTCCTGGAGCATGTGCGGAAGCAGGCGCCCGAACTGCCCGCCGATGCGGCAGACGCGGCGCGGCGGGCCATGGAGCAGCTCGACACGATCTGCCGGACGGCGCGCGAGATGGATCCGCGGCGGGAGGTCTGGCTCCTGAAACTCATCGCCAGCCTCGCGCGATCGGGCGGGGACGCGGCCGAGGGGGCCGCCGCGGCCCGTCGCTGCTTCGAGCGCACGCTCGTCCTTCGGAACGAGACCCGCGAGAGGCTGCAGAAGCAGAGGGGCCTGGTCGGAGGGGCCCGCGACAAGGTCGAGAACCTCCTCGAGTGGCTCGGGCACCAGTCCGACGAGGCCCGTGACCTGCAGCAGTCCTGCCTGGAGGAGGTCGTGGCCGTCGAGCTCCCGCGGCTCCAGGAGAGGCTCCGCGATCACGTCGGCCCGATCGGGGAGGACCTGGCCCGGGAGCTCCTCGGGGAGGGATTCCGCGAGGTGACGATCCGCCGGTACACGCCTCGCTGACGGCCAGGCGGGCGTCACGCCCCGTATGGGAGGCAGTCGTCGGGCGCGTCCTCGTACCGGGCGACGGCCACCTGCGGGGCGTCGATCAGGTGGATGTCGTAGGGCTCCTCAACGGGACGTCCGCCCCGTTCCAGGATGCGCACGGTGGGCCGCCAGGGGGCCTCGCGGTGCAGCCCCACGACCACCCCGACCTCGCCGCTGCTGAGCGTCACCCGGTGGCCGAGCGGATACGGCTGCACCAGGCCGAGGAAGCTCTGCAGGTAGTCGGGGTCGAAGACTGCGCTCAGCTCCGGGTCGTTCGCCATCTCCCAGACGCACCGCGCCGGGATCTTCCCCTGCCCCTTCCCCGAGGGCCCGGGTCCCGAGAGGTGGAGCCGTGCGTACTCGGCGGCGATCTGGGCGATTCGAGTGTAGGGGTGGATGGCGCGCCCGCGCAGGATGACCTCCGTGAAGTGGCCCGGCAGGCGGCTGGCCGTTCCCCTCCCGTCGAATCGTTGCGATCGCTGACGGATGACGGCCCGGGCGATCGGGCGCCTCTCGAGCTCGTTCAGCAGTTCGGCCGCCTTCTCGTCTCCGAATTGGTCCTGCACGTCGATGAACATCGCGCCGATGCCCAGGTCCTCGTAGGCGAGGTCGATCACCGGGCAGAAGGCGACGTCCCGTACGGAGGAGTTGATGTCCTCCAGCGCGAGCCCCTTCACCTCCATCGCGAGCGTCAGCGCGAGGTAGCACCGCTCCCCCGACATCGCCCGCCATCGGGACATCAGGTCATCCCCGGAGACCCACGCGTCGACGAACGCCGTCGCGAACTGCGAGTTGCGGAGGGCCTGGCAGAGCGTCCCGATCGCCTTGGAGCACTCGGCGATGGATCGTGAGGTCACGACGAGCTTGTCGGCGGATTCGGCCCCCTCGGCCAGGGCCTTGAAGAGCTGGGCCCGCGCCTCGATCCGTTCCTCCTCGTAGAATTGCTGGAGGAGGGCCAGGGCCGGGTTGTAGACGAGGACGGAGTGGTATCCGGCCCCCCGCAGGCTCGCCTGGATCCGGGGGAGCGTCCTCGCGTCGAGGACATAGTGGGGGGTGATGAGGGTCGTCCCGGTACGGGGATGCCGGAGGGTCTGGGCCAGCCGGTCCCCCGGCCCGAGCTCGTCGGTGCGCTTGTACATCATGACAGGAGCCAGCCTTCCCCCGTCGCCCCCCCCGCGTGGGCGCCATGCGGACAACGAAGGCGATCCACATGGTATGGAAGCAGTGCGTGGGCGTCAAGGACGGTCCCGGTCTCGCAGCGCTGTTCAACCAGTCGTGGCGCGGACGCGGGCTGTCGCGGGAGATCGGGGGCGGGGAATTCCGGCCGGATCGCGGGCCCGGTTGCCAGCCACGTCCATTCGAGAGCGGAGGAGTCGCTGAAATTCGCTCCAGAGAGCAGGGAGGCGTCCCTCCTTGAACGTGAAGACGTACGACCAGCCGTTGCTTTTCGCGAGCGCGATGGCCGGTCCGCACGCGAGCAGCGCATCGCCCGCAAGGCAGATGGGGAGCTGCGGGAAGGCGCGCTTGAGATCTCGGGCTAGCCGCTCGAGGGCCTGGAGTTCACAGTCTTGCTTGGCGCGCCCACGCGCGCCTCTCCAGCGGGCTAGGGCAGGTTCAGGCCCGCGAGGCGGCAGAAGAGCGAGGGGAGCTCCGTGGCGGGGATCGGGTCCTTCAGCTTCTCCTTGTGCTTCGCCACGAGCAGGATGCCGTTCTCGGAGGACTCCTTCGCCGGGCGGCCGAACGACCCGTGGATCAGGTCCGTGTGCGTCTCGACCGATCGCGTGTCCTTGTTCACGAACAGCTCGAGGGGGTCCGCCCCGGCCTTCCCGCCCCAGCCGATATGCTTCATGAACGGAGGCGCCTTCGCGTCGTCCATCCACCAGTGGTAGTTCAGCCACCGGTCCTTCCGCGCCACGACGACCAGGTCTCCCGACCGCGGGTGGTCGATTCGAAGATCTTTCTTCTCCTGCTCGCCGAGGACCATGTCGATCCCCTCGACCTCCTTCAGCAGCTCCCGCACGGTGATCGCCCCGCGCTCGTGGTGCGTGTACACGTGCCCGATCTGGTGCGACACCACCGCGACCGCCTCGCTGTTCCCCCAATCGACGTACTCCTTGCCGCCGACCTCGCGGATGTCGAGCAGGTTCAGGCGCCGCAGCACCAGGTTCAGGTCGACGGAGTCCTTCACGTCGCTCGTCCCGAACGACGACATCAGCACGAACTCCGCCCCCTCCTTCTGGCACCCCTCGAAGATCGCCTTCACCAGCCCGTCCACCTTCCCCAGCTCGAGCAGCGTCTGCGGGCTCGACGGCCCGTAGCGCAGCAGCACGTAGAGCAGGTTCGGCATGCAGGCCATCGTCAGCGTCGGGTGGAACTGCTCCAGCACCGACACCGCCGCCTTCCCGACCCACTCGCTCCCCTTGAACGAGACGCTCGGCCCCCACCACCAGGTGTGCTGGAACTCCCCCAGCGTCTTCACGAGCGACTTGTAGAGGTCCTTCGGCTTCGACACGGGGAGGCCGATCGCCTCTCCCGTGAGCCCGAGGGCCGGCGCGAGCGTCACGTAGAAGTCGCACCCCGCGTAGCAGAGGTTCGACAGGAAGAGCGCCGCGCAGGTGAACTCCGGGTTCGCCTTCTTCGCCCGCGTCCAGATCCGCTCCGCCAGCACCGTGTGCGCGGAGGCGTTCCAAGAGCGGACCTCCATCGTGTGGCGGTCGAAGTAGTGCGATCCGATGATCCCGTGCTCGTTCGTCGGCACGCCGGTGGTCAGCGTCGCATGCGCCGAATCGAGGACCGAGGGGAAGACCGGCTTCACCGCCGAGTAGGACGCCTCCGACTGGATGAGGCGGATCGTGGGGAGGCGGTCCGTCCGCTTCATGAGCGACGGAGAGAGGCCGGGGACGTCGACGACGACGACGGGCTTCATGGCTTCTCGAAGAGGTCCGCGGGCTCGATGTAGGCTTCCTTCACGAGCTGCTTCTTCACCTTGCCGACGTTCTCGTTCACCTTCTGGTTCTGGATCAACTTCCGGATCTCGTCCTGCACCTCGTCCTCGCCGAGCTGCCGCTGGCGCGGCTCCTCGCGGTCCTCGCAGCGGATGATGACGAAAGCGTCCTTCGTCTCGACGATCGCCCCCAGCTCCCCCTTCTTCAGCGCGAAGAGGACCTGGTCGACTTCGGGCGGGAAGTTTCCGCGCTCGGCCCATTCCCAGAAGCCGCCGTCGGAGGCGTGCACCGCGCTGTACCACAGGGCGAGGAGCGCCATGTCGGCGCCGTGCTGGATCTGCCGGAGGACCGACTCCGCCTCCGCCTTCTTCTCGGCCTTCGTGGCCGCCTCGAAGTGGATCACGATCTGCCGCGACTTCGCCTTCTCCGCGACGTAGAACTGCTTCTTGTTGTCGGCGTAGTACTGCTGCACCTCGTGCGGGGTGACGAAGGAGTCGAGAGGCATCTTTGAGTCGGGGGTGATCTGCTTCTGGCGGAAGCCGAGCTTCGTGAGGATGAGCTCCCGCTGGATCATGTCCGTGCGGATCTTCTCGCGGTACTGCTCGAGGGTGATGCCGAGCTGGGCGAGCTTCGCCTTCAGCTTCTCGACGGTGCCTTCCTTCTTGATCTGCGCCTGGAGGTCCTTGTCGACCTCGCGGTCCTCGACCTTGATCCCCTCCGCGGTCGCCGCCATGAGCATGACCTTGTCCTCGATCATGTCGCGGAGGGTCTTGCGCCAGAGCTCCGTCGCCTTCTTCGTGTAGGACTCCTCGTCGGGGTAGGTCCGGCGGAGGCCCTCGAGCTCGGAGGCGATCTTCTTGTAGACCTCGTTGCCGAGGATGATCTCCTGGTTGACCTTCGCGACGACGCCGTCCTGCGGGACGAGGAGGTCCTGGATCCCCTGCGCGGACCCCTCCTTCGCGTCGGGGCTTCCCGCGGGGGGCTGCCCCTGCGTGGGCTGCTGCGCCCAGGCGGTCGAGGCGAGGAGCACGGCGATCAGGATGTCGATGCGGCGCATGTCGTCCCTCCTCTCCTAGGCATCGGGATTCTGGGGGCGGGGCATTATAGGGCCGCGACGATTCCCCGGCAAGGGTGGGAGTGACCGAGGCTTGGATTGCGGGGGACCTCTGCGGTGGCCGCCCTCCGGGTCACCGCTCCTCGAAGAGGTCCACGGGCTCGATGCAGGCGGCGTCGCGGAGCGCCTTCTTCACGGCGCGGACCTGCGCGTCGATCTTCTGCTGCCAGAGCGTGCTCCGGATCTCGTCCTGCACGTCGTCGTCGGCAAGGCGCCGCTGACGAGCATCCATGCGGTCCTCGCAGCGGAGGACCACGAAGGCGCGCTCCGTCTCCACGACCGGACCCAAGTCCCCCTTCGGGAGCGTGAAGAGGACCTCGGCCACCTCGGACGGGAAGGCCCTGCGCTCGCTCCAGTCCCGGAGGCCGCCGTCGGCGGGCCGCTCCGCGTCGTACCAGAGCGCGAGGAGCGACATGTCAGCCCCGTGGCGGACCTGGCGGAGAACCGATTCCGCCTCCGCGCGACGCGTGTCGCGCGTGGCGGATGTGAAGGGGAAGATGATCACTCGGGATCTCACCCGCTCGGGGACGTAGAAGCGCCGCGGGTCCTCTGCGTAGTACTCCGCCATCTCCTTCGGCGTGACGAAGATGTCCCTGGGCATGGGCGAGGATGGCGTCACCTGCGTCTGGCGGACGCCAAGCTTCGTCAGGATCAGTTCGCGCTCGATCATGGCGACGCGGGGCCGTTCGCGGTGCTCCTCGAGCGTCAGCCCGAGCGACGCGAGCGTCGCCTTGAGGCGATCGACGCCTCCCGCGGCCTTGATCTGCTTCTCCAGCTCACGGTCGACGTCACGCGCCTCGACGCGGATCCCCTCGGCGGCGGCCGCCTGAAGCAGGACCTTGTCCTCGGCCATGTCGCGGAGGGTCTTCCGCCACAGTTCGGCGGCCTTCCGCGAGCGAGTGGCCTCGTCGGGAGAGGACTGCTGGAGAGACTTCAGCTCGGGGGCGATCCGGTCGTAGACCTCCCCCTCCAGGATGATCTCCTGGTTGATCCTCGCGACGATGCGGTCACCGTGGACTTCGGCCGAACCCGAGGTCGGCTGCTGGGCAGACAGGCTCGCGGAGAGAATCAGCGATGCGATGAGCCATGAGGTCCGTGGCATGCGAGACCGCCTCCAGATGGCGCGCTTACGCGCGCC
>ORJL010927615.1_pt1 | contig 13676 bp, 17 predicted proteins | sample 1779941 | NCBI WGS metagenome assembly ORJL01 (sample SAMEA104232317, study PRJEB22302) | groundwater metagenome | biome: forest; feature: aquifer; material: groundwater | place: USA | collected 2011-08-07 | depth 5.8 m
AAAATCCACTCGCAAGAAGACTCAGGCCAGCGAAGAAGGAAGAAGAGTTTTGGGCGAATCCCTCGAAGAAAACCAAACCGAAGAAGATCCCATTCTCAGTCACCGGTTTTGCGCCCGTTCCATTTCACCGATGACAAGCAGGTGAGCATTGACGGGTTCATGATCGATTGGGTGCGCCCCACGCAGCATAAGAGCTGGCTCGAGTGCGAAAAGCGCATGTACCAGGAGTTGCTCGGCGAAAAATTCCCGAGGTCCGGCCAACCCGCTCGGGAGAGCTTGCTGGAGTTTGACCGGCGGGCGCTGGACCGGGCCTGGCGTCATATTCGTTGGACGGTGCATGGCACCCGGCGGGTCATCATCTGGACCAACCACCCGTTCGTGGATGAGGAGCGCGACCTGTGGGCGGGACATCGGTTGCTCAAAGAGGTGGACTGGGTGTTGAACGAAAGCCCGGAACCCAAGTGGCTGGACTGGCTGCGCCAACACGTCGGCCCGGACACCCTGATCGTCCAGAATCTCTGCGGTTGGGAAGGACACGATGCCAATCTCTGGAAGAGCATCGATACCCGGCGATTTGGCTTGTACGGCTTCGCCAAGGCCGACCCGCAAACCACTTTGCCGACGGACAAAGTGCCGGTGAACATCAAGAATATCCGGCTCCTGCGCGAGGCCTACCACCAACTATGATCTGTCGTGGTTGGCATCCTTACCGTCGTGCATTCGTCAGGGTTTGACGGTCAAGCCCGCCGCTTTGGCCATCGCGATCTGCCTCTCGTCAAACGTTAGAAAGGTATCGCACCCCAGTTCCCGGCAGGCGGCGACGTGAACGAGGTCGGCGCTGCGGCAACCAACCGCCTCGTTGTGGGTGGCGCCCAGTCTTTCCGCTTCGCGCAAAACATCTGTCCAGTCGATGGGGGTGTGGACAAGCAGCGTTTCTTCCTTGAGGTCTGCGTCGAGTTGCTTGAGTTGCGACTTCCCCTGCAGCGCGTTAATCGCCTTCCGCCAGACGGCCAGGCGGATAGCGTTGCGGACTTCCAGCCTGTGCCAAGGCGTGAACGGCAACGCCTGGCCGTAGGTTTCCGTGAACGCGATCGCCTTCGGGGAACTCTGCTGCTGAAGGCAGATCGCCACGATGAAGCTGGAATCGGCGTAGGCTTTCAAATGCCCCCCCGGTCATGGTCCATGATGGCCTGCATGGTCTTGTCGGAGATGACGCGATCGCCAAACACCTTCCGCAACCGAGCGGTAAGGTCCGGCATGGGGCGCTTGGCCCGCTTCTTCGGCGGACAGGGAATGAGGGTGGCGATGGCCTGACGACGCAGGGTGATGGCGACTTTCTCTCCGGCCTGAAGCCAGGCGTGGATGCGTGGAAAGTCTTGTCGCAAGTCCCGGACGGATGCGGTCTTCATGTGAAACACAATGTTTCACGCTTTGGGGACTGTCAAGTGGAATCCAGAGTGCGGTCAGGCCCGGCCAGGGCGGCTCTAAAGGCTGAAGGCTAAACGCGGAACGGGCCGGGAGTCCCCAATTCAGCACTCAGCCTTTAGTGTTTAGCCTTTCTTTTCTTCCTCCTCCTCCGTGCCTCCGCGCCTCTGTGGTTCCAAGCACCGCGCGGCGACCCCGATCGAGGGCAACGCCCGCTCACCGGCCGGCCGGAGCCTGGATCCGTTCTTTCTCCCAGGCGGTGTAGTCGCCATCGGGCGCCGAGTGGATCTCCGAGTGCCCGTCGGCAAACAGGTAGGTCCGGGCGGTGCCGGTGCTGTTGGGATTCGGCCACGGCTCCTTCTCGCGCACTAGAATCACCTTCTCCGGATGTTGCACGTCCCGGGAGGCCCCTGGGAGCATGATCTCGTACTTATCTGTGCTGAAGGCCGACGCGAGCGCCGCCTGTTCCGGAGGAAAGTACTTCGCCGCCTGCTCGAAGCTGTCGGGAAACCGGTCGCCGTGCTCGGCTGAGTAGAGCATGAAGGCCAAACCCCAGTATTTCACGTAACTCATCCGGGCGATAGCCAGGCTGTTCTCCATGCGTGCGCGCTGCTCCAACTCCTCCGGCGTGGAATCGTCGTCTTGAGTTGGTTTCTTGGATTCTGTAGCGGCGGCTTTCGCCGCGTCGGCTTGGGCGCGGCGTAGCCGAGTCACTTCCCCGCGCAGACGGAGCAGTTCGCTGTGCTCGGCCCGCAGGCGGGCGAGTTCGGACGGATCGACCGTGGGTGCGGCTTGCGGGGCGGGCGCGGGCACGCGCGCCAGTTGCTCGCGGAGGCCGGCGTTGTCCGTCTGCAAGCGTTGGTTGGAGAGGTGTTGAAGGCCCACAGTAGTCGTGAGGCCGAGAGCGGCAGCCGTAACGAGGCCGAGGGTTGCTTTGCTGGAGATCATAGTATGGATCAGGGTACCTATGGTGGTGGAAGCGGACGCGGTGGCGGCAAGCGAAGCCGTCGTCAAGGCGGCGGCCAGACCGGCCGGCGCCGCCTGCACGGTCTGAGCCATCAACAGCCCCGCCAGGGTGGCGCAGGTGGCGGTCACCCCGCGCCGACCCAGAAGCTCTCGCAAGAGGTCCAACGAGCGGCTGACCCGCTTTCGCGCGGCGTCTTCGCTTACGCCCATCGCGGCACCGATCTCGCCGAAACTGCGACGTTCGAAGAAGCGGAGCAACAGCGCGTCGCGGTCGGCGGACGGCATGCGGTCGAGGGTTTCGTCAAGCAGCGGACGGATCTGTGTCCAGTCCGTCGGCGGGTCTTGGGAATCGAGAAGTTGCATAGCCACAGCGTCCTGTTCACGACGGCGCCGGCGGCTTTCTTTGCGGAGCAGCTCCAGCGCGGTGAAGCGGGTGTCGCGGTGCAGCCAGCCGGCGAGGAGGAACTTTCGACCGCCATCAGGTCCCGCCGACACCTGGCCGCACGCTTGGGTGCAAAGCGCGGCGGCCTTGCGGGCCAAGTTCGTGAACACCAACTGGGCTACATCCTGGGCCAGGCTTGCTTCCCCGCCCACCTGCCGGAGAGCGGCCGAATAGACGAAGTTCAGGTGACGCGCCACCAATTGGCCGAAGGCGTCTTCCGAGCCTTGGCGGGCGTATCGTTCAAGCAATTGCAGGTCGTCCGTCATTTTCACCCTCTAGATGCCGCTAAGCGGCGAAACCGGACAAAGAAACCGTACGGCTTTGCGAAGCCGTCGGGAGAGTCAAGGCACGCGATCCGGGTTCACGGTTACAGAGACTCGGCGATGCTGGCCCATAAGGGGACCGCGTTGAGTTTCTTATCGAACGTCGCCAACTTGACCCCGTGGTGCCTGGCCGCGCAGAGCAGGTAGCCGTCCGATATCTGCCGATAGCCCTGGACGTGGTTCCAGATGTCGTCAAAGGCGGGGAGCAAGGGGTCGGGCATCGCCTCCAGGTAGCGATGCTCTCGATGCGCGGTTAACGCGCGCAGAATTCGCGCCGCGAATTCCCTGGAGGCGACAGACTGTACGACGGCCGGATTACAGGCCAGGCGCAGAAAACCAGTCTGCGTCAGAGCGCATGTGAACCAGGGACCCTGCCGACGCCCATGAAACCAAGCGCGGGCCTCCTGGTGCTGACTGTGGCTCCGCCACGCAAGCGCCATCAGGACGTTAAGATCGAGCAAATAACCTGGCATGTTCCAAATCCTCGGCTTCCTCCGCATCTTGAATATCGGCAGGCTTGATCGGGGGAGTGCCCGCGGGTGACACCACAACGATAAGGCCATCGGGCCCCATCTCGATCCGAGGTTCCTGGTAAGCGCGACGCAGAGTCTCGGAGACGACCTTCCCAATGGGCTTTCGACTGGCCTGAGCGACTCGTGTCACCAGCGCGTAGATATCATCGTCGATGGTCAGCGTTGTTCTCATTTGATGCAGTGTGCATCAAATGCGCCGATGCATCAAGCTCCAAGTGAGCCGTGAAGGCTCAGTGGGAAAGTCGTTTTACTTCGTTCCTCGCTTGAAGTTCGGCATATGATTTGCTATTGAAAGAGCGGTTTCAGGACCCGACGGGAATCGGTTTCGTCGGTGGCAAACTCTGAGTGTATTGTCGATCGCGTCAGTGAACCATGCAAGCAGTCCGTTCAGCTCTCGGTGGGGCGGCCCAGCGGTATTCGGCCAAGAAGGTGACCGTTCCGGTCAACTTCTTTTGTCCGGCCAGGGGGGCAAAATCGGTGTCCGTCATCGGCGACTTCAACAAGTGGGAACCGAATGCTCATCCGATGAAACGCCAACCGGACGGCTCTTGGTCTGTTCAGATCCTGCTGCACCACGGCCATCACCAGTATCAATTCCTGATCGATGGCCAGGCGATGCTAGATCCACGCGCACAAGGCATTACGCGGAATGCAAATCAGGAGCGCGTCTCCATGATCGCGGTCAGTTAGGCGCCGTTTCTTTTTGCGGCGAAGAACTCCTGGAGGAGAGCGCGGCACTCCGGTTCACGGACTCCGGATGTGATCTCGCACCGATGGTTGAGGGTAGGGAACTGCAGCACGTTCATGACCCCGCCCGCCGCCCCCGCTTTCGGGTCACCCGCCCCAAACACCACCCTCTGGATGCGGGTATGAATGATAGCGCCAGCGCACATTGGACATGGCTCCTTGGTGATATAGAGAGTGCAGTCGGTCAACCGCCAGTCTCCGACGCCTCCTTCCGCCTGTGTTAACGCTAACATCTCGGCGTGTGCGGTAGCGTCTTTGAGCATTTCCACCTGATTGAACGCGCGAGCGATGATCCGCCCTTCACGCACAACCACCGCCCCGACAGGTACTTCGTCGGCCGCGTACGCCCGGCGAGCCTGGCGGATCGCCTCGCCCATGAAGTAATCGTCGCTCCACAGGTCGATGATCGGGTCGTCTGGCATAGGGTGAAAGAGGTTGGTTTTGTTGCTCGGGAGTGCTCAACCGTTCACGGGTGGTTGGCAGGACGGGATTCCTCGATGGCCCAGACGTTTCCCTCGCCGGAACGGGTACGGCAGTGAGAGGCAAAGAACCCACCACGATGCTGCCAGAACAATGGCCAAATCCGCTCGCGGTCAGTCTCGGGAAGCACCAATGACGCCAAGTCGGCACGCGCGAAGAATTGGAAGGTTCCTTCGGACATAGGGGGCGGCAATGCCTTCAGGCGGGGTTTGACCTCGAACAGGAACAACAGCCAGTGAGCCTGTCCTTGATAACCCATTTCGCTGACAATACCGGTCAGGTGCAGATCCCTGGGGTACAACCGCATACCCATCTCCTCTGCCGCTTCGCGGCACGCGCAGGCATGCGGAGATTCGCCCAACTCGGTCTTCAACTTGCCGCCGCAGGGGCTCCACTGGCCAAGATTCGGCTCCTGAGCTCGATGGAGCAGGAGGACCTCGTCCCGCTCGTTGAAACAGTACAGCAACGTCGATATCTTGTGTGGCAAAGCTATTTCACCGAGAACTTGTGGATCGTGGTTTGGCGGTAGGTCTCACCGGGGCGGAGAACAATGGAGGGAAACGCCGGCTGGTTCAGTGAATCCGGAAAATGGTCGGTCTCCAGGCAGAACGCATAGTGCTTCTGATAGACGACGCCACGCTTGCCTTTGAGCGTTCCGTCCAGGAAGTTGCCGGTGTAGAACTGGATGCCCGGCTCGGTGGTGAGAATCTCCATGACGCGTCCGCTCTTGGGCTCATAGACGCGAGCCGCGAGGGTTGTGCCTTTGCCGCCCCCGTTGAGCGCATAGTTATGGTCATAGCCACTGGGCTTGTTGGTCAGTTCACCGATGCGAGAGCCGATGAGCATCGGCTTGGTAAAATCCATCACGCCACCCGCAACGGCCTTGAGCTCCCCGGTGGGGATGAGCGTATCGTCCACTGGCGTGTAACGGTCTGCGGCGAGCATCAGTTCATGGCCAAGGATGTCGCCCTCGCCGGCGAGGTTCCAGTAGCTGTGATTGGTCAGGTTAATCGGTGTCGCCTTGTCGGTGGTGGCCCGGTAGTCGAGGCGGAGTTCATTGTTGTCGGTGAGGGTGTAAACAACCATGACGGAAAGGGTGCCGGGGTAGCCTTCCTCGCCATCGCGGCTGACGTAGTTGAACCGGACCGCCACGCCATTCCTTGTGGGGAGCGACTCGGCCTTCCAGACGACCTTATCAAATCCCTTGAGTCCGCCGTGGAGGTGGTTGGGATAGTTGTTAGTGGCCACCGTGTAGGTCTTGCCGTCCAGCGTGAACTTGCCCTTCGCGATCCGGTTGGCGACACGTCCGATGGTGGCGCCGAAATACGGATGCCCGTCGAGATACTGCTTCAGGTTGTCGAAACCAAGCACGATATCGGCCATCTTCCCATCGCGGTCGGGCACGTGGAGTTCAGTCATGATGGCCCCGTAAGTGATCACCTTGGCAACCATGCCTTTTGCGTTGGTCAGCGTGTAGAGTTCGACTGGCGTGCCATCCGGCATCTTGCCGAAGGAGGACTTCTGAACCTGGGCCTTCATCGGTTTCGTGTCGCTTTTCTCGGACGCGGTGGCGGTCAAGGCCGCGAGAAGCGCGGCCGCGAGGAGGGGTGCCACCTTCATGGCGGCAATGGTGTTTTTCTTCATAATATTCAGTGGCCGGGAGGGCGGTTTGGTTTTGGGGAGGTGGGCGGGTCTGAATCAGGAGCCAGACTGGCTCGCCAGGCAAAGACCAGCATCAGCACGCCGAAAGCGAGCATGATCAGGCCCCACCAGAGATTGATGTTAATGCCAAGAGAACGCTTGTAGAGTTCGGGGCCGGTGAACACGCCGAAGATGGCCAGGAGGGCGCCGAAAATCGTGAACATCAGGCCGATGGGAGTTCTGAGGTCAAGTTTCATAGAGAGCGTTCCGCGGAGGAAATCACCAGAAGATCCAGTTGAGGATGAATGTGAGAGCCAGGACCACGACGCCCAGGACCGCCGGCTGTTTGTGGAGAGGCACGCCTTCCTCCTTCGGCCTGGGAGTGAGCGAATAAACCAGACCCTTGAGGTCATCGTCGGATTTTGTCCGCTTGGTCGCAAGAGAAATCAAGATCGTCGCCGCAAAACAGACGGTCCAGGCAAAGATGGCCGTCCAGAAGTTCTGCGCCATCTCGCTCGGGTAGGTGTGGAACACCGAACCGAGAAAGCCGCCTTTGAGCCCGATCTCCCCGCCCCTGGGCAGGGTGAGGCCATGGTGCAAGGCTGCGGCGCAAGTGCCGCTCAACAAGCCGAAAAACGCCCCATGCCCGGTGGCGCGCCGCCAGAACATGCCAAGGAGGAATGTGGCGAAGAGCGGTGCGTTGACGAAGGCAAACACCAGTTGGAGCATGTCCATGATGTTGTTGAACCGGGCGGCGCCTGAGGCCCAAGCCCCGCTGATCCCGATGCCGAAGACGGTGGACATGCGGCCCATCCACAGGTAATGGCTGTCCGATTTGCCCGGCTGGATGTAGCTTTGGTAGATGTCGTACGTCCAGACCGTGTTGAACGCGGTAACGTTGCCCGCCATCCCGGACATGAAGGAGGCCATCAACGCCGTCAGACCCACCCCAAGCATTCCCGTCGGAAAATAGTGCACCAGCATCATCGGCACCGCCATGGTATAGTCCGGCGTGCCGTCCGCCGAGGCGGGCAGCTTGAAGCCGCTCGGACCTCCCTGCACGGTCAGCGAAATGGCGATCATCCCGGGCAGAATCACGAGAAACGGGAAAAGCATCTTGGGAACAGCCGCGATCAGCGGCGTCCGCCGGGCGGCCGACATCGAATTGGCGGCCATGGCCCGCTGCACCACCAGGAAGTCGGTGCACCAGTAGCCAAACGAAAGCACAAACCCAAGCCCCATCACCATGCCGAACCACTCGACGCCCATCGGATTCGAGGCGGCCGACCCCATGAACCGCCAGCCGTCGCTATAGGCGCCAGCCTCAAATCCCTTGCTGACGGCCACCTTGCTCAGACCCGCCTGAAGCCCCGCCCAGCCGCCGGCATCTCGCAGGCCGAGCAACACCAACGGCAAGAAACCCAGCACGATGAGGAAGAACTGCAGCACCTCGTTGTAGATGGCCGAGGTAAGCCCGCCCAGGAGGATGTAAACCAGCACGATCGCCCCCGAGATGAGGATGCTCACGTCGAAAGGCCAACCCAGGAGCAATCCCAGCAGTTTCGCCAGGGCGTACATCGAGATACCGGACGAAAACACGGTCATCACCGCAAACGAGATCGCGTTGAAGCCGCGGGTCTTCTCGTCATACCGCAACTTGAGGTACTCGGGCACGGAACGAGCCTTGGAGCCGTAGTAGAAAGGCATCATGAAAATGCCCACAAACACCATCGCCGGAATCGCTCCCACCCAGTAGAAGTGGCTGGTCATCATCCCGTACTTGGCCCCCGATGCCCCCATGCCAATAACCTCCTGCGCGCCGAGGTTCGCCGAGAGGAACGCCAAGCCGGTGATCCAGGCCGGGATGGACCGTCCGGACAGGAAGAAGTCCGTGCTGGATTTCATGTGGCGCTTGAGCGCCCACCCGATCCCGAGCACGAAAATAAAATAGACTACTAGAATGATGTAGTCGATCCAGCCGAGTTGAATACTGTGCATATATTAGGGCTGCCGACGGTGTAACCGGCAAGCCGTCGGTTGTCAACAAAACCCGGGATTTTCAGCGATTCTCGTTTTGGGCGGAGGTGGTGCTGTCCGAAGGGCTGAGGCCGGGATTCCCAGCCCGGGGCCGCGGCGACTGCGGCGGCGGCCTCAGTCGGCAAGACGGGAACGCGGGTGGGCAGAAGTCCTTGGGCGCGGTCTTCGAGGCCAAGACTTTGGCCAGAGGAACAACCATGTGCCGCAACATTCAATTTCACGAGTCAGTTAAAGCAGAACAGATGGGGCCGGTCTGGCAGTTGCGAACCTGTCAAATGTACACCAATGACGAGCATCGAAGCGTCAGCGACGCAACGAAGATCAAAAGCCAAGAATAACAGGTCAACTCACAGGAAAAGACCCGATGAATACAAATACGCTAAGAAGATCCATCAGGGCGGCAAGGTCCGCGCTGGTGGGAATACTCCTGCTCACTACCGCCCTGGGGGCTTGGTCCAACGCGATGGCCCAACCACGAATCTCCACGCAGCCGCGTAACGTCGCGATCCTCCCCGGCCAGAACGCGGAGTTCCGCGTTGGGGTCTCAACCGATGGCGCGCTGGCTTATCAGTGGCGGTTCAACGGGACGCCTCTGGCGGGAGCCACCACCAACAGCCTCACGGTGACCAACGCCGCCTTGGCTCAACTCGGACGCTATGACGTCGAGATCAGCAACAGCGCCGGAGCGGTGATCAGCACTCCGGCCTGGCTCCTATTGGCGACGCGCTGGACGGAGTTCATCGTTTTCGGGGCCAGTGACGCGATGGAAAGCTGTGACGGTCCCGGGTGGACCGGCTACCTGGCAAACCGATTGGGAGTCCCGTTGCGCAACTACGCCGAGGGAGGTGCGGACAGTCCGCAAGTCCGGTCGGAGATCAGTAGCTATCTCCAGTTGCGCACTCCCACCATCAGCACCCTGGTTGGGCTGTCGGGCGGAGGCGGCGGGATGGATCTGATCAAACGAAAGCCCCCGGCGCAGGCGGCATCGAACCACCTCGCCAACGTGCGCCGGTTGGCTGAAGCGGGCGCGCGCAACTTTCTGCTTCTGAGAATGTGGCCCTCGGAACTGGTGCCGGGCTTCCGCCAAGACGCTCCCTGGATGACAAACGAGCTGCAGATCGAGTACGAGGCGCTGCTGGACGCAGGGCTCGAAGCGTTGCGGGCGGAGTATCCGCTGACGATTTACCGGCCCAACCTGTTCGTTCTTGTCGCGGCCATCTAAGAGAACCCGGCCGCCTACGGTTTTCACGTGCACTCGGTTAAGGAGTTGGAGGCCCAGTTCTTTTGCGATGGAACGCATTTAACCACCGCCGCCGACCTCCTCATCAGTGAGGAGTGCTCCCGCTCCCTCACGCCGCCCTTGCGAATCAACTCGATCGCGGCTGCACAGACGGCCTTGGGCGATCTCACCCTCCGGTGGCCGCGCGGTTCGGTGCCCTCCCAGTTGGAATGGACGCCGGATCTGCAGTCCGGCCAGTGGCAACCGCTCGGAAAACCCAACTCCCTCTCGGAAACCACCGTGAAGCGCGCAAGCTCCCCGAGTTTTTTCCGCGTCTTGTTTTTAGGGCAGTGAGGGCTGAGCTGAATAAAACCGACACAGAAAGCGGATCTTCCAGGCTCTCGATGCCAACTGAACCGCAGGACCAGGAAAAAAACTCCCATGAAAACCTTAGCTCGTCTCTTGGTCGCGTTAGCTGATGAGCGCCTGGCGGCGCTTGCTCCGCAACTCTCTTCCAGGCTGGGCCAAGCGCTTCGGCTAGCCGTCCTGCTCTTAGACCTGGCCATGACCTCCGTCCAGGCCGACCCGAGTGTTGTCGCATGGGGGTCAAACGAGAATGTTCCGGTCTGGCTGACGAATGCCGTAGCGGTGGCCGCCGGCGACGCTCACAGCCTGGCACTCCTCGGGGACCGGCTGCCGGTGGTCACAGCATCCCTGAGCGATCCCGCTTTGACCGCCGACGGTTTCAGCGTTTCCCTCCCGACGCAAAGTGGTCGGGTCTATGCGCTCGAATACAAGAACTCTTTGGAAGACGCCACCTGGACGCCGCTTCCGCTGGTCGCCGGCACCGGACACGAACGGACGCTGACCGATCCCGCCGCGAGGGGTGAGCAGCGATTCCATAGCGTCGTGCGGTGGTGATTCGAGGCAAAGACAATGGCAATGGAAACCACTGGCCGAAGGTGAAACTGACGGGCACCGCCTCGAACCGTTTGTCCGCCGGGGCCAAGGTACGTGCGCAGGCGAGGCTCCTCTTTCACCCGCTGTGTCACGCGAAGGGATTGAGCACTTCGACGCCCGCCTCTTGGAAGTCGCGCGCATTGCGAGTAACTACCGTCAGGCCATGCGCCAACGCCGTGGCGGCGATCATGCCGTCCAGTACGGGCCTGGCCTGTCCTTTGAGCCTCAATTCGGAGACCAACAGCGCCCAACGCCGGCCGACGGCGGCATCCCAAGGCAGGCATTCAACAGTCTGCGCCACAGTCTCAAACCACGCCTCGAGTCGGGCGCGTTTGCGCCCTACGGGCAGAGTGAGAACGCCGAGGCACAGCTCGCCCAGAACGATGGGGTCCACGACGAAATCTCCCTCGTGGGCGATCAACCACGCGATGACCTTGGCATCGGGCACAGGTTTGGTTGGCTCGCTGAGGACGTTAGCGTCAACCAAGTAGGTCATCCTAATTTCGGCACAGCGATGTCGTCAGTCGTCTCCGTCCGTTCCATCGGCTTGAACCAGCCCTTGACCGGACAGGCAAGCAGCAGCTTGACCAGTCCCTGGTTCCGTCGGAACGTCCGCCGTTTCAGGAGGTATTCCCCCTGGTCAACCCGCTCGACGTCAAATTCTTGACCAGGCCGGATGCCGTCCTGCTGGCGGAGTTCTGCAGGCAGGACAATCTGACCTTTGCTCGAAACCGTCGTTGTCATAGGCGGTAAGATAACGTCTTACCACAAGCCGGTCAAATCCCTTTTGCTTGGAAACTGAGTCGGCTCAGGAACTCACCGTCAATGGGCTGGTGTTCAAAGTCCATGGTGAGCCGGGCAAGTCGGTGCGCCTAGAGCAAAGCCACGACCTGTTGAGATGGGAAGCGGTCGTCTCCGTCCGCTCCATCGGCTTGAACCAGCCCTTAATCGGACAGGCCGAGCAGGAGTTTGACCAGTCCCTCGTTCCGTCGGCGTGTACTCGGTTTTTGGGGCCTCACCATTTAGGGTCGATCTTGGCTTCGAGATTCCAATCGACGGACCAATTGACCTCGGTGTGAGGGTTGTTGTCGTTGTTCCAGCGAGCACGCCACTGTGCGTTCTTGGGATCGATAACGTCCTTCCGTTTCGGAGAGTCGGCGTGGCCGTCTGCGAACATGATGTCCGTTCGCCCCCCATGACGGTTTGACGGCCACTGATCACTCTGCGTCGGGTCGAAGTTCGCATCCCACGACCCGTCCGGTTTGCTATCGCCCAGGACAATCATGTCCGAGGGGGAGACTACCGCGGTCTCCAACACAGGGCCTTTGTAGAAGCCGCCGTTGACGTCACCGCCCAACCCCAGTTGGGGGTTGTGGGTGAGGTCGAGTCCCCAGTCGTTGTAGGCGAGAGAAAAGCGGGAGGCCACACCGACTCCGTAGGGGTCACGCACACCGTCAGGCCCACGCGCGCCAAGCGACTTGTTGGCGTTGGTGCTCCAAGCGCTGTCGGGTCGGGCGGAAGGGCAGTAGAAGGAGGCCCGGTTTGTGCCCATCTGGCCAAGGAGCCGGGTGGGCCAGACGGCACAAACCTCCGGCGACACCGAGTAGCAGCCAGGGTAAGCCTTGTTTTCACCCACGTACATGGTCAGAGCGATCCCGATCTGTCTCAGGTTGTTGACGCAACTGATGCGCTGGGCCTTCGCCTTCGCTTTGCCGAGCGCCGGGAGCAGCATCGCCGCGAGAATGGCGATGATCGCGATGACCACAAGCAGTTCGATGAGCGTAAAGCCCCGTTCCCGGCGCGGGGAGCTTCCGCGTGTCCGGGAGGGAGCCGGCTTGTCGTGAGCGGCGATCACAGCCAGCCCTGAGGGAGCTGCCTTGAACTGGCCCGGGTTCAATTCTTTCATAATCGTGATCAGATGTTTGGACGGTTCACACCAATCCGCTGGGCAATGTGTACTAATTCAATAACTCGCAAGGCCAGCTTATGCAATACCCGCTTGGGTCTTTTTTTGTAATCTTCGGAGCGAGGGGCTTGCGAGGAACATTCCCATTCCGGTTCAACCTTTCCGGCGCCACTCCACTTTGGGCGGTTCGGGCAGGCCCTGAGCCCGATAGGCGGTGCGGAAATGCATCTTGCCCACCTCCCCGAGCTTGTCAGCGCCAAACCGGGTCACGAACTCCGTTGCCGCCGCATCCACGGCGGCGGACGCCCCCTTCGGCAGTTTGATCCCGCGATCCTTCTCGAGCCTGGTCAACCGCGTGACGAACTCGTCACGGGCCAGGATCGAGGCCGCGGCCACCGCCAGGTCCGACTCGGCGCGATGCCGCTGGATCAGTTCAATCTCGCGCCCCAGGCTCATCAGGGCCTTGGCCACAGTGGCTTTGTCCGAGGCGAACTGGTCGCTAATCGCCCGCACAGGCAGCGGGTCCATCTGGTATCGCAGAAGCATGAGGTTCTCGATGACGCGCGCGTGGCCCCAGGCGAGGATTGAGTTCACGCTCCTCAGTTTGGCGTGGAGCCGGTTGTAGGCCGCGTTTCCAATGGGAACCACCGTGAATACGCAGCCCTTGGTCAGGCGGATGACTTTGGCCAGATCGCTGATCTTCTTGTCACTGCCGATCAGCTTCGAATCCCGGACGCCGACCTCGCGCCACGCCTTTACGACCGCCTCGTTCACGTACACCCCGGCCACGCACAACGGACCAAAAAAATCGCCCTTGCCGCTCTCATCCACTCCGATGCGGGGAAGGAGTATCTCGGGGTTGAGGATCGTCTCGTATCCCAAACGGGCTTCCTTGAGGATTAGCGGTTCCAGCACGAACTCGACAAAGTCCTGCGTTTCCTTCCCCTGCACCACCAGCTTGCCGCTCTGATAGAACACCACGTTCACCTTGTGCTTT
>ORJL010043053.1_pt1 | contig 13673 bp, 10 predicted proteins | sample 1779941 | NCBI WGS metagenome assembly ORJL01 (sample SAMEA104232317, study PRJEB22302) | groundwater metagenome | biome: forest; feature: aquifer; material: groundwater | place: USA | collected 2011-08-07 | depth 5.8 m
ATAAATTGGATTCCTTTTGGCGGTTTTGTGAGAATGTTTGGAGAAGATCAGTCCGATTCTAAGACGTTAAGAAGTACTCGTAGTTTTTCCGCGAAGCCCATGAGAGCCAGGGTGAAGGTCGTTATCGCTGGAGTTGTAATGAATTTTTTACTTGCATGGATTTTGATGGTTGTTGGTTTTACTGTTGGAATGCAGCCTTTGCTTGGGCCTGATGATGTGCTTAATTCCGTGAGTAGCGGACAAATTGTTCTTCAGGAAGGTGCGAAAATTAAAACCGTTGAGCCCGGTAGCGTTGCTGAAAAAGCCGGACTTATGAATGAGGATATTATTTATGCGATTGATAATGAGCCTGTGGATAGTTTTAATTTGGCTGATGCTATAGGGAATCCGGTGAAGGTTTATAATATAGTGAGGAATGGCGAACTTTATACTTCTCAGATTTTTGAGAATGGTGGTGGGCAACTTGGAGTGCAATTTTATGATTTTACTTCTTTTCCAAGGGTGCAGATTTTTGATTTGAAGCCCGGGACTGTGGCGTATAAGGCTGGACTGCGCTCGGGAGATTCCATTCTGACAATCAATGGTAATCAGGTTTATAGTGTTTCAGATTATGAAAATTTGACTCGCGGGGTTGCGGTTTTGGAATATGGAGTTTATAGAAACGGCTTGGTGGAAAAATTTATTGTTGAACGCACGCAAGCCCGTCAGGTGCTTGTTTCAAGTGTTGTTCCAAATTCACCGGCTTTTAAAGCCGGATTAAAAAAAGAGGATATTATTTTGGCTGTGAATGGTAAACAAATGACTGACAGCCTGGAAGTTATTGCTTTTGTTCAGCAACATCAGGATGAAAAAATCGCTTATTTGATTCAGCGCGACAATCAGAAATTATTTTATGAAATTCAGCCGGAAGGTGGACGTATCGGAGTGCTTTTGTCTGAACTTATGAGTTATGCGGATGATCAGGAGATCAGTCTTTATAATACTGATGTTATTTCCACAATTAAAGAGATTAAAGATCAGAAATATCCGATTCATGTTTCTGCGTATAAGGCTGTTGGAGAGACTTATCGGTTGTCAAAATTGACTGCGAAGATGTTTACCGGATTTGTTGCGACTTTGGCGAGTAAGGGCGAGGTGCCTGAATCTGTCGCAGGGCCTGTTGGCATTTATCAAATGACGAGCGTGTTTGTACAGGAAGGATTTATTCCTCTGCTTAGATTTGTCGCGATTTTGTCGCTCAGTTTGGCTGTGATTAATATTTTGCCTTTTCCTGCGCTTGATGGTGGACGGCTTTTGTTTATTTTGATTGAATTTGTTATCGGCCGCAGGGTTAATCAAAAATGGGAAAGTTGGATTCATGCAATTGGTTATTTTTTGATTTTGATTTTGATTTTGGCTGTTACGTATAGCGATATTGTAAGGCTCATAACTAAGTAGGATTTTTCGAGTTGCGGGCTGTGGCAAATTTGTATTGTAGGAATATTGATAAGTTTGTCGATTTGTTTTGTGATTGTTGAAAATTTACTAAATGTAGTAGGGAAGAGGGTGAAGCGGCCCAATGGGTTGAAGTGGATTTTTGGTTGGATATAGGGCTTGTTTAGGGGGTAGGAAATGATAATATGAGGTCCCATAAAAATGAAATTTTCAAAGGGCTTGGAAATTTTTTAATTTCATGGGGAAAGAAAAGGGCATATTCTTTTATATAATTTCCTATGGTTAGCAAAGATTTTTGGATATCCATTTTGCGTCGTTTGCAGCCTACAATTAAAAAGGCGCATTTTTTGACCTGGTTTCAGAATTCTGCTGTGAAAGATGTTGAAAATGGAATAGTGAAAGTCGCTTTGCCTAATCCTTATGCTGTTGATTGGGTTCAAAAACATTATGACGTGAAAGTTTTGCAGGCTGCCAAGGAATTAAATGCTGAAGTTCAAAGTATACAATATGAAATTGACGGACGTTTGTCCCAGATTGATGGTGGTGGGTTTGACGTGAGTACGCTTTTTGCTGATGACCTTGATAAAAAGGTAAGAAAGGTCAGAAATGCGAATGAGGTTGCTGTTGTAAAAGGTTTGTCTTCAGGCGGAAAAGTTGTCAGTCAAATGCTGAATAATCGTTATCAGCTCGACAATTTTGTGGTTGGTTTGGATAATAGGCTTCCTCATGCCGCGTGTATGGCGGTTTCAAATATGCCTGGTGGGATTTATAATCCTTTATATATTTATGGAGGAGTCGGTCTTGGCAAAACTCATTTGGTTCAGGCCGTTGGCAATGAAATTTTAAGAAATTTTCCTGATAAAGTTGTGAAATATTTAACTGCGGAACGTTTTGTAACTGAGGTTGTTGAGGCTATTGGTAAGCGCAATATGCAGCATTTTAAAGATAATTACCGCAAAGTGGATTGTTTCTTGATTGATGATGTTCAATTTTTTGGAAATAAACATTCTTCCCAACAGGAATTTTTTCATACATTTAATGAACTTTATAATGCAAATAAGCAGATTATATTAACAAGCGATCGTGAACCGGCGGCGCTTGATGGGCTTGATGAAAGGCTTAAGAGTCGTTTTGGAATGGGAATGGTTGCCGTGCTTCTTCCTCCGGATTTTGAGACCAGATTGGCTATTTTGCAGCAAAAATGCAGGGAGTATCAGACGATTATCGATCCGGAAGTTTTGAATTTTGTGGCTAATAATGTAAAAAGCAGTGTACGAGAACTTGAAGGAGTTTTGCGGCAGATTATTGCGGATAATCAATTGTTTAACAAAGTTACCACTATCCGCTCTGTTGCTGAGATTATTCAAAGACTTAATAAAGCTCAAAAGATAATCGGTTATGATTTTGAGGCGAACAATGCGAGACAGATCGCAAAAAGTTCGATGGATGTAACGAATATAGTTGCCAAGTTTTATAATGTGAGCGTTGATGAATTGACAGGCAAGGATCGCCATAAAGGTGTTATGTTGCCACGTCATGTGTGCATGTATTTGATTAAAAATGAATTGGGGCAGTCGTATGAAAGCATTGGGGATGGATTTGGAGGAAGAAATCATACGACGGTTATGCATGCTTGCGGGAAGACTGCTAAAAGATTGAGAACGGATATAAGGTTGGTTAGGGATATAAATGCGATAAAGAGGGAGATGGGGTTGTAAGATTTGATTTACAAGCGTGGCTTCTTTCCATTAAAATGTTTTTAGATGATTCTTTAAAAACATTCCCGTGTATCAACGTCCACGTTATTATCAGGCTAGGAAGCAAACCATGCCTACCGGCAGGCAGGTTGGACCCGTTAATTACGTGATGCCTTTTTTGATTATTATTGCTATTGGGATTATTGGGATTTTGGCTTTTAATTTGTGGAAAACTTTTTTTCCTTCCGAAAAGGTGAAGGCGGCTTATATGCATATTATTTCCGGGAGTGCTCAAATGAAGGCTTGGGGAACCGATGCGTTTTTTAATTTGTCGAGCGATGCTGTAATTATGCAGGGAGATCAAATCAGATCATCCGCTGACGCGAAACTTATTGTTGAATTTTTTGATGGGAGCTTGATGAGAGTTTCCGGGAATTCTGATGTGAGTTTTGATTCCATTGACGATGACAGCAAGACGCCACAGATCGATCTTAACTTATATGATGGAGCGCTTTGGTTTAATATGCTTAATAAAACCACGGGACAGACTGATGTTTTGGTAACTTTGGATAATATTGTAGCTAAATCAAACGCGGCAAGTATTTTTGAAGTTGATAATAACGAAAGTCAGGCTGTCAGAGTTTTTGGTGTATTTGATAACGAAGGTTTAGCTGTGGATATTTTAGCTGAAGATGGGAGTAAAGTTGTTGAAAGTGAAGTTGTTGGAGTTGGGCAGCAAATTGATTTTACTGATGAAGTTTTGAAGCGTTATTGGGCTTATCAAAGTCCTACGGTTTTAGCTGCCACTTCAGATGATTTTAAACAGACTGATTGGTATTTGTGGAATATTAAAGAAGATGCTGAGCCTACACAGTTTGAAAAAACGATCGGGCCTGGCGGAATAGGGTTTGTTAAGGTTGAGCCTCAGGTTGTTGCTAAAGAGGAAGTTGTTACTGTGGAACCTGTTAAACCTGAATCTGCTGAGAAAGAAAAAGTTCCTGATTCTAATGCTCCAAAAATCGATGAGGTAAATAAAGTCCCTACTGTTTTGGGCCCTTTGACTGTTCCAACTCTTACTTCTGTTGGCGGTGGAACGCTTGATGATCAAGGCCGCTATCAAGTTACCGGAAAGGTTGCCACTTTAACCGGCAAAATTTCAGGTGCGGACAAGGTTACTGTTAATGATTATACTTTACAAAAATTTAAGCCTGGGGACAGCACTTGGACTTATTTTGCAAATGCCGATTATAGTTTTATGAAGCCCGGAGAGAATATTTATCAAATTTACGGGGTTGATTCCAAAGGCAATAAAAGTTCCGCGTTGGTAGTTAAGGTGTTTTATGCTCCTCCGGTCGTTGCTCCGGTTGTTCCCACTACTCCTGACGTTGTTGAAACGGACAATGCCACTGAAAGCGAATATTCACTATAAATATTTCGCTTTATTTGCATTATGCTCCTCATTGGTTTTGGCATAGATGACTTCGCCGGTATTTAAAGTTGTCAGATAAAACCAGTAGTCATTTTCTGTTGGATACATAGCTGCTTCAATGCTTTCGATGCTTGGATTTCCGATCGGTCCGGGCGGCAATCCTTTGTTTTTGCGGGTATTGTATAAAGAATCTATTTTCAAATCTTTAGAGTCTATTTCTCGATCATCTGTTATATAAAGAAGCGTTGCGTCCGCGCCAAGAGCCCATTCACTTTCCAGTCTTTTCCATAAAATTCCGGAAACCAATTTGCGATCAGTCGCGCCTTTCACTTCATTTTCTATAATTGATGCCATTGTAATAATCTGATGTACTGTATGTTTTTTTAATTGTTTTTGCAGTTCTGAGAATTTTTTTTCAAAATTATCCAGAGTCAGATAAATCAAATCTTCAGGTTTAAAATTTTCGGAATCGAGGAAATATGTGTCCGGATAAAGGTAACCCTCGAGAGGCAAATTCAATTTTTCGAGAGTTGCTTTGTCTAAAAACGGATAAAGTTGCCAATCGTTGAAGTTTTTTACAGCCTGGATAAATTCTCCATTATTGATGAGGTCGAGATCAACCAGTTTTTGGTCTACATCCTTGATTGCCAGCCCTTCCTGAATTGTGATGATAAATTCAGCTTGAGCAGGATCACTTATGGCCGCCAAGATTTTAGGGGTGTTCATTGTTTTATTGAGAATAAAACGGCCCGCGATAACGTCCTGTCCCAAATTATTAAATTTCGCATACCAATAAAAAGAAAAAGGACTTTTTATGAGATTTTTTTCTTCAAGGTTTTTTGCTATTTCTTTAATCGTTTGGCCTTTTTTGATTTGGAAAGAAATCGAAGTGTTGTCCTGTGGATCGACAGGGCCGTAGACGTTTGAATTGTATTTTATGTAGCCTAAAAGAAGGATGATTATGACTACTAAAGGTAGGATCAGGAGTTTAGTGAATTTTCTATTTTTGGTTTTGTACAAATTTACAGATTAGAAAGTGTCCCCGGGGACAACATGGAATTTAGAATTCAGATATGTCAATGCTTGATGACTTAAAAATTCAGTGTGCGGTTTAGTTGCAATTCCAACATGGTTCTGCTAGCCATTTTACATTACAATCTTTAACACTATCTTTCATATTTTGTAAGATTAGAAAATAATTTGAAGTTTCCATTATCCACTCAACCCCGGGATATTCATATCTCCCATCACTCCTTTCATAAGTTCTGCGCCGATCTGTTGAGATTTTTTTACGGCTTTATTCAAACAATTAACGAGATTAGTCTGGAGTTTTTTCTTATCTTGCATCGCCTCATCACTTATTCGAACCTCTATAACTTCCTGTTCTCCGTTTATAATTACAGTGACGCCTTCATTTTCAGCTTCTATATGAGTATTTTTTAGTTTACCTTTTATTTCGCGGGCTTGTTTTTGCAGTTTGTAGAGATTTTTGGCTTTTTCGAACATGTGGTTGTGTTATTGATAATGTGCCCCGCTAAGCGGGGCTGGTGTAGGCAAATTCTACCAGAAAAAAACTATTGCGCAAATAAGGTGTTTCGGCTAAACTCAAGCGCGCAATTTAATCTCACACAAGTTTTATGGATACAATGACTATTGATGTTCAGACTAGAGATACTAATGTAAAAGGTAGGTCTTTACGCAGGAATAATATTATTCCTGCGGAATATTATGGTAAAGGTGTTAAAAATCATTCGATACAGATGGATTATCAGACTTTTCGTAAGATTTTAAGGAAGGCCGGGATGAATACGCTTATTGAACTTAATGTTGATGGTAAAGAGAAATTTACTGTCTTGGTTCATGATATACAGCATAATCCTGTAACAGATTCTATTGATCATGTTGATTTTATTAATGTGCGTATGGATCAAGTTGTTCATGCCAAGATTCCACTCAAATTTTTTGGAATTTCTCCTGCTGTTAAGGAGTTGGGAGGTATTTTGACTCATACTTTAACTGAGGTTTCAGTTAAATGTTTGCCAAAGGATTTGATTCCGTTTATTGAAGTCAGCGTTGAATCTGTTGTTGATTTTCACAGTTATGTACGTATTAAGGATTTGAAAGTTTCTCCGGATGTTACTATTTTGCATGATCCGGGAGATGTAGTGGTTACTGCCGTAGCTCCAAAACTTGAAGAAGAAGCTCCAATTGTTGCTCCGGGTGCTGAAGTTGCTGCTGCTGCTCCAGGTGCCGAAGGCGCTGCTGCTGCTCCTGGCGCTGAAGGTGCTGCTCCAGGTGCTGCTGTCGCTCCTGAGGCTTCCGCAAAGAAAGCTGATGTGAAAAAATAAGTGCAATTTTAGTCAAACGATTTGTGTGAGCAATTGTTTTATTTGTTGATTTGTATTACAATCTTCCTTGGTTTAATCCCTTTCCTATGAAGAAATTTTTATTATCAATTGTTGTTTTGGCGATAGTTATTACTTTGGGCGGTTGTTTTGGCGGTGCAAAGAAAGCTTCCAAGGTTACATTTATAATCGCAGGTAAATCTGGTACTTCCGTTCTTGAATTAACTCCAGACTATGGGAAACGAACTATTGCCGCCACTTATAACAGTGGAGCGCCAAAAGAAGATATAGCTTCCGCCGGTCAGATTGGCGGAGAGTATTTTGATCGTTTTGGAGAAATTGTTGATTTTGCAGTTAAATATGAAAAGTCTTTAGATGTAGCTTGGCCAGTGATACCTACGGATCCTGCCAGTTATTCCGTGAATGTTGAATTTAAAGATGGTAAATCTTATAAAGTTGATTGGGTATTATATGATGATTCTGTTGATGAATTTGCTGAATTTGAGGCTTTTTATATTGATGTTACGAATTTACTTACAGAATCAGAACAAATTTAATAATTCTTTAAATTAATCAAATATGATTAAGGAAATTAAAGATGGTATTGCTATATTGCAGTTAAATAAGCCTGTTATGGCTGCTGTTGCCGCCAGGCCTTCGGCTAAAAAATGGGGGTTTGTTATTTTGGCAGTGCCTCCTGTTGTAAATTTACTTTTACTAAAAAGGCTTTTATCTTCAACGTTTTTTCCGTACGAGGGATTTTCCGCTATTTTCTCGCGTTTTTTGTTTTGGCCGATGATAATTCCAACTTTGTCATTTATTGGCGCGATTTTTGCAATGAGTTACGGCGCGGAGAAATTTTTTAAGACCACACATAATCATTGGGCTTTTTTTAGAGTTTTGGCTTATTCTTCAATATTCTTATGGCTAACCATAGTGCCGTTTTTATTTGGACTTCTTGGAATACTTGATCCTTCCGGTTTGTTTAATTTGCTTTCATTGGTTGGAGTGATTTGGGTTTTTGTGGTTGCTTATCATTTATTTTTGGAATGGGGGAAGCTGTCAAAACAAAATGCAGCGATAATTGTTGTTGGTGGATTTGTGGCTTATTTAATATTCCAACTTATTTTAGGCAGGATTTTGGTAGGAACATACTATAGAATTTTTTATTAGAGATCCTCTTCTACAGAAGGTTCGTCTGCATCAGTAACGATTTCAACCGGTTGTCCCGGAGTGGCTTGTGCGCCAGGTTGAGTGGTTGTTGTGGCCGCTGCGGAAAACATTGGCTGTTTGTAGAATTCTTGAGTTTTATTTTTTCTTTCTTCAGTAAGAGAGAAGTCTTTTTCAGACTGAAAGCTTTTTGAATATGGGCCGAATACCGTTGATTCATCAAATGCCTGGTTAATTTGCCATGCGATATCCGAACGGATTTTGAGCATGTTTGAAGGCACTTTCACCCAGAATTTCAATTGGATAACCACGCTGTTGTCGCTGAAATTTTTGAAAACTATTGTGTGTTTCGGATATGAAAGAATTTCCGCATTCGCTCCGAGTATTTTATCAAAAACTTGTACAGCTTTTTCCATGTTTGTGCCGTAGCCGAGTTTCACGTTTATTTCCATTCTGCGCATCGGATAACTGGAGTAATTCTCTATGGATTGCGCCATTATATCCGAGTTGTAGATTGTAATATCGCGGTGATCGAAAGTTTTGATGCTGGTTGATTGGAATTCCATTTTTTCAATTTTCCCAACGAAATTTTTGATTTTAACAATGTCCCCGATTTTAAAAGGAGATTTTAAGAAAATCAGAATTCCGGCGATGTAATTCTTTATGATGTCTTTAAGTCCGTAGCTTAAGCCTAAAAGACCGACTCCTACCAGGACGCTCATATCAATTCCAACTACTTTTAAAGCGATTGTAATTCCTATAACTATTACAAAACCCGCCAGTATTTTTTCTATTACGTTTAAGGCTGTTCTTTGTTGTTCATGCTTTGTTTCTATTCGTTCAAAATATTTTTTTAGCCATCGAACAATCAGAATAGTGATAGTTAAAACTATTGCAGCTTCCACCACGTCTATAAATTTATTGAAAACAGTGGTGCTTAAAGCATCAAAATCGATTCCTCCACCGCTTGAAGTCGTGGCATCAGTCAGGCTTTTGCCGCTATCTGCTACGTTACTCTTTAGAGAGGCCATGATTTTTGTTTTAATTTATCTTGATATTATAGCAAATTTTTGGGATTTTGGCTATCCAGTCATCCATCTCTGATTATCTGATGGTGTTGACAAAAAATGGACTTCATGTAATATTTTTGACTCTTAACCAATATTTTATGAGTGCAGAATCCGAAAAGGCCCTAGAGGCATTAGCTTTAGAAAGTTTGACGTTTGATCAGTTGGTTGCAGCTGCTAATTTAGCGGCTAAAACAGTACAGGAACGATCTACTCCTGATGGTAGAGTAGAATATTTTGCAGCTAATCATTTAGGAATGCCGAGAGCAAGTATTTATAAAGGAGCTGATGGAAAATATTGTATTTATTTTCAGCCATCTTTTGGATGTGTAGTAGCTGGAAGTTTTGATACGGTGGAAGAAGCTAAGGATAGGTTAATAAATGAAGTGTTTATTCCAAATGGATACAGAGTAATGTAGAAAGATAGATTTTTTTATCAAGATGTAGTTTTATTTATTCAAGAACTTCATATTTGATCTTTTTTATGGTATAATTAACAGATAAAATTATATTTAAACAATGCCACAAGACGATCACAAGCCGGTTCATGGAGATAATAAGGCTCAAAATGCTGATAATGGCTTGAAACAGCCAGGGAAACAGCATGAAAAACAGCCGGATTCCGGAGATTATGCCTCAAAGATGTGGCATAAGATTGAAGGTGCTGTGGCAAAGGATAAAATTAGTGGATTGAAACAAGAATTGGGAGATAAGCCTCAGGAAGTACCTGGAGAGCATAAAAAAAGACATAGAAGCAGAGGAAGGGGAAAAGGACATGGTGGAGAGGCTCCTCGGTCAGTGATGGGGGCCGGAAAGCCAGAGGTTAATCAACAGCCAATTCATAAATCGCAGCATCAAGATGTTCAGGTTAAGCAGTCTGTGGAGCTTAAACAACAGGTTCCTTCTTTTGCTCCGGTGAGTACTACTGCTCATATTGCAAAGCATGAGAAAATTCCTCAAATTTCCAAAACACATCCTGTTGCTCCTATTAGTCCTTTTGCACAGACCGAAGCCGTCCCTCCAACTCCTCCCGTAGAACCTGTGAGCCCTTTTGGTCTTCCTCCAAAAAATTATGAACCGAAATTAAAACAAGAAAAAGCAAAAAAAGAGGAAAAGGAAGAGATGGCTGAAAGATTTGATGATTTTACGGATAAAGCATCAAAAGATGATGTAATTCCCATAAATCCTTTTGAAATGGAACCATCTGCTAAACCATTGGATACCAAATCTTTGGATGATAAGCCTTTGGATCGGGTTGGCAAAGCCCCTAAAGTGGAAGCTGCTTTTTATGAGGAAGTTAAGTCTCCGCAAGATAGAGGTGAAGCTAATGAATCTGAAGTTGCAAGTGTTAAAAATGTCATCAATGAGCCGACTATGGAGGATAGAGAGCTAAATGCGCGGCCCAAAGAAGAAATTATTGATGTAACTCCTGAAAGTCAGAGCGTGGAGAGGAAAATAGAACCTGTTTTTCCTGAGAATATTGATAATGGGAATGGTAATGAGACAGGGGAATTTAAGGAGGATTTTTGGAGCATACTTGAGCAGGCCGGCATTACAAAGAAAAAGGCTTTTATTATATTGATATCTGTTGTTTTAATAATAATTATCGGTTTATTTTTTCTTTTTGGAGGTTATAAGATTTTTCAGTCCGATGGTGGTAAAGTTGATGAATCTTCCAATCCTGAAGTTGTCATCTCTGAGCCTGATTCTTCCGAACCTGATGTTGTCGGGCTTAATCCATATTCCATTATTTCATCTTATATTTTTGGATTGGAATTTAAGCCAACCATCACTCCAATTGAGGCTGAACCTATAAGTAGTTTTGGCGATTCCGGTGGAGTCTTTGCCAGTTTTATTTTTGGAGAAATTTCGGATTTAAAAGCTGAACAGTTTGTTGAATATGTCAGATTATTGGAGAAAACAAACAATATTTATAATGTGGATGTGTACAGTTTAGTGGATTTGTCTGTTGATAGGCGTAAGGCTCTTGATGATTATCTTAAAGAAATGGACGAGTTGATCCAGCAGGGAATGGCTGCATTTGAGAATATAGAGGCTGATTTATTGAGTCTTGATGCGCAATACAATGCTGTGACTTTACAAAATGAACAATACGAAGCTGCTTTCTTTCAATATTTACAAAATTTTTACGGGCAGACGGCTTATGATACTTTGCAAACTTTTATATCTTCTTCAAATGAATCCGGCAGGTTAAAAGCCGAGTATCGAGTGAAAAATACTTTAAGAACCATGTTTGTTAATTCTTTAAATCTTTTACGTCCAAAGTTTAAAGATGTGGCTGCCAATACCGAAGCGTTAATTAAAGGTGTTAAGGTGTTTGATGTGCCAAAGTCAGATATTGATGCCATTATCCCTCTTGAGTAAAGAGAGACATTTTTAAAAATTCCCTAGTCAAGTCAGGCGTTCCGAATTATAATGAGAATCTCATGTAGGGCTTTTTATTTCAGTTAAATTTTACAATGACTCCAGGGATATTGGAAAAAATTGGCAGTTATAATAAGGATTTTGACAAAGCTAAAATTTTGAAAGCTTTTGATTTTTTGACTGAGAAACAAAAAGATATTAAAAAAAAGACATGCTGCGCGATGAAGGTTCTGGAAGTTTTGCTGCCGCTAAAGCCGGATGAAGACATGATTATAGCTATTTTGCTTCATGACTTGTATGTGGCTTCTTTGATCAGTGATGACAGTGTTAAGGACAATTATGGGCAGGCTGTTTTTAGTCTTTTGGGTGCGCTTAAAAAGTTGTATGGATTGAATTATGCTGAGAATGATAAGGGCGCGCAGGTTGAAGTTTTGAGAAAAATGTTTTTGACTTTAGCTAAAGATTTGAGGGTTATTTTGATATGGCTGGCTCATAGATTATGCGTATTGCAACATTTTTCCGAGTCGCCCGAAGCGGAGGATAGAGTGCAGGTTGCCAAGGAAACCATGAATGTATATGTGCCAATAGCTTCGCGCCTTGGTATTTATAGAATTAAAACCCAACTTGAGGATTTATCTTTTCAGTATTTGCATCCTGAAGATTATGAACGTCTTAGCGCACAGGTTAAACATTTTAGCGAAAGCAAAAAGTTTCCGATTGAATTAATTCAGCAACAATTAAAGGATTTTTTAGATGCTCGCGGAATAAAAGCTGAGATTCAAGGACGTATTAAAAATGTTTACAGTATTTATGCGAAGTTGAGCCGTAAAGGACTTTTTGATGTGGATGAATTGTATGATTTTTTTGCTATCAGAGTGATTTTGCCTCATCAAGAACAAGTTGATCATCTTTATGCTGTTTTGGGATTGATTCACAGTGAATGGAAGCCGATTTCCAGCAGATTCAAGGATTATATTGCTGTTCCCAAACCCAATGGTTATCGCAGTTTGCATACTGTTGTTTTGGGGCTTGGTCCAAAGGGAATGGATAAGCCTGTTGAAATTCAGATTAGAGATGAATCAATGCATCGCGAGTCTGAATATGGTGTTGCTTCTCATTGGCTTTATAAAGCCAAGAGATCATCCAATTTACGCGATTTGGATTATCATGTTGATTGGGTAAAAGGACTTCAACAGATTCATGAGTTTTTTGGGGCTGAGTCTGAAATAATGAAAGAAGTTGAAATTGATATTTTTAAAGATAGAATTTTTGTTTTAACTCCGCGCGGTGAGGTTAAGGATTTGCCTGCCCAGGCGATCCCTTTGGATTTTGCTTATGCCGTGCATACTGATATTGGAAATAAATGCGTTTCCGCCAAAGTTAATGGGATAATGGTGCCTCTTGATTCTCGATTAAAAAATGGAGATGTTGTTGAGATTGTTACTAAAAATGATGCAACTCCGAAATTAAAATGGTTGTCTATTGTAAAAACAAATTTTGCCCGCAATAAAATAAAAGTGTGGTTTAGCGGACTTAATAGGGATAAAAATATCAGGGAGGGTAGGGAACTTATCAATGCTCAGCTTGAGCGCTTAAATAAACCTTTGTTGGAGCAGAATTATTCTGCGTTGAAGGATTATGGCGAAGGTAATTTGACAGTTGCGGAGCGAGAAAATTTGTTAGAGGAAGTTGGTAGAGGGACCAGAATGGCCAGTGATGTTGTGCGTAAAATTTATCCTTATGAAAAGGTTTTGCCTACCAAGATGATCGTGTCCAGAGCTGAACCGGAATTGGTTGGTGATAAGAGTGCTGTAAATTTGGAGGATCAAGTTATTGTGGCCGGAGAAGTCGGATTCCCAATTAAAATTGCGGCATGTTGCAAACCTAAATTTGGTGATAAAATTTTGGCTTATGTCACTATTGCAAAACATATCAGCGTTCATAAAGCCAATTGTGTTAAATTGGATTCTTTGAAGAGAGAAAAAATACTTTTTGCCGAATGGAAAGGGGATAAGGGCGCAGCTCCTTCCGGCTTTAAGGTTGGTATTGATTTAACAGTTGTGTCACGCGTTGGGTTGCTTCATGATATTTCGTCGATTCTTACAAAAATGGGGATAAATATTTTGGATGTCAGCATTAAAAGAGC
>ORJL011865213.1_pt1 | contig 13673 bp, 20 predicted proteins | sample 1779941 | NCBI WGS metagenome assembly ORJL01 (sample SAMEA104232317, study PRJEB22302) | groundwater metagenome | biome: forest; feature: aquifer; material: groundwater | place: USA | collected 2011-08-07 | depth 5.8 m
AGTTACCCGCCCTAAAGAGCTTTGAGGACTATCAGGATATTTACATCCAAATGGTGTGGATACCCATCTTCCGCAAAACGATCGAGCGTAAGTACGGCGATCTGAATGCACTAGATGACGAGATAGATGTTGATGGTGATTTCGTGAGAGACATAGACAACTCTATCAAGCAAGTACGCCTCCGTGACGGTGTCATTGTAGGTTATCCGAACATTAAGGAGAAGAAGCCTCGGGACTTGGCCGAGGCCCTCTCCACAGCGGCTGCGCAGGGTTGGGTCAGTGACGAGACTGCATCCCATGAAATGGGTTATGATTATAGACAGGAGGTCAAACGAGGTGCCAAACGGAGAGAGCGAACAGGGTCTGAGGTGTCCGCAGTGCCGGGCGACGATATTCCACAGGGCAGTGTACGTGACCCTGAGCGGGTCAGGGACGGAGACTGAGGAGCGGCGTGAGTATCGCTGCGTCTTCTGCAATATTCTTTTAAGTCCGGGTGATATGATAGCCTATGACAAAATTACTCCGGCAAATTTAGGACTGTCGGAGGTAATGGGACTCGATGAACCTGCTTAGAGGGCTCGAGCCTCAGACTCCAGTGAATGGAGAGGCATATGACGTATAGTTTTGTAAAACAAGAGGTGGGAGACGGCAGCCAGCCGCTAGATTCTGGGGCTCCTCAGGCAACGAAACCCTTGTTCACACCGCCAAAGGCCGACCCCCCTGTGCAACCGGGCCAGGAGCCACAAAAATGGACCCTTCCAGAAAGCGTAGCTGAGTTTGCTGAGAAGCAGCGTCAGACTTTAGCAGAAGCGGCGCCGGGAACCTTAGAGCATAAGGCTCGAGTGGTGCGTTACGCGGTGCTAGAGCAGTTTGTGTGGCAGATGGTAGATCCTTGGAGCTCGATGTGCGACTACTACTTCGTAGGAGTGTATGAAGGGTTTGCGCTATGTCTCATAGATGCAACACCCTACAAAATCCCCTATGAGTATGATGCTGAGTCGGGAGATGTGACTCTCGGTGAGGTTCAAGAAGGAGCCATTGAGTTCGGAAATATGTCTGAGGTATATTGGGAGCTATTTCCAGACGATGCATTTCTTGAAGCTCCAAATGATGGAGTTCGAGCTCTCCGACATCATGCAGCAGATGGTACAATCGATGTGGAAGCTTTGATGGTATCTATCTGTTTAGAGTCTCGATATCGAGATGTATCAGAACACCTCTTGGATCATCTTAATGGTAGTGTCATCACCTCAGAGATGAAAGCTTCAGCCGCTCTGGTCGAGGAATCTACCGGGTTGATGATCGAATCGATCGAGGTAGACCTCGGAGAGGCTTCTGTTGACGACTCTGATCCAGACCTAATTCGAAATGTTACGCTCATCAGACCGGGATGGTCCGAAAACAATCGATATTATGGAAAGAAAGTACTAGGCAAGTCAGCTTCTATGTGGGAAGGTGCAAAAGCTCACATTGATCACTCAAGAGACGGGAGTCCTTATCGTAGCGTCATGGAGATGATAGGATATCATAAGGATGTGCATCAAGCCCGGAGTGGTGAGTTGAAGGCCAACTTCAAAATGGTAGGTGCTGAGGACCGGAAGGAGCACGTCCGGGAGTGGATTAAGGAGAGTCAGAAGGAAGGTAAGCCTTTCGTGGGACTTTCCATCGTGGCTATGGGTAAGACCGAGCTCGGTGAGGCTGAGGGACGAAAGGGCACAATTGTCGTGGAGATTACCTCGGCCTACAGTGTGGATGTGGTGAGTGAGCCAGCGGCTGGAGGAGGTTTCGAGCAATTGGTAGCTGGCATGACTGAGATGAACTTTGAAGAGTGGCGAAAAGTAGTACCAGATACACATTTGGCCACCTTGAAGAAGTCTCTTATATCCGAGCGGCAAGATGCCGCTATAAAAGAGAGGGATGCAACTATAACGACCCTCACTGAAGAGAAGGTTGAACTGGAAGGCCAGGTGAACGAGTTGACTGAGGCTAATGAATCCTTAGAGACTACCAACAAAGAGCTTGAACTTAAGGTTCACGGTTTGGAGTTAGGAGTCTTAGTGGATTCCAAGCTAAGGGAATCTAGGTTGCCGAGCTCAGTATATGAATTTGTTCGACCTAGACTGTTAGAGACGGTAGCTCCGGAGGAAATGGATACGATCATAGCTGATGAAGTGGCAAAAGCCGAGCGTTTAGTGGCGGATCCACGAGTCACTGGTGTAGGTCCATCAGATGTCGCAGCTAGTGTAGAAGCAGTCGCGGAAGGATTTTCTCGAAGCATCTTCGGGTTCACAGGGCCAATGCCTAGACCCGGTGAAGGTGCTGAAGAGTATAGAGCCAGGAGACTGGCGGAAAAGTCTCAGGAGTAAATAAATGCCCGAGATAACCTACGACGTTCATAAGTTTCCGAACGCCGTAGTTGCCTATGTAGACATGAGCGGAACAAATACTGCTCACGCTGGAGACTGGTTAATGTACTCCGGTGGAATAGTGCTGGCTACTAATACAGCTACAGCTTACTACAGAGCAAGTGGCATCGGTATCGCTTTGGCAAATAACCCTACTTGGAACTCCCAGGGAAGTGCTCTATATCAGACGGCAATGCCTGTTGGTATAGGTGGAACTTTCCACGTGACGGGAGTTGGTGTGGGCTCCGCCGGCGATTACGTAATGCCTATGTTTGTAGGTAGCGGTATCGTAGGCCAGACAGGTCTAACTGGACGAGGAGCTGTTTGGACGGCTGCAGGTGCCCCTCTAGGTATTTCAGGTGTATCTTACAACGCTATAGTGTTTTCCGGGGCTACAGTTATAGGTACTGCGTCGGCTACTGCTTACACTGCTGTTCCTAATTCAGGAATTGCACGAATTGTAAGGGTGGTTTCTGCTGCTGCTGGCTCTGGCCGATGGGAGATATACCTGTTACCTCCCTTTGCATTAGGAGTAATAGGAGGTGCACCGCAAACGTAATGGCAACTTTACTCGCACCAGCTAGATTACAAGAGCTAAAAGAAAATCCAGCCGCTATCTTCGGCAAGCGTGAGCTTATTCAAGAAGCGGCCCGGACCGATATGTTCCCAGCTCTGTTGCGTGATGGCATTCGTGCTATCTTGTTCGACTCCTTCGCTGGAGTTCCGACTACATATCAGGATCTCGTCGATCGTGTCCCTAGTGACAAGGACGAAGAGGTCTGGACTGAACTGGAAAGGGGAGGTACCTTACCCATCGTTGGAGAGGGTCAGGAATATCCTCGAGCCAAATTCGGTCAGAGACCGCCGAGACGTATTCGTAACTACAAGCGAGGTGAAATCCTTGAGATCACTGAGGAATTACTCCGGTTTGACCGGACGAATCAGATTCGACAGTGGGCTCAGGACTTCGGAGCGCAGGTAGCTCAGACGCGAGAACAATCGTTCTACGACGTCATCACCGCTACAGGTAACTACACACAGACCTCCGCGACAAACGATATTGGTAATAACACCAATGCTACCACTTTCGGGTTCCAGGGATTAGAGCTTGCGCACTCTACTCTCGTGACCATGAAAGATAGGACCTCTGGTAGATATTTCGGCGTCATGCCGGATACTGTTATCGTAACACCGCGGCTCCGGTTTGCGGCAGGTCAGATGCTAGCATCTGATAGACTCACTTATGCCATGGCTGGCAATACTGACAACGTGCCAATCTACGGCGCTGGTACTCGTAACCCATTTAGGGACTTGAATCTCCGGGTGGTAGTGAGTCCTTATATGGGTACTTCGTACCAGTGGTGTATGATGGCCGCTAGACGAGCTGTAAAGTGGCAAGTCATAGAGGATATGACTATACTGATCCAGGATGCGCTTCGCGCAGAGGATAGTGAAGCCTATTTCCTCTTTGATGTCGTCCGCTACAGAGTTCGTGACTGGTGGGGCATGGGTATGTACGACGATAGGTTCGCGTACTTCAGCAGCTCCACTACAGCGCCGGTAGTCAACTAACCTAGCCTCGGCCTCCTTGATCTCGGCTAGGAGTACTCCTTGAGTAAGAGTACTCCTAGCTAACATAAAGGTAAATAAATGCCTAGTGCAACAACTGTATTAACAGCTACGATAAGTAGCGGGCAGACCAATTCTGATGAGCAAGATATTGTTGATGCTAAGTATGTTGGGTTGATAATGCCGGCTACTTGGACTGAAGCTGATATCACGTTTCAGGTGACGAATGTATCCGGAGGTACCTGGAGGGATTTATTAACCGATGAGGGTATCCCAATACGCTTAAAGGTTAGGGCAGCTCAAGCATATGCGATTGATAGATATGCCTATGGATTGGCCCCTTGGAGGTTTCTCCGGATAGTTTCGTCGGTTGCTCAGGGAGCTCAAAGACTAATTTTAATAGTAATCAAGGCATAAGCGAAGGCATAATTATGAGAAATTGGAATGCGGTTAGATCAGGTCTCACGACTAATGATGTAGCTGGAGTGACTGCCTGGGGAACGGGCAGTGGTTATGATCCTGGAGGATCACTTTATACTGACTTTGCTCTTGAGATGTCAGCAAGTGGTTCTGCTATGCAAGTAGGTGTAGTTGCTAATTACTGGAATGACGTCCAGAGTGCTTGGGTTCGGTCAGTAGATGATAAGTACGTGTTCTCGATTCCGAGCGCTACAAAGGTATGGCGTCAAATTCGGGTGCCTTCTCTAGGGCAGTTAACGTTTCTAGAGTTTACTGGCCTCACTGGAGCTTCTACTGGTTGGGTCATCTCAGCGTACGCAACACCTGTAGGATAGAGTAAATGGTCACGCAGCACGAGCGCCGTAAAAGAAACGCACAAGCTCTTATGTTCGGGCCTTCCAAGTTCTCATATCCTGAGCAAGGAGATTGTAGACTCTGCTTATTATCATATGAGATTCCAGATCTGGGTGAAGGTGATGCCGTATCGCTTTGGTCTGATCTTAGCATATGGGGTCTTGATGTCTCTTGTAGTGTAGCAGCTTCAAAACCTACTTACCATAATATAGATGGACCAGGCGGAAAACCTTATATGAGTTGTGATGGAGTAGATGATTATTTGGAAACGGTATCTAACCCAATCCCACTACAACTCAACACTCCTCACATATTTACGGTAGCTCGAGTTCGTAGCGGTGCTGAAAATGGCCTCGCAGGATATCTCCAGAACTATGGGTCGGGGCGTAACGGTTATCTATTGGGGGCTAGGTCGGCTAATTTTGGTTATGCCATGCTAGCCCATGCCACAAGCTATCAGGAGCATATCAATGCTGTTGATATGACTCAGGACGTGTGGTATGTAGCTGAGTTGCAAGTTACAGCTACACAAGTGCTCGTGAAGATGAACGGTAACGGTAATTCATTTGCCCGGACAATTGATCCTATAACATGGGCAGTAGGAAATAGATTTATGGTGGGAAGAAGGGATAATGTTGGGCCTGCTAATAGTGCGGTAGATATAGCAGCTGTATTAGTATACAATGGTACGCCAACTCAAGCAGATGTGATCACAAGACAACTAATGGCTGATTTTAACATATTGTAGGAATCTAATCAAATGCCGTTACCTAGACGACTAATTATTGTGGTAGATACCGATATAAAAGATAGAGCCAATACTCTAGCTAAGAGAATTGATACTGTTGGAGGTGAACGTACATTTGTTACGCCTCTATATCCAGCAGGCTTACCCCAAGGGGCTCCCTCTCATTATTGGTGCTCCTGGGCTATGACCGATTTGGATGATATAAATCTGAGAGCTCTAAGAAGTGCTTTGAGCACTTTGGATAGGACTAAGATTAGGTTGTTTAATGGTAATATAAGAACTCCTGAATCGGTGTTAGCTGAGTTAAACTTAGCTACTGCAGTGGGGCGTGATGAAGGCTAAATCTAAAAGACCTAACATACCCATACATGAGGGTAGTCTAGGATTAAAGGTGAGACGCGAACATTTGCTTACTGGTATGAGAGCCAGTAGCTCTTGGACATGTCCTGATTGCCGAACAACTTATAGAAGAGAATCTAAAGATGTAGCAATATCTGAACGAGGTAAGCGATTAGTTAATGGTATCGTTGGTTGGTTCAGCTGTTGCGGCAATAAATTCAAATGGTTGGATCATTAAGCGATGGCTATTACAGATGCTCAAGGCCTTAGACGAGCCATAGGCGATATACATCAGAGAGTTGTAGAAGTTCCGACAGGAGATGGGCTGGCTTCTGCGTTTCAGCTGGATAGTTTTCCTATAGCATCCGGGACTGCACAGTCCATAGCTGGATCGGCGACAGTTATAGCTCCTTATGGTAGCCTCACTGCTACTTGGAATTTTAATTATGGTTTAATAACTCTAAATGGTGTACCTTCAGCTAACTCGGCTATAGGCACAGCGGTATATTATCACTCTACCTTCTCTGATGAGGAGATCGATCGGTACCTTAGTGCTAATGGTAGTGATTTACAAGCTGCTACGCTTAATGTAGTTCAAGATCTTATGGGAGATGCTTGGAAAAGAGCAAAGTGGGCAGCTGGAGCTGGCGTTAGCTATGATGATTCAGAAGCCATGAAACGTCTACAAGCTTGGTACAACACAATCTGGCAATCAATAAGAGAAAACTATGGTTCGTCACCTGGTCCACTGGCTTGGAGCGAGACACAAGCCGATTACGTTTAATCTGTTATGGGTTATTTATAACGTAGCCATAATTGTGCAAGATTGGTGGATCTTCTGGCTTTTTATGATGATCGGGCCGTTTTGGTTGTGGTTTTTTATAAATCATAACAAACTCGCTTGGATAGTTTTGAGTTTTCTGGACGTTATCGTAGCTTTTGGTTTCGCTATATACAGTATCAAGAGGATTAAAGATGTCCAAAATCGATAGTCCGGTTATATCAGAAGTAATCCAGAGATTACAAGACGGTAGCAGACAGTATTACTTGAAAGAGGGTAATAACACTGTTGCTACTGTTGTGGTAACCCTAATAAACGAAACGGATTATGAGATCAAGGGCCTTTGGATCAATCCAGAGTATCGGCGCATGGGGTTTGCCCGTGCTCTAATTAGTAGGGTTAAGAAAGAATATTTAGGTACCAAGTTGGTAGCTACAGTTCGGTCAGATTATGCAGCTCTCATGCGTGAGTTAGGGTTTCGGAAGGTAGAAACGGTAGACAAGTGGGAATTGACAGACAACGCTCTCGAATCATAAATAAACAGCGTGATGTCATAATGAAGGCTCATGCACAAACTGCTATTTGGCGCAGGTTGTTAAGCCGAAGCGGTGGAGCTCCAGCTTTTGGTATTGAACCAACTACTACGACACAAGATAGATCGATCGAGTTGTTAGTTAGAGCCGCCACAATTCAAGAGGTAGAGAGCTCCGGCGGCCAATTGATAATGGGTGATCTGTTGTGTGATGCGAGAGAAAAACCTGATCCGGAGGATATGTTTATATGGGATAATGAAGACTATCATGTGGCTAGCTCACCCTCGACGATTCGGCATGGGAATGCAAAATTTTACAGGTTTGTCATAAGGAGGTCAGTACAGTTGCAATGAGTTTTGAGCCCAAAGACATTAAAATTGTCGGATTTGGGGACTTTGTTGTTCCAAGTGGCTTCGGTCGTATTGGCAATGAGGTTTTCACGAGACTGCAACAAAGAGGCTATCAGGTGATGGCCGCTAGTATCCAGTATGGCGGCGGTCCCCATCCTTTACCTTTCTGGGTCTGGCCTTTAGCAGGCCACATGGACCTTTGGGGTTCTATAACTAACATCATAAACCAGTCACAGCCTGATGTTGTTATAGGTATCCAGGATTTTCCGTACCATGTGTCACTCTTCCGAGATTGTAAGATAGACTGGTCTAAGACTAAGTTTATCTTCATCACTCCTATCGATGGAGAGCCTATTGATGAAGAGTGGATACAGCTATCTAAAGTAGTTGATGCGGGTATGGTTATCTCACACTTTGGACAAGAGGCGATGAGGCGTAATGGTGTTAAGCTAGGCCTCTGTTATCCGGGTATAAATCCTAGAGAATTCTATCCAGCTAAATCAGACGAGAAACTAGAGTTGCGGCGGCGTGCAGGCTTCCCAGAGGATGCTTACATAGTAGGTATGTTCGCTATGAATCAAGGCCGTAAGAACATTCCAGCTACAGTAGAGGCCTTTCGAGCTTTCTCTGTAGATAAGCCTAACACTTACCTATACTTGGATATGGATGACGTTAGTCCGGCTGGATGGAATATTGAGCGTCAGCTTCTGAAGCCTATGGGTGTAGATCCAGCGAGGGTTAAGTACCGAAAGGATGTACAACACCTCCTTCCCAATCTACGTGATCGGTACTGTCTATTGAATGCACACACACTCATTAGTTTCCGAGAAGGGTTTGGATTACCCACGCTCGAAGCTATGGCATGCGGCATTCCGAGCTACGTACAAGATTGATGTTCGGGACCTGATGTAGCTGAACATGGTAGGGGAGTTCTGGTGATACGTCAAGAGATGATGACGTATGGTACTTGGGGAGGCGCTAAGGATGCCTATCCGGTCATGCAGGACTTTATCGAGAAATTAAATTGGTTATATAGCAATAGAGAAGAGGCTGCTCTTATAGCTCGTAAAGGATATGAGTGGGCTAAGCAGCAATCTTGGGATAAAACAGCAGATGCTGTTGAAGAGAAGATTATGGAGGTTCTAGGTGTTAGTTTCGATAGTGGTGCCAGTCTATGGCAACCTAGTAGGCCTACACAAATTAGTACAGGGGTTGATGCAGACGTTGCAAGCACCGGGCAACCAGGAGCTAGCAGCGCAGACGGAAGTGATCTTGATGGACGACTGCAGTCCGGAGTTCGATCTGACGACGATCTTTGGGCCTCCCTTCAAAGTCTTGAGGAATCCACAAAATCTAGGCTTCTCAGGCAACTGCAACCGGGGAGCGAAGGAAGCAACGGGACAGTACCTTCTGTTCATGAACTCGGATCTCCAGGTAACAATGGGCATGAACACGAGCGAGGACTCGAACCTGCAGTGGATTCAAAAGATGCTGCAGATCTTCCAGGATTACCCGACAGTAGGAGTAGTGGGTCCGAAGCTTCTGTTTCCGAATGGGATGATCCAGTCTTGTGGGGGATTGTATGATGTGGCGAAAGGGCCATTTCATCGATTTCTGGGTTTCACTGCTGACTATAAGTTAGCACAGATAACGGAAAGCGTTCCTTGGATAACTGGAGCATGTTTCATGATACCTCGCGTCTTCTTTTGGCAACTTGGGGGTCTAGACGAGAACTTCAAGAGAGGGTACTTTGAAGATGTTGATCTCTGTGAGAGAGTTAAAGAGGCCGGGCGTAGCATCTGGTACTGTGCGGATGTCGCCCTCATACATGAGGTTGGCCAGTCAACACAACCAAAGTCTTCAGAGGAAGCTTTCAAAGCTACTCTCCAGTTTAATAGGAATGCTACACTATTCCATAAGAAGTGGGATGCTAAGATCAAACCGGATGTAGCGTCAAGGATGGTATCTTACTAATGGTAGCTACACGAGTCGCTCCAGGACAGACTAGAATGATAGGCAAACGCCCTCAAGTGGATCTACCTCGAGACATTGAGGAACACTCTACTGGGTTACGACTAGCTGTAGTTAGAGACGTCTTTGCTAATCTATCGGATGTCATGACCTTTCAGGATATACCTCAAGGCCGCAGTGATATGATTAGTTTTTGGCGCCGGGGATTGTGGTCCTCCACCAAAGAACGAGAGGCGCAGGGGTGGCCAACTAATCTCAAGTACTGTATGTATAATGACCTAGCAGAACTAAATCTGGGGTGGTATAACGCAATAGATGTAGCCGAGATCTATCATGATTGGACGGCTCATTGTGTGGAAAGATGGCCGGGGAAGACGTTCGTCACGGTGTGGGATAATATTCCATATAATGGTTGGAACGCGCATACGCCTGGTATCTTACAAGGGGCTAAAGGGTTTATAGGGCGTTCAGAGCTTACATGCAAGATCTTAGAAGATAAGTACGATATACCAGAAGATAAAATCTTCTTCGTCCCGGCGGGAGTGGACACAACTAAGTTCAGTCCTGCTACTAACGTTGGGGACAATAGGTTTTCAGACAAACCTACGATCCTGTTTGCCGGACGCCTAGTGTGGGAAAAAGGTCTCCTAGATCTTATCTACGCCTGTGATGGTATGCCATGGACTTTGGTAATAGCCGGCTCAGGACCGATGCACAGTTTACTGACTGATGGGAGTTTACCAGACTCTATAGACGTGAGAGTAATTGGATCCGTACCACATCATGAGATGCCGGAAGTGTATCGAATGTGTGATGTGTTTTGCTATCCATCGATACCGACACAATATTGGGTCGAGCAATTTGGTATCTCAGTGATTGAGGCTATGGCATCAGGGCTTCCTTGTGTGACTACGGACGTGGGTGCCTTCCTTGATTTCAAGGATGTCTATGGGAAGGCTGTCGAGGTTGTACCCGCTATGAGATACGATCTACTCCGAGATGCCCTTGCCAAAGTCATTAAAAATCGGAAGCGGTTAAGTGTTCAAGCTCGTGAGCTCACTTTAGAGCACTACGATAGCAGAGCTATTGGTGAACTCCTAGCAGAGGTGTATAACTCCGAATGACTGTAAAGCTGAACTTAGGCTCTGGAACAAATCCGCTGCCCGACTACATCAATATCGACCTGCGTCGAGTGCAAGGTGTAGAGATGCAGGTTAATCTCTTTGTTGTACCATGGCCTTTCAGGGATGGATCGGTTGATGAGATCATGATGTCTCATTTTGTAGAGCACATACCACATACCATCCGAGAGTCAAAAAGAGTGGATGTAATTAAGGAAACGGTATGGTGGGGTCAGCATTCAGTTGCTGAGCCCATATGGGATGAAGATGGTTTCTTCGTAGTCTTTCGTGAAGCTTGGCGCGTCTTAAAGATGGATGGCCTTGTAGAGGTATGGACACCTTATTTTACAAGCGAGTCCAGCTTCCGAGATCCTACTCATACCCGTTATCTTACAGAAGCTACGTTCTCATATCTTTGGGAAGAGAAGGGTACGTTTGATTATCAAATAGGTTGTAAGTTCGAGCAAATAGATGCGGCTTATCTACCCTATCCCGAATATGAGAGTTTGCTGCCGGATGCATTTCAGAACGATCTAAAGAGCCGCTGGAATGTAGCCCATACTTTTAGAACAGTCTTAAGAAAGGTACCACTATGACTCAACAACAGCAAGCAAGCATAGAGGAAGGCCTAGCTCTCAAGCTCAACTTAGGAGCAGGTAAGGTAAAAAAGGAGGGTTATTTAAGTGTTGACTCAAGACAACTTGATCAGACTGATCTCGTCTGCGATCTATTTGTTGTCCCTTGGCCTTGGGCGGATAACTCAATAGACGCTCTGTACGCATCGCATCTCGTAGAACATATACCTCATATCTTGAGGAGAAAGATTCCTGTTAAGCACACATACCCTAGAGTAAGTGGTTTCTACCCAAGTCTGAATAATCATGATTGTACTCTCTTTGGTTGTGAGCCTCCTAAGATAGAGCCTATATGGGATGAGAACGGGTTCTTTGTGTTCTTCCGTGAAGCATGGCGAGTACTAAAGCCTGGAGGGACGTTCGAGTTGATAGGTCCTTACGGCCGGAGTACTGGTGCGGACCAAGACCCTACTCACACTCGCGCGATCACGGAGATCACCTTTTCGTATCTCTGGCAACATGATGATAACGAGAACTTTGATTACCAGTTAGGATACCGATTCAACTGTGAGTTATTCAATTTAACACCTCACGCTGACTGGGCTCAAGTGGCGGAGGAGAATCCAGAACAATTTCAACATGCCGTTAGGCACTTCTGGAATGTAGTGCATTCGTTTCATTCAGTGCTTCGGGCGGTTAAGTAGAAAGTCGTAGTAGGCCGGCCTTGCCGGCACGGAGGAGGATGAACCTCCTCCACCCCCTGTGCAATCGGAGGCACGCGTAACATGGTAATGGCAATGTTAACAGTCAATGCCGTCGAGGTAGCGGCCGTCAAGGGATTTCTTGTAGAAGATGCCCCGAGACGGATACGGCGAGCTGCTCGAAGGGTAGTACGCCGGAACGCAACGATGGCTATGACGCGTATCAAGGAGAGAATGCCAGTAGATACTGGTAGGGCTAGAGCTGGTTGGGGACGCTGGAGACGTAGCGACCTAGTAACGAATCCACAAAGACGCCGGGGGCCAGCTAGGTCACGAACGTTCTGGAGAGCGTGGTATGCTAGAAGGGCAAGAGCTAATCAGGCAGATGCTATCTGGATCGATAATGGTTTGAGTATCACGCAGGGAACTAATGTAGGTTATGTAGCTCAGTTAAATGCGGGTAGTTCACGGAAAGCACCTGCGGGATTCATAGATGTAGAGATAATGTATCAGAAGGACGACTTCCCTAGAAGGTTGTCCGAAGCGTTAGCTGAGGAAGGAGTTGCGCTGTAATGCCTAAACAAGGGGATGGAAGAATAGAAGGGCCATCAATCAAAGGAGTAACGATTAGCTTTTCAGATGGGCGTGTGGAAGAAGCAAGTCGTTATCTAATCTGTGCCTGGTCTCCTGGTACGGGACCAGATGTATATGTGTGGGGGTTTGAGGGACCTGAGCCTAAGCATTGTTGGACAATGGTATCAATCAACATTGCTCAACAGTTCTTGACATTCGCTGCTACGCCTCGAGCAGGTCTCGATCCGAAGTGGTTAGAACAGTTGGACGCTTACTTGGACTCCCTATTCTTGCAGCTATTAATATTTAAGGACATCCTACCACCTTCAATATTACAGCAAGTGAGTGGGATTCAAGCAGCCCGGCAAATCATCGTACAGGGGTCTCGACGTTAGATGCCATTTTCTGCTGACTATGGAGATGTCAATGTCCAGGGGAGCTTTGACAAGTTCTTTCAGGATAATATAACAGCTTTTGGTCTGCCTAGCTGGATAACTGGAGTGAACACTTATTTTAGCTTTCCGGATCAAGGGCTAACAGCATTTCCAAGTTTCAGCATAACACATATGGCTAAGGTACAGTCGGAGATTGCACAGGGGAGAATAGTGCGTGGGACACCGATGCAAAGTGGTGTCCGTAATGATGGCCTCGCGGATATCTCTTGTTGGGTGTCTACGCGATTCAGTGGAGGAGGCTATAACAATAGCGCGGTGTTACAATTGCGCTCAATGCGTGATATGGTTATGAACGTCATGCACTCAGCGAGTGGGATCCCGATTCGAAATGTATATGGTAGTACGGCTAATCCTACCTCGCTGAGTGCACTGATCCGCATCCGAAATGTGGAAGAGGTACCGACTCCAACGGATCCGGATCCGTCAATAAGACGGTCAAGAATATTGGTAGGTTATTATTATACAGAAAGGTGGTAGTAGCTAATGCCTCAGGAAGTCAGGGTACTATCTGAAGGTACTCTCGCGTGGGTACAAGCTTCAGGTACAGGTGGCTGGAACACTGCATCAGCACCTGCTTCAGGCACAATAGGGTATGTGCAGGCTGGATTTACTTTCCCTGAACGATCTATGGAGTTCGCGACTGTCTCTAACAGAGGCGTCCCGAGTCACCACAAGCTCGTTAGGTTAAATCCGCTAGAGGCGTCTTTCACAGTGTTGTATGGCGTAACGGCTGATTATC
>ORJL010415335.1_pt1 | contig 13672 bp, 8 predicted proteins | sample 1779941 | NCBI WGS metagenome assembly ORJL01 (sample SAMEA104232317, study PRJEB22302) | groundwater metagenome | biome: forest; feature: aquifer; material: groundwater | place: USA | collected 2011-08-07 | depth 5.8 m
ATAAGAGAAGGTGGCTTTTTCGTTTCAAAAGAAAAAACTCCGCACAGCGTGCGAAGTTTATTGTCTAGCGAAGCGAGAGAAAAGAAAGCTTGCTTTCTTTTCCGAGCGAGCGACGACAATATAGGTTCGATACCGCGCGGCTTGCCGCGCGATAGCGCGAGCGTAGCTCGCTCCTCCAATACCTCGGGGCTTGCCCCGAGGAACCTTTACGGTTCGATGTTCCCTCGGTTGAGATGCACCACGTCAGAGCGGAGAACGGAGTCGGGAACCGGCGGATGGTTATTGCATGCCCGGCACCCGAAACTCGCAAACGAAATCATCCGTCCGCTGCCGCCCGTGTTTCCGAGCATGATGTCCAGGACGAACGGCGCATCGTGTCCGCCGGCATCCAGCCGATAGCGATGATTGACGTGGCTACCAATGTCGGCTTCGCCCGTTGTGCGGCAATAGAGCTGTCCATCCTTGCCCGTTTTTGCGTGGGCGAGCAGCCAATCGTAGTGGGACCTCAAGACGGCCCCGGATAGCGTCAGTGCTCCGGTTTCGCTCATGCGTCGAGCCTCGTATGTGGGTGAACAGATTGAGGCTATATAAACACAAGTTCTAATTTTTGTCCAGCCACTGGTGTCATGCCTGCACCTGGCAATGTAGCCTTATTTTTCAAAGTACCTGTCCTGCGAAGCCTTGGCGGAGCAGGATTTGACAGCCCGGAGGCCCTCCTATATACTCTCCCTACACCGATTATGAGTACGACTAACCAAGACGCAATGCGGCGATAGCAAGCGAGTAGGGCTCGTTTGATGTCCCGCGGAAAGCGGGTTTTTTCGTGCCAACGGATCGGTGCCGGCCTTTGAAAACTAAAAGCCATCCTTCAACCACTTGTGCGGGTCTTTTTGTGGGTGAGGAGGTGGGCAGGCAATTTGTTCCTTATACAAGAAGTAAGGACAAATTGGGCAGGAATAACATTCCTGCCAAAATAAAAATCAAAAATAGACAAGCGTCAGCGCCGAGCAATAACGGCGTTGATGGAAACTCTGAAGCAATCGAAGGAACCCTTCGACAAGCTCAGGGTCATTTTCGCGAAAGCGAAAATGAACAACAGATTATTGCGGTTCTCAAGCGTCCTTTTCTCTGTGGAGAGGATACTTGAAGGGCGTACGGTGGATGCCTAGGTTTTGGAAGGCGATGAAGGACGCGGCGTGGCAGCGATATGCTTCGGGGAGGTGCCAAGCAACCTACGATCCGGAGATCTCCGAATGGGGAAACCTCATCATGCGAAATCATGATGGTCTTTCAGCAATGAAAGAAGCATACCTTGGGAAGTGAAACATCTCAGTACCAAGAGGAACAGAAACTAATCAGTATTTCGTCAGTAGCGGCGAGCGAACGCGAAGAAGCCCAAACTGCAGAATTTCCCAAACTGCTTCAGCAATGGAGCAGTTCGGGAGATTCTCAGGGTCATAAGGCAGAGATATCCGCTTCGAGCGGAAAAAAGTTACAAATTGTTTTGATAGCCGAACACGCTGGGAAGCGTGGCCCCAGACGGTGAAAGCCCGGTAGGCGAAATCGGAACAACTTTTTCTTTGTCCTTGAGTAGTTCAAGACACGAATGGCTTGAATGAATGCGCCGGAACTAACCGGTAAGGCTAAATACTTCCAAAGACCGATAGTGAAGAGTACCGCGAGGGAAAGGTGAAAAATACCCCGGTGAGGGGAGTGAAATAGATCTGAAACCGTATGTCTACAACGAGTCGATGAGGGCGCAAGTCCTCTACGGCGTGCCTATTGAAGAATGAGCCTGCGAGTTTATGTGTACTGCGTATGGCTAAGGGCGATGAGCCTGGAGCCGCAGCGAAAGCGAGTGTGAATAGCGCGTTTGTAGTACGCATAAGACCCGAAGCGAGGTGAGCTTGCCATGAGCAGGGTGAATGAAGCAGAAATGCTTCAGGAGGCCCGAACCGTTTAGCCGTTCAAAACTATCGGATGACTTGTGGTAAGGAGTGAAAAGCTAATCGAACTTCGTAATAGCTGGTTCTCTCTGAAACAGCTTTTGGGCTGGCGTCGTGTGATTCCGTTTACGGAATCAAATTGGGTAGTGGGGGTAGAGCACTGGAAGGATGGGACAGGGCGCAAGCTCGCTCATCCTATCAAACTCCGAATACCATTACCGTTACACGGCAGTTAGTACGTGGGGGCTAAGCTCCACCGTACAAAAGGAGAAGAGTCCTAGATCTCAAGTTAAGGTCCCAAAATTCGTGCTCAGTGTATCACAAGGAGGTGGAGTTTCATTGACAATGAGGATGTTGGCTTAGAAGCAGCCATCATTGAAAGAAAGCGTAACAGCTCACTCATCGAGAGACTCTGCGCCGAAGATAATCGGGGCTTAAGCACGATACCGAAACTGAGGATTCATCTTGTCTTCGACAAGATTGCGGAAGAGACATGCGGAACGAACGCGGACGTATGCGGAAAGAGGAAACTCATTTTCTGCGTAGTTCGGCGTCAGTTCTGCATAGTTCAGCAATCTCGCCGAAGGCGAGATGAGTGGTAAGAGAGCGTTCCCTTCGCAATGAAGCCAAAGGGGTGACCCATGGTGGAGCGCTGGGAAGTGAGAATGCAGGCACAAGTAACCGCAATGCGGGTGAGAGCCCCGCACGTCGAAAGATCAAGGTTTCCTTGGCGACGATGTTCGGCCAAGGGTTAGTCGGTCCTAAGGGGATGGCGAGAGCCGGACCTGATGGGCACACGGTTAATATTCCGTGACTGTGCGCATGTGCGATGGAGTGACGGAGGAAACAAGTGGCGGCGCCTTATTGGATTGGCGTCAACGTTTCTGAGGTGCGTTTCGCTGGCAAATCCGCGGGACTGCTTTTAATGGCATGCATCGTGAGACGGGGAGTACTTTCCGGTTTCGGCCGGGAAGGATCGCTGCGAAGAGCCTTCCAAGAAAAGCTTCTAAGCTTCAACATGCGTACAACCGTACCGTAATCCGACACAGGTGATCAGGTCGAGAAGACCAAGACGAACGAGTGATTGTTCTCCAAGGAACTCGGCAAAAAAGCGGCCGTACCTTCGGAATAAGGCCTGCCCTGCCGTGCATAGCACGGAAGTATCAAAACCCAAGTTTCAAGTATCAAACAAGTTCCAAAATTCAAGTTTATAAACTTAAAATTTATTTACTTGATACTTGTTTGTGATTTGTTACTTGATACTTGATGTTTCCGCGCTGTGCGCGGCGGGGCCGCAGCGAAAGTCTCCCTGGCGACTGTTTACCAAAAACACAGCTTCCTGCGAACCCGTAAGGGGATGTATAGGAGGTGACACTTGACCAATGCCAGAAGGTCAAATACGGTCGTTGCTTTGTCGCAAGATGAAGTGGTGAACTGTATAAGCCCTGGTGAATGTCGGCGATAACTATAAGATGATTGTAGTTAAAAAATTCGGCCATATGCTGGAAACCCTGCGCATGCTTTAGTACTACGAAAGTAGTGAAAATCTAAAGACGATGCCACGTAAAATCAAATCACGTGGCGAGCAGACAATCAGCAGGAAAGGCTCAGTGTGTTGGAAAATGGCAGGAGAGGATTGCGCCGTTATAGCGCGAGACCACCGTGGCTTGTAAACCACGACCTCGTAGCAGCGGAAATGCACCGAACCTCCAGAGGGAAGAGGGTGAGTGATATCCCGCTCTCTTCCCGCCATTTTCCAGCACATTGAGAATCCTCAGAGACTATACGCCGAACTCGACTCTCTTAACTGAGAACAACGAGATGATATAGTCCGACCTCTATGGCGACATAGAGAATTGTGCAGTGCTACTGGTTTTCTGCACAGAATAACAGACGTAAATCGTCCTAAGGTTTTCCACTTAACTTCGGTTGAGTGGAGAAGGACTAGGACGAAGCGTCTATAAAATCAAAAGCTACCTCTCTTTGCAGTAATGCACAGGTGGTCCTAAAAACACGGCTATATGCTGAAATACTATGGTAAGATTATTCCATAGTGAAGAAGCAGGAAAGGCCAGAAATTGAAGCATGGATGAGCGGTTTCACTGACGGTGAAGGATGTTTTTCAGTAAGCATCTTTCGCAATAAAACCACATCATCCGGTTGGCAAGTTTTCCCGGAGTTTGTCATAACTCAAGGAAAAAAAAGCTTGCCAGCACTTAAAATCTTTCAAGAATACTTTGGATGTGGAACAATCATCCAAAATATCCGATACGATAATCATCACGAATATCTGTATCGCTACTGTATTAGATCTCTGTTGGATTTGCGGGGAAAAATAATCCCGTTCTTCCAAAAGCACAGATTATATACGGCAAAACAAAAAGATTTCGAGATTTTTGCGGACATTGTAGAGATGATGTATCGAAAGGAACATCGAACTACTACTGGTATGCGGGCAATTGCTCGCAAGATCGAGAAAATGAATCGCAAGAAGAAATCTCAATTTCTGGAATCCCGAGAGACCAAACGCCGTGCTCCTGCAGTAATGTACTAGCAGGATGAAGATAGAGTCCAAGGCAAAAAGGAAGCCAAGAGCGAAATTCCTTGTCTGGTAAGTTCAGACGCGCACGAATAGTGTAACGACTGGGGAACTGTCTCGGAGAACAGCTCGGTGAAAATACAATACCGGTGAAGATGCCGGTTACCTGCAGATAGACGAAAAGACCCCAGAAGCTTTACTGTAGCTTGATATTGCGCATACGAGTGTGTTGCGTAGCATAGATGGGAGAGGTTGAAGTATCGGTCTCGGCTGATATGGACTCGTCAGTGAAATACCATTCTTCATGGTTGTATGTGCTAACCTGCGCGGCAAAAACGCGCAGAGACAGTATCTGGTGGGCAGTTTTAGTGGGGCGCTATCCTTCGGGACGCGGAACTATGCAGAACTAACGCGGAAAAATTTCGCGGAAGAAAAGCATATGCTCGGTGTCTCGAAGCCGTGGCGCCTCCAGAGATTTGTCATCTCGAAACAAATAAATAAGGGGGACCGTAACGCAAAAGCGTTATGAGAAAAGTTGGTTATATCGGGGGAATCCTCTGCATAACAGAGACAATCCCGAGGGAATCCCGTTCTTTTGAAAAAAGAGTGGGGCCCGTAGAGACTAAACGCCAACCATCCGATAAAGGATGAAGATATAGTCCGAACTTCCTGGCGACAGGAAGAGGCAGGCAGAAATGTCTGTCCGTGTGGCAATTGCAGCGGATTCCGCGACGTTCCGCGTCCAGTCCGCATAGTTCCGCGATTGTTACGAAGTAACAATGATGCCTAAAAAGTAACGGAGGAGTTCATTAAGGTTCCCTAGGCGCGAATGGAAACCGTGCCGATAGCGTATTGGTATAAGGGAGCTTGACTGTAAGTCGTAAATGACGAGCAGGTGCGAAAGCAGGACAAAGTGAACCGACCACCCGTATTAGACGCGGTGGAAGATTATCTGACAAAAGCTACTCTGGGGATAACAGGCTAGTTCCGCCTAAGCGTCCATAGCGACGGCGGAGTTCGGCACCTTAACAAATCGGGGTGCCATGCGAGCGATCGCATTAGCCGGTCGACATACAGTGAGATTATGAACCCCTGTATGTTCGGCTCAAAATATTGGCTTATAACGGTGAACTCCATACATTAGCTGTATGGACAATACCGTGGGAAGTCCGCGTACCGCGAAAGCGTGCACGGACCCCGTAGAGACTTAGGAACGCAAGTTCCGGAGCCCTTGTAGCAGGGCTAAGACGCCAACTCTCGACCGAGTCTTTTAACTCGAGCGAGATGAAGATATAGTCCGATCCTTCCGGCAACGGAAGAAAAAGTATAGCGATGTCGGCTCACCATATCCCGGGGGTGGAGAAGCTCCCAAGGGTTTGGCTGTTCGCCAATTAAAATGGTACGCGAGCTGGGTTCAGACCGTAGAGCAGCAAAGCTGCTAACATACGACTAACAACAAACAACTTACAACAGGCGCTCGCAGCCCCGTTGTGGGTCGTAGGTTGCCAGTTATTAGTTAGAAAAGCTTGGCTTTTCTACAGTCTGAATCCGAAAGACATCGTTCACGGCGGCATTCCGCAGTAATGCGGGGTGAGAAGTTAACTTATATCGGTGAAACCCGACATGACGGACATCTGATGTCCGTCAAAGGGCAATACCGAGGGAAGTTTGTACGATATATCGTACAAACACCCGTAGAGACTGAACGTTAACCTTCCTGTAGAGGAAGATGATACAGTCCGTTCCCGCCAGTAATGGCGGCGTCGCTAGTGACTAAACCTTAGTCGCTAGTGGCTACACAAGCGTGAGACAGGTTGGTCTCCTATCTACTGCAGGCGTTGATTCTTGAAAAGAGTTGCCATTAGTACGAGAGGACCGTGGTGAACTGACCTCTGGTGTATCTGCTGTCCTGCCAAGGGCATCGCAGAGTAGCTATGTCGGGATTGGATAAGCGCTGAAAGCATCTAAGCGCGAAGCCGACTTTGAGATGAGGAATCATTAAGAACCGTGGAAGATGACCACGTTGATAGGCTTTAGGTGTAAGCGCCGCAAGGTGTTGAGCCGAGAAGTACTAACTGTTCGAATAGTAGCTTCTTCGCGAGAGAAGGATGAATACTTGAGAATCGCAATAATCTGTTGTTAGTCTAACGCGGAACGTACGCAGAACTATACGGAACGAACGCGGAAATAAATTTACCTGCAGTTTGTGAACTTCATAAAGGGAAAGGAGGATATAAAATGCAAACGAATGAACAGTATGAATATTTCAAGCGCAGATTCGAGCTTGAAAAACTCCAAGAAGATATGCTTGTGGGTAAAATCACGACTGTCATCGCATTTCTCGCTTTCGTTGCATTGCTAGCAATGGGAGTGATACATAAGTTTCAAATCCCTTGGGCGTAGAAGTACGCCCCCTTTATGAAGTTCGCAATACAATTGAGTTTTTTGTTTTGGTGGCTCGGCGGCGGGGTCACACCTGTTCTCATTCCGAACACAGAAGTTAAGCCCGCTAGCGGCGATGGTAGTCCGGGTACAACCGGGCGAGAGTAGCTGGCCGCCAAAACAAAGAACTCAATACGGCATAGTGCCGACCTGCCCGCCGAAGCCTCGGCGCAGGCGGGTGGTAGTCCGGGTACAACCGGGCGAGAGTAGGTAGTCGCCGGAACAGAGGGTCTAAAAAGAAAACCCAGCCAATTTAGGTCGGGTTTTTTGGTTGAGAATCTATCCGGTCATTTACAAGTACGTCTTCACAGATGACGTTGTCGTCGGGGTTGTTCCTCCTAGACATTAGGTAGCGTACACCGCCTGACCCATGCAGTAGCCAATCCATAGCCTTTTCTGTGCTTACTGGCTTTCCGAATTTCTTTCGCTCTCCGGGGCCTATATTTTTTGCATAGATAACGGCTTGAACCCTTTGTCCCACAGTTTGCCCTCACTACTGGTTTGATTCTTTCCATGCGGATTGTATAGAAAAACGCTACAATAGTCCATCGGGCGAGAATAGGTCATTCAGCAGAATACCTCATCCAGCAGGATGACCTACTGGGTACTGGGTAGTCGCCGGAACAGAGGGTCTAAATGTTTGATTTTTTTGTAAAAGAGTTTAACCTTATATAGGAGGTTATATTTATTCAGAGGAGTTCCGCGATGTTCAAAATATGGGACTTGAGAGAGGCGTACTGGTGGCAGCGGAAGGGTGTTCGCCCAGAGATTGTCGGTGCCATTGATGCTGTCGTGATTGTTGTGGTGGTCGCCGGTTCCATCTTTGGCGGTGCCCACATCCTCGGTTTTCTTTAACCTATCCTTCAAGTTCTTTGAACAGATGCGCGGTGTGGGTTGGATGTGCGGTGCGGAGGGCAGCGGCGTAGAAGCCGCCGTTGCCGAAAGAAGGCTTCACAGCCCACTTCGCCTACCACGCCAAAACCTACCGGCATCTTGCAGTGAGTGTCGCTCGTTCATGCGTGAACGCTACGATTATCGTCGAACAATGTCTCCTAACGTAAATGTAAGAGGCAGAGTATCCACCGAGGGTGACCAGGTTCGCCCAGTTCCTCGGAGGAGAATGGGTTCCCGACGATGCGGGTTGTAACCCCGCACTCCACTGCACGGAGGGTCCGTCAAGGCTCGCAAGCGAGGTGCCAGCATCCGCGGCAATACCTCGCCGGGGTCGGCGGCGGTGAGGGGAGGGATTAGATACCCCTCGAGTCCCAAACATGGCGGCTATGTTCACGTAAAACCGTGATTAGCCTTCCACCCTCCGTTAATTCACTCCGCTTTGCCTACCGGCAGGGCGGCTTTTTCTTTGTGCTTTGAGCCACTACCAACTACCAACTAAAAACTGTAAACTGGTCTCATATGTCTTGGGCCACGCGGCGGCAAATGCTCTATATAGCGGTAGCGCTCGCCATCGCACTTGTGGTAGGCGGTTGGACTGCCTACTCGACATTCTCTACGGCACCTTTGTGCACGGACGGAAAGCAGAACGGGGGAGAGGCCGGGGTGGACTGCGGCGGGCCGTGCTCGAAGCTCTGCTCCAGCCAGGCGCGCTCTCCGGTGGTGCTCTGGGCGCGCGCGTTTGAGACTTCCCCCGGCATCTATGCGGTCGCGGCGTACGTGGAGAACGACAACACCGGAGCCGGTGCAAAAAACGTGCCATACGCATTTCGTCTCTTTGATGCGAACAATCTCCTTATCATCGAGAAAGATGGCGTCGCCGATATTCCGCCCCAGCAGATAACGCCGATTCTCGAGAGTAATATAAACGTCGGCACGCGCACGGTGGCGCACGCGTTCCTCGAATTTTCCAAATCGCCGGTGTGGAATAAAATTTCCGCCGGGAGCCTGCCGTCGGTGCGGGTCTCAAATATTGATCTCGCCGCGGACGGCACGCGCCTTTCGGGGACGGTAGTGAACGGCGGCAACAATGATATCCGCAACCTCACCCTCATCGCGGTGCTTTTTGACGCGAATGGAACGGCACAAACCGCTTCCAAAACTATTATCGACCGCATTCCGCGCGGTGTCTCACAGCCCATCGTCTTTACCTGGCCCGCCTCGACGCCGGGCATTGTGCGCGCGGAAATAACGCCGGTACCGGCCCTCTAGAGGTAGTGTTCACAGTAGCGCGCCCGGATATAACATGAAAATTTCGAGCGAAAAACAAGCTGGAAGCCGAGGCATATCAAGATATGTCGAGGCTGAAGCGATGTTTTGCAGCCGAAATTTTCATGTTGTAACGGGCGAGCAAGGTTTCTTCTTTGCTTTTTGCGGCGATAATGTGAACACTACCTAACCTATGGCGTTTCTCGGGGGCGGGCGGATATCTGAAGGAACGCGGATAGACTGGGTCGCGTTCGCGGCCGCTTTGGCGCTCTCGTGTTTGGGGCTTCTCACCATGAATTCGTTCGTGGGAGCGGACCCGTACTTCATACGCCAGGTGCTCTGGCTCATCGTCAGCGTCATCGCGTTCTTCGTTGCCGCCTCAATCGACTGGCGGATATTGCGCCGCAGCGGCGTGGCGGCCGGCATCTACGGAGTAGCCTGCGCATTGCTGTTTCTTCTCATCGTTCTCGGGAGTACCGTCAAAGGCGCGCAGAGCTGGTTCTCGCTCGGGTTCGCCGCGTTCCAACCGGTGGAGCTCGCGAAGCTCGCGCTCATTGTCGTGCTCGCGAAATATTTCTCCCGCCGGCACATCGAGATAGCGCACATACGCCACATCCTCATTTCCGGCGCCTACGCGCTCATTCTTTTCGTCGTCGTCGCGCTCCAGCCCGACTTCGGTTCGGCCATCGTCATATTCCTCATCTGGCTCGGGATGGTGCTTATCTCCGGCATTTCGCGCCGGCACCTCCTCATCGTTTTCAGCATCGGACTCGTCGCGTTCGCGGGGTTGTGGTTCTTCGGTTTCAAGGATTACCAGAAAGAGCGCGTTCTCACGTTCCTCCATCCGCTCGCGGACGTGCGGGGCGCAGGGTACAACGCCTATCAATCGACGATCGCGGTCGGTTCCGGCGGTATCTTCGGCAAAGGCATCGGTTACGGCACGCAATCGAAGCTCCGATACTTGCCCGAATATCAGACCGATTTCATATTCGCGGCGTTCGCGGAAGAGTGGGGATTCGTCGGGGTGGCCCTGCTCTTCGCGCTCTACAGCCTGCTCTTTTCGCGCATCATAGCCGCGGCCCGACGCGGGGCCACGAATTTCGAAACGCTTTTCGCGTTCGGGATTTTATTCTATTTCTGCGCGCACTTTCTCTTGCATGTCGGCATCAACCTCGGGCTCCTGCCGGTAACCGGCACGACCATTCCGTTCATGAGCTACGGCGGGTCGCACCTCTTGGTTGAGTTTACGAGCCTCGGGATTTTGTGCGGTATGTCCCGCTATGCGGCGTCGAGCGGCCGGGATCAGTCTTCGGCCGAGTGGAGCGGCGGCTACGATAGGTAAATAGGTGGTTGACGTACACACTCGTGGTGTGTACTATAACAGTATGACCACAAAACAATCTCTGACCCATGAGCGGGTGAACATAAGCCTCCCAAAGGAAACACTGCGGCTTATTGATCGTATTACTCGCAATACAAACAGGAGCGGCTTCCTCAATCGTGCCGCGCGCTTTTATATTGCCGAAACGGGCCGTACAAACTTAAAAGCGCGACTTCGTGCCGGAGCTTCGGCACGCCATAGCCGTGACACAACAATTGCCGAAGCTTGGTTTCCTATCGAATCGTAGGCATGAAGCGGCAAGCGATCAAAACACCAAAACGCGGAGATGTGTGGATTGTAAATTTTGATCCGACAGTAGGATCGGAAATAAAAAAAACACGCCCAGCGGTTGTGCTACAAAACGATGTCGGAAACAGATTCAGCACCGTCACTATTGTCGCCGCAATATCCGCGCATAACGATAAAGATTTGTATCCGACCGAAGTACTGATAAAAGCTCCAGAGGGCGGACTGGAGAAGCCATCGATTGTGTTGTTAAACCAAATCCGAACCATCGACAAACAGCGTCTTGTTTCTAAAGTTGGTGCTCTAACGAAAGGTGCCATGGGCGCTGTCGACCGTGCTATTTTAATTAGTCTAGGTCTTGTTGATTTTTAGTAAAAAAGTGCTACCTTTTCTTTATGAAATCTTCCAGCGGCTTCGTCTGGCTCCCGGTCCTACTCGCCGTATTGGCCGTCCTCGCCGTCTCCGGCGGGGCGTGGTGGTATGTACAACAAAGAGAATTTCCTGCTGTTCAGGAAACACTCGCCCCAATAGACTCTCTTACATTTACTTATGACGGCATCACATTCCAACTGCAACAATCGGCCGAAATGGGGTATGCGTATCGCGCGAAGGACGCCGTGTACAACTTCATGAATACGAGCGTTGCGGGGCCGCTCGACCTCCGCGGTACGCTTGGAGGTGTAGATACGCAGATTGTAATCCTGTGGCGCTCAAGCGGGGCCAATATTATAGAGCCGATACTTTTTGCGTTCCAAAAAAGCGGCGAAGCATGGCGGCAAATTGCTGTAACCAAACTTCCGTATGATGGCGGCCGCACTTCTTTCGAGGCGATGACAATTGAGAACGACACGATTGTTATGGATGTGAAAACAAGCGGCCCCGACCGCAATTATCACGATACGTATGTGCCGAAGCGCTATGTATATGCACTCCAAAACGGCGCATTAGTTTTACAGAAGTCTACGACCACCACCGACGAAACGGCGGGGTGGAAAACATATACGAATACGGAATATGGATTTTCGCTCAGCTACCCTCCAAATTGGAACATGTTAAATTATCCTGAAGCCGGGATAAGCATGGGAGTTGCGTTCCAGGCAGACGACCTTAGTGGTTTTAACGCGACGGCTTCGAGGGTTCCTAATGGGCAGACACTGAAGCAGGTTTTGCAAATAGGCGACGAGCAAAGTAAGAGTGCATACGAAGGCACGCCGTCAAAAAGTATCATCAGCAGTAAGGAAGTAAGCCTCGGTGGCCTAGTGGGAATACAGCGAAAGGAAATTTGGTACGCCGCAGGTTTTGCGACGATGGTTACTTATGCGGTAAAAAACAACACTCTGTACACATTTAGACTTTCGGTTAGTCGGGAAGGCACTTACACCGATAAAGATTTAGAGACGTACAATCAAATTCTTTCGACGGTGAAGTTTGCAAACTAAAACTCAATAAAGAGCACCTGTTTTCTCGATCATTTTTTGAAGTGAAAATTCGCTCATGTCTTTAGCGTCGAGTATTTCGCCCACGCCGCCCACGCGGTTGGCGACGATGGGAAGGCCGGCCGCTCGCGCTTCCAGAAGCACATAGGGTAGCCCCTCTTTGAGCGAGGGGAGTGCGAAGGTGTCAAAGCCTTTGAGCACCTCGCTTGCAGGAATGAATCCGAACAGTTTTACGCGCTCAACCAGGCCATATTTTCGTATCAACGCTTCCAGCGCTTCGCGCACCTCTCCTTCGCCGACGATGGCGACACACATATTCGGATTCTGCCGAGCTTGCTCGATAAGCGCGAGGTGGTTCTTATTTTTGTTGAGCTCGCCGATGGTGCCGGTAATTTTCGCGCCCAGAGGGAAAGCTGCACGGATTTTTTCTCCTGAACCAAACTGTATAGGGCCGATTCCGTTGTAAATGCGCACCGCTTTGCGCCCGACAAAGGGCATCTTTTGTGCGACCCGCAAGTCATAGTTTGAAATGACGATGACTTTGTGTGAAAGAAGGGCGGTCAACCAGCTGGCGAACCAGATCGCCGCGCGGGCGAGAGGCCTGCGCGGCTCCCAAAACGGCCAGCCATGCGCGGTAAAAATGATTTTTGGTATACCGGCAAGACGGGCGGCGAGCGCCCCCACACCGCCGGCTTTCGAGGAATTAAGGTGTACCACGTCGGGCCGTTCGCGCTTAAAGAGGCGGTAGAGCTCAAAAAAACTTTTTACGTCCGCGACCAAAGACACGTCGCGCTGCATCGAGGTAAGAGAAATAGTCCGCACCCCAGCTACCTGAAGTTTTTTCTCAAGCAACCCAGGAGCGCCGTAGGCGACTACAACGTCGAATGTTTCTTTCGGGAGCGTCGTTCCCAGGTCGAACACATAGCGCTGGGCTCCGCCATAGTTCGCCTTTGTTATTACAAAAAGGATTTTTTTGCGCATGGGATTGCAACTTGAATATAACAGGTTTTGTCCCGACGTTCTGCGTAGCAGAAGTCGGGAAGCCGACCCAAGCGTCGACTTTGTAACAGTCACTTGTGGGACATGATTTTTGTTATACTATGATGAATCACATGACCTCGGCTCTGCGCCCCTCCACTCTGGCGCTTTTCATAGGAGACCTCTTCTGCTTCGCCGCAGCGCTGTGGCTCTCGCTCTATCTGCGCTCTTTTGAGATTCCCTCCGCCCGCATCATCGAAGGATATGCCTACGCCATCATCCCGCTCTTTGCCTTGTGGGTGGGCGTGTACTTCATCGCCGGCCTCTACGAGCACCGCCGGCTCGTCCTTGCGCGCCGCGACTTCTCGGCGACGCTTCTCTCCGCGCAGGTCGTCAATGTCGTTATCGCGGCTTTGTTCTTCTTTTTCGTGCCGGTCTTCATCGTGGCGCCAAAGACCGTGCTCGTCATTTATCTCATCGTTTCATTCCTGCTGGTGCTCGGCTGGCGCACGTTCCTCTATCCGCGGCTGGGACTCCAGCGCGC
>ORJL010294057.1_pt1 | contig 13669 bp, 18 predicted proteins | sample 1779941 | NCBI WGS metagenome assembly ORJL01 (sample SAMEA104232317, study PRJEB22302) | groundwater metagenome | biome: forest; feature: aquifer; material: groundwater | place: USA | collected 2011-08-07 | depth 5.8 m
CGCATCCACGCGAGCGCGTCTTTCACCTCCTTACGAGCGAAGAATCGCGTGCCAAGAACTTTGTACGGCACGCCTGCACGGAGCATTCCTTCTTCCAGAGCGCGCGACTGAAAGTTTGTGCGATATAGGACCGCAATTTCTTCCGGCTTCTGTCCTTCCGACATCTGTTGCTTTATCCGGTTTGCTATCCATTGCGCTTCATCTTCTGCACTCAATGCAATATGAACAATGATTGGTTCACCTGTGGCTTTTTCAGTCGTTGAATACTTTTCTTTACGATTTTTGTTCTTCTCAATGACGGCATTCGCCGCGTCCACAAGATTTTTCGTGGAGCGATAGTTGCGTTCCAGAATAACAGTCTGCGATTGTGGATATCTCTTTCCAAAATTTAAAATATTCTCCATCTTCGCGCCTCGCCACCCGTATATCGCCTGATCGCCGTCTCCAACCACAAATAAATTCTTGTGTTTCTCCGCAAGTATTCCCGCTAACTGCTCCTGCAAACTATTTGTATCCTGATATTCGTCTATGTGGATATGGCTCCAACGATTTTGTGCGAGCTCACGTATATCGTCATGCTCTTCAAGCATCCGTACAGGCAAAGCGATAAGGTCGTCAAAGTCCAAAGCCTTTTCCGATGCGAGCGTCTTTTCATATCTCTGCCATGCTTCCGCGACAATTCGGTTGCCGAAGCTTGACCGACCATGTTTCTGTGCAAACTCTCCGGCACGCATCCCCTCCCCTTTCTGGCGCGAGATCCTGCCGAAGACCGCGTGCGGAGAGAGTTCTTTCGCTTCTACATCAAGAGCTTTTAGTGCCGCTCCAATCGCCTTCTCCGAGTCATCGCGGTCATAGATGCTGAAGAATCTCTGGATACCAATAGCCTTACCATAGCTCTGAAGCAATTCACGACCCAAGCCGTGGAATGTAGCGATAAATGGTAGCGGTCCGTCTTCTCCTAGCATTACTCGGACTCTCTCCCGCATCTCTCTGGCGGCCTTATTGGTAAATGTGACGGCGAGAATCTTATCCGCTTGGATACCTTTACGAATAAGATGATATATACGCGTCGTGAGTACGCGCGTCTTACCGCTACCGGCGCCGGCCAGAACAGAAATGGGACCATCAGTCGCGAGCACGGCGCGCTTCTGCGCGTCATTAAGTCCCTCCAGATACGTCATTAACAGAATATAGCGCATAAACCGCTCTCCACAGACGGTGACTGAGGCAGTTGACTACCCGCGCCACTCGGCTATACTTCCTGTATAGCTGATAAGGAAGTACCCAAGGAATGGCTTATATACGAGTGTATGTAAGCCATTCTTGTATTCGCGGACACACCACCCACCCCTTGTTTCCCATCAAATTCAACCAACAATTTCTCATATCAATACTAGTAGGTCTGGCGTTCGCTACAGCCACCTTGCCAAACTACGCGAACGCGTTCTGGCCATTTTCTACAAACGCAGATGCGGCCGTGAATACATTCACTCCGAATTCGGGGCCGTACCTATTAAGCGCCGCAATTAATTCAGATCCGAACCCTAATAAAGGTCTTGGCGACACAATTGCGACGAGCGGCGGCAAAGCGCTTCTCGCATATGCCGGACCTTCAGGTACGAACGCGGATGCGGAGAACTCCGCTCAATCAGACCGCATCTCTGTCTATGTGGTGCGCCGCGGAGATACCCTGTCGGATATCGCAAAGATGTTTGATGTTTCTGTAAACACGATTGTTTGGGCGAACAATCTTAAAAATGCAAGCGACGTGCGTTCCGGCGATACTCTCGTCATCCTTCCAATTTCAGGCATTGAACGCATCATCGTGAAGGGAGATACGCTCAAATCTCTGGCGAAAAAATATAACGCAGATGCAAATGAAATCGCACAGTACAACGGTCTTGAACCGACGGACATTCTTGCCGTCGGCACAACTATCATCATCCCCGGCGGAGAAATTGCAGTGCCTGCGCCGCGCCCCAGGTCATCGCCTGTCGTGCTCGGCGGTGGAGGTTCATTCTTGACCGGCTACTACATCAATCCGGTACCAGGCGGCATTATCACTCAGAGACTGCACGGATGGAACGGCGTTGATATAGGAGCGGCGCGCGGTACGCCGATTTATTCGTCAGCCGACGGAACGGTTATAATCGCCAGAGGCGGTGGTGCATGGAATGGCGGATACGGAAATTACGTCGTTATCACTCACAACAATGGCACCCAAACACTCTACTCTCACATGAAAAGTGCCGCTGTTTCATCCGGGCAGTCGGTGTATCGTGGCCAGACAATAGGTTACGTTGGCTCAACTGGTAGAGTGACCGGTACGCATCTCCATTTTGAAGTACGCGGGGCGGCGAATCCGTTCGTAAATTGCGCGCTTAACAGCGTCTGTTCTCCGCAATAATTTTACTCAAACCCGAACAGCCCGCGGGGGCGGTATTGGATTAAGAAATCAGCCGAAAAAAGTTGACATTTTATTACTGTCGTGATATATAGTAATTAGAAACAGAAGGACATTAATTCATCCGATATTAAACAACCGAAGGGAGTACCAGATGATTACCGACAAGCCTGCGTGTCAAGATTTCTTGATTGAAGCAATAAGAGCGCTTCGACGGCGTCCGGGGAACATGCGAGGATATGCTGCTGCCGGCGTTCCTCTGGAAAAGCTCTTTGCGATTTCCAGCGAAGCCTACACGGCGGACGAATTTCGTGTCGGCCTGAAGTACCTCATGGACAGGAAAAATGTCGTACTTGTAGCTCGTGTTGCCGACTACGAGCTTACCGATGTTGATGCGAGCAAAAAGGATGACAGGTACGGCACGAGAGGTCACCGGCTAACATGGCTTTCCAGCGTTCCAGCAGACTTGCCTGCCGGTCAATACGAAAGATGGAAAATCGGCGAAGACGGCATGTCTGTTGTACGCGATGATGCTGTGCGTTTTAGTGAAGCCAGGTGGGCTATGCTCTACGTTGCGAAGGACGGGTTACCGAAGAAGGTTGCTGTCCTTTTGGCTGGACACGGAGGTGGAGCTACCGCGCAAAGCATCATTGAGGCGATGCAGAAGAAAAAGAAACCCATCCCAAAAAAGAAAAAGTAGTTTCGCCCCGAAAGCCCCGCGCTTCCGGGGCTTTTGTTTTTATTATGTATTTTATTCAAACACGAAGAGACCGGGGGGAAATATTTTAGAGATTTAAATGTTTAAAGATATAAATATTTCAATCTTTTTTCTCCACAACCTGACCATTCGGTAGACGCACGTAGCCCGCTGCTGATAACATTTCACCCACTAAGTCACGCGGCGCTTCCCTCTTGTATTGCAGACCGGACATGCCGCCCGATTTCAATTTCTTGATAAAGCTCGCAATAAGCCGACTGCATTCTTCGGCAAGCAGATTTAAACGTTTAAATGTTTCAATATTTAAATATCCGATATCATGCGCGACATAAAGCTGTGCTCGTACCTCTCCCGCCGACGCCTTCGCTATATATAAATAATTCAGAAATCCCTGTTTCGTGCCGCTCTCAAAACCTTCAGCAATATTTGAAATAACCGAAACAGATGCTCGCTGAATCTGATCGCGGAAACCGTTATCTCTGCACGACGCAAGCGATGTGTATACTGCCTTCGTTAATTCGCGCGCCTTTTTGAACATTATTAGGTCTTCGAATCTTTGTATCGTGGCCATGCTTTAAATTTTTAAATATTTAAATTGGGTTATTCGAAACCGAATAACCCTCTCGGGCGGTACTGGAGCGCTTCGTGGACGAAAGCGGGCGTGACCAAGTCGGCGCCGGCGAGGTCGGCGATGGTTCGCGCGACGCGCATCGTGCGGTGGAAACTTCGCGGAGATAAGTTAAGGCGCGAGGCGGCGTTCATAAGAGCTTCTTTCGCTGTGACGCTGAAACCGCTTTTCTCGTCCAGTTCACGACCGGATAGTGCGGCATTTGTAGCGCCTTTCTTCCCCGTACGTTTAGTCGCGCGTGCACGCGCAGAAACAACACGCTCACGTACCTTAATTGAAGACTCTCCGCTTGAGAGCTTCGCGAGCGTCTCGTGCGGGACAAGCGGTACTTCTATCCAGAGGTCAAGCCTGTCTACGATTGGGCGCGAGATTCTCCGCGCCTGTTTCGCAGCGGCTCTCTGTGATTCTCTGGCATTGGTAGAGAGAGTGTCCGCCGGATTCATCGCGGCGACAATCATACAGTCAGCCGGAAAGGTGACGGTCGCCCTAGCGCGGGAAACCGTAACAATACGGTCTTCAAGAGGTTGCCGCAGAGCCTCCAGCGCGCGCGATTCAAATTCCGGAAATTCGTCAAGAAACAAAACGCCTTTGTGCGCGAGCGTTACTTCACCTGCTTTCGGAAATGTCCCTCCTCCAACCATAGCAACATGAGAAAGAGAGTGGTGCGGAGCGCGGAACGGCGGCCAATAAACCGCCTCGCCTTCGGAGAGAAGTCCCGCAGTTGAATGTATCGCCGTCACTTCAAGCATGTCGTCGTCGGTCAAGGGCGGGAGAATGCCGGCGAGCGCTCTGGCGAGCATCGTCTTGCCTGTCCCCGGCGGGCCATAGAAAACGATGTTATGGCGGCCGGCGGCTGCTATCTCCAGAGCGCGTTTCGCGCTCTCCTGCCCTTTTATATCTACGAGGTCCAGCGCCGGCGGAGGAGGAGTTATACGCCTGTCGCGCACGAGGCGCGGTAGAGGCTTCTCTCCATTCAAATGTTGCAAAAGTTCTGAAAGAGATTCTGGCGCGTAGACTGCGACACCATCGGCGAGTAGCGCCTCGCGAGAATTTCCTGGCGGTACGAAAATTACCTTCACCCCTTTCCTCTTGGCGGCGAGCACCTGCGGGAGAACTCCGCGCACAGTACGTAACGTCCCGTCTAGAGCGAGCTCGCCGACGAGTAACATTTTTTCTTCAAGAGGTTCCGTATCACCGGCTGCGATGAGATACGCGAGAGCGAGAGCGAGGTCGTAGTGCGACCCTTCTTTCTTCAAATCCGCAGGCGAGAGCGAAATAACTATGCGCTTATTCTGTTGTTTCGGAGATTTGTAGCCGGAATGGCGTATGGCGGCGCTGACTCTATCGCGTGCTTCCTCAACCGCCTTGTCGGCGAGACCGACAACCGAGAAGTTGTGAAGCCCGCGCGTGAGGTCAGCCTCAACGCTAACGAGCTGCGCGCCCGCACCGACCGGCTGTGCGGCAAGCGTCTTCGCGTATCCGTGCTTGGGCAACGCAGACGGCATTGTTATTACAAATGCGTAATGCAGGTCGTTGCGGATGAATCGGCCTCAAGACGCGCATCCTCTATCTTGCCGCCACACACTTCGCACTTCCCATATCCTCCCTTTTCAATACGTTTGAGCGCCGAGAGAACGGTATCGTAACGCGCCTCCAAGTCTGCGAGAATAGCCGTGTTGCTTTCACGGCTCATAACAACGTCTGCTTGGTCGGCAAGGTCAGATTCCATGCCCGTTTCCGAAGGTATAGACTCCCAGTCGCCCGGGACACTCGGATTTTTACGGCCAACGCTTCCCATCTCTGACTCAAGTTTCTCCTTCTCGGTTTCCAATTTCTGCTTGAAATGCTTTAACCTCATGCTGGAATGATACCAGATGATTCAAGACTGTGCGCGCGTTGTCGCGAGCCGTCCGAGTATCTCTATAAATGCCGCCGGGTCGCGGGCAATAACGAGTGTCGTCTGATTCCAATAGCCGTAGAGAAGAACGCTTCTGTCATCTCCATCGCGGTATATGCGCACATCGTGATTGCTCACGACCTCATCACGAAATGCAGGAATGGAAGTCAGACTTCCAGAACTTGCATTTGAAGTCTGACTTCCTGAAGCTGTCGCTGTCGTTGTCGCAGTTGTTGTCCCTACCGTAGGCTGCGGATACGGAGAGAAGAGAGCGCTCAAATCGCGCGGCATCATCGGCTCCCACGAGAGCATGCCGGCGAAGGTGTCGCTGTAGGAGGCGACGGAGAGTATGAAGAACGGACTCTGATTTTCACCTGTGTTGATTATTCCGGCCATACTGCGTGATGCGTTCAGATTGCGAAGCAATGCGCCGGGAGCGGGCAATTGGAGCGCGGAGAATATGCTGTTGTCAGTCGTAGTCGCAAAATCTGTGTAAAGAAATCGAACTGTATTCGGAGCAAGGGGGCGTGTTACTGACTGTTCAATCGCCTGTCGTATCGCAGTTGGAGCCGTTCCTATTATTTTTTCTTTTTCATCAACGAATATTGGCGTCGATACGGCAGGCGCGAGAATAATCGGCTCTACCTTGGTTAGATAACGCGTGTAGGCGATGTACGAACCTATAATTCCTAGGATAAGAAATAGTATGCCGGCGATGCTGTACAAAATGTTTGAAAGCGAAGACCGTGGCGCCGTGCCCTCCCGTAGCTCCGAGCGTAGGGGGGCGGCATCCTGTTCGGCCGCAAGTACCGTCGCCGTTGAAGCGTGCGTATCCTTCATTCTCTGCGAGAAATCGCTGGCGTACGTTTCTATCGGCGATAATTTAGGTGGTTCCGGTTTGGGAATTGGTGGTGCCTTAAGAGGAGACAGATTGGGTATTATTCCTTTCTTAACGGCCTCTATGTCGCCTTCAAGAGTGCGAATATATTTCTTCGGAGTGTCTGGCGCTGTGCCCTGCGTAGCCTCTGGCGGAGCATGGGTATCCATCGCTACACATTGTAGCGCACTAACTGCGGGATGTGATGGTGAACTTGTGCGGGTCGTCGCACATGTCGGTGAAGGCGTGCGCCGCCTCCTTCAGCTTACTTGAAGAAGACTTTCCGAAGGAGATAACCTCCACTTGGCACCCTTCGTTCAGGTCCAGATATTGAATAAGAGGAACGAAGTCGCCATCGCCCGTCACGAGGACTACGGTGTCCAACTTAGGAGCGAGTTTCACTGCATCAATGGCTAGCCCGACGTCCCAGTCTGCCTTCTTCGCGCCGTCGGCGAAGACCTGAAGGTCTTTAATCTTCGTCTCTATGCCCATCTTCGTGAGCGCTTCAAAGAAGTTCTTTTCTTCCCCGCTCTCCGTCTTAATAACGTAGGCGATGGCGCGCACGAGAATGCGCCCGCCCACCGCTTCTTCAAGAATAGCGCCGAAGTTGACGCGCGCTTTGTAGAGATGCTTGGCGCTGTGGTAGAGATTCTGCGTGTCAATAAATACGCCCACACGCTGGGCCGGATGTTTGATAACTGCCATATAAATTAGTTTGCGGCTTGCAGTTGACAGCTTACAGCTTCAAATGCAAGCCAAATAAATTACTAAAAGGTAGCGAAAGCTACTTTCTCATGATACCACCTGCACCCTGCCAGCCGTAAGCTGTCAGCTACTCAAATTACTTCTTCAATCCTAGCTTCTTGATAAGCGCGTTGTATCGGCGCTTGTTGGATGTTTCCAAATAACGCAGATGCGAACGGCGGTCGGCGACCATCTGGAGGAGGCCGCGGCGAGAATGAAAATCCTTCGGATTTTTCTTCAAGTGTTTCGCGAGCTCGTCAATCTGCCGAGACAGAAGCGCGACCTGCACATCCGGCGAGCCGGTGTCCGTATCGTGCCGGGCGGTGCTCTTCATAACCGCCATCTTTTTCTTAGTGGTAAGCATGAGTCCCTATACCCTACCACGCCTTGTGAAATTGCGCAAATATCGCAAAATGGGCACTCTATACAGAACAACCCTAACCCTCCTTGTGACTAGACGGAAGGTAATAGAGCAACACTCCACCTATTAGGAGTATTGAAGCCATTATGCGACCTTCGCCAATAGAAATATCGGATGATTCAAAGAAAAAGCCATTCCATCCAGGAAAGAACCAGTACACTAGACCAAAAACAATCAATAGAATTGCCCATCGGCGTTTTTCCATACTCACATTCTACCACAAAGTTATCCTAACCCCATAGGTACCACACATGTTTACTGGCGTTCCAAAAGTAAACTTGCTCGTCATCACCTAATCCATAAATGGTAACGCTGCCATCATCATCTTTTTGTATAGGAGAAATCTGAATTATTTTTGTACTCCCTTGTTTTTCCATAATCATGATCCGTATTATACCGCACCAGATCCGTTATCCACAAAAGGGAGCGTGTCAGAGGACAAAACCGAATTTGATGAGATGCTTGGTGCTATTACGAAATCTAAATACAAAAACATAAAGAAATTATGAGGCAGTAAAAAAATAAGTACGGTGTGGATAATTCTAACGAGCAAATACACCATATTTCAGCTTTTTCATTGACACCACATATTGAGGGGTATATACTAAAGGAACAAGAAATCCTTATCGATGGCTTCGGCTACGGTAAGCAACGAAAGAGGGGGCAACCCCTCTTTTGTTTTTGTAGTATGATACAACGCAATGAACAGAGTAGCTGTGTTTATAGATAACAGTAACGTTTTTAAAACGATTCAAACCTTGTGTCGGGCAGACCCCCTATGGGTAAAGATGTATGACCCGCTTGCTCTGGGTAATATGCTCGCGGGTGCTCGTCAATTGGTTAAAGTTAATTTTTATTGTGTCCCACCTCCAGCTTGGCTATTAAATGAGGGAGAGGTTAGCAAGAAACGACATTCTGCGGCTAGCCGCTATTACGCAAAGATTGGACAAATGCAAAATGTTGAAGTTAAATATGGATATTTGCAGGGTGGTAAGTCAAATCCTCTTGAGAAGAACATAGATACTCAAATTAGCTCTGACATGGTTACAAGTGCAGCGCTGGGCGAATTTGATACGGCTATCCTTGTCTCCAGCGACGGTGATTACCAGAGCGCTGTTACAAACGTAAAGAAACTTGGGAAACGCATAGAAATACTTTTTTTTCGAGGTTTCCATTCGCATGCGCTTACACAGATGTGCGACTTGTCGAGAAAGGCTCGCCGTTCGCATTTTGTACAACTAGATTTACGCTAGGGTAGCTTTGTATATAGTGCCGTGCCAAATGTAGATTTTAATATTGTGCGCACTTTATTGATATACTTTTTCTATGCAGGCAGAACAGGCAAAGAGGCGATTTTTGGAGTACATAGAGATAGAGCGCGGGTGCATCGTAGTTGATTTATTTATTCGCCAAAGAGTTCTTGGTGCGTGCCAACACCATGAAATTACGAGACGGCTTTTAGTGCCGCCTCCACAGTTTTATAACGCTTCCCATGTTTCTCTGCATGCGCCAATTCGCGGATCATCTGCGCTTCAAATTCCGGAGTAAATCCGTTTACCGTTCTTGGGACAAATGGCATCGCCTTATCCTGCGCCACCCGAGAGAGATACATATTCACGCCGGTAGAGAGGTCAAGCCCCATGCGTTTAAAAACGCTTTGTGCCGCTCGCTTCGTCGCCAATTCTGTTCGCACGTTGATTGTTGTTTTAGTTGCCATGCCCGTAGTATACACATTGTATATACAACCGCAACCATGCGAGTGGATAAGTAAACGCACCTTGTTTTACGCTATAGCGTGAAATATGGTGCATACGAAATTTGCAGTTTGTCCCATGCAGGTTTAGCATTGCCGCTAGGAGGTGGCAAACCGGGCTTCGTTTTATATAAGATGTACAATGGCAGTATGAAAATTGTCTCGTGGAATGTGAACGGACTGCGGTCGCTCGCGAAGGATGATTATTGGGAGACATTCTTGAAAACGGCGAAACCGGATATTTTTTGTTTACAAGAGACGAAGGCGAGTCCTGACCAACTTTCTGAAGAATTTTTATCACCGGCGGGATATTCGGCATTCTTTTCTTCCTGCCAAATCCGCAAGGGCTATAGCGGCGTCGCGATTTATTCAAAAGTGGAGCCGCTCTCTGTTATCTACGGCATGGGTATAAAAGAATTTGACCAGGAGGGCCGATTTATCGCCGCAGAATATGAGGACTTCTGGCTACTGAACGCCTACTTCCCCAACGGCGGCAAGGGCCCTGAGCGCATTGATTACAAGCTACGTTTCTATGACGCCTTTCTCGCGTTCGCAGAGAAGTTGCGCAAAAATAAGCCCGTCATTTTTTGCGGCGATGTGAACACCGCTCACGAAGAGATAGACCTCGCGCGGCCGAAAGAAAATGAGACAAATACCGGATTCTTACCCGAGGAGCGCGCGTGGCTCGACGAGGTTATAGCCGTCGGCTACATAGATTCATTCAGGCATTTTCATCCGCATACTAAAGAGGCGTACTCGTATTGGGACTTATTCACACACGCCCGCGACCGCAACGTCGGCTGGCGCCTGGATTATTTCTTCATCGCGAGCGAATTTATCAAACGTATTAAAAAAGCCGACATCCACCCAGACATCTACGGCTCCGACCATTGCCCGGCATCAATCACCATTAGTTAACAACTCAATATCTCCTATACGTATTGTCGTTTTTAAAATCAACATCAAGAAGACGAATGCCATTGGTATCCATTTCAAATATAATTCGAACTCTACCAACACGGACACGGTACAGAGGTCCTGCCTCCTTCAACTTTCTAAGATTCAAACCTTGAAGGTCGCCAGAGCGGATCTGTAATAGAACAACGAGCACCCTCTCTCTTCGTTCTGCATCAAGCTTGGCAAGAAATTTATCTATCTTGTGCATTGAGTCGTTCTAGCGAGGCAATGACATCATCTATCGGCACTCCGCGCGGATTAATCTTCCTAAAATCAACAACTGTTTCCCATTTTCCCTCATCGCCCCGCACATCAATCGGCATAAGCCTAAATATCGGCCGTGAACGGCGAACAACCGTGAATGACTTCCCTTGTTCCGCATGCCGAATATACGTACCCATATTCTCCCGCAACTCTTTGAGACCAATGATTCGCCGCACATGTTTTGTTGCTGTAGCCATATGCCCAAAGTTTATCTAAAGATAATCTTGGTGTCAATGGGTTATGCACATCTCCCGACATCCACGGCTCCGCTGCGCCCCGCCGAAGCCGGCCAGCAGGCTGGCGTAGAAGGGACCACTGCCATGTTTCTATAACTCTTTCATAAAGGACACTTCGACAGGCTCAGTGCAGACAGTTATCCACAGGGTGTCCTTTACAATGTCCTTTATAGGAATATGATTGCTAAAGGACGGGTGTTCATTCTCGCTCTTTCCATCGGCATCAGAGCGCTATCGCGAGAGTTCCTGCCAACGCTCGCGGCGTACCCGCTATACAAGCCATTCGGCACGGCTCCTCTCAAAGAGAAGCGCCAGATGCACATCAGTATTAAACAAAAGCTGCCCACATTTCTCGGGCCGGAAGCATCAATTTTACGCCCCTGCTCCTTTTCGCCTCTGGCCACCACTTGGGTGGCTTTGTTGTTTCCCGTGGAACTTAAAGCGAACGGACTGACTGAAAAATGGATGTTGAATCGGCCTAGCGGCCCGAGCGCTTCCATTTTTTAGTCAGTCCGTGAGTAAGCTTAACAAACGTGATGTTTCTCCATTATATGTTTTATTTCCTCATCTTCTGCCACTTCCCTACGCGACTTCCCTGCTTCTCCCAGCTTTTTTAACTCATCCTCCGGTAGTTTCAATAGCTCCTCTGCCCTCTTATCCAAGTATTCCAATGTATTTAAATCTGCATTATCCAGTATCTCCTCCAGGAGCGCGTTGAGAGTCCATCCGATTACCGGCCCTGCTTTCACGTGGAACAACGCCATAATCCGACTTCCGTCAGTCTTAAGCATCGCTACTGATATCGGGTCGCGGAGCGCCTGATCCACCATCGCCTTATACTTACGAAATCTAAAGGGCTGTTCCTTAGGCCTCCCCGTCCCTATTCGGTCGCAGATACGCAGGTTGAGCAGGTCTTGTATGTTCTCTTCGCCGACATTCACTATCATACGCCGCACGGCCGAGAGGGTAATCTGGTCGGGGTCCGAGAAGAACATATGCCAACGGACCAGTTTTACTACCTTTTCTATCGTTTCACGTGGAAAGTGTAGGTCTTCTAGAGCCTTTTTCGTTACACGTGAACCAACTACGTCATGTCCATGGAAGGTCCAATCCTTCTTTTCGTCAGACCAATGGCGCGTTTCTGGTTTGGAAATGTCGTGATAGAGACCGGCGAGGCGTATATCGAAGCCCCAGCCCTTGTCAGCAGCGTGTTGCATCGTGCGGAGGTTGTGTTCAAAGACGTCATAGGAGTGCGCCTGATTTTGTTCTACGCCGATGCCGCGAATTAGGTCCGGTACGATGAATTGGAGAATGCCGAGCTGTTGGGCGAGGACGAGAGCGCTCATTGGCTGGCTTGAATTGAGAACACGAACAAATTCATCATGAACTCTTTCACGTGAAACTTGGCTTAAATGCTTGCTGTTTTCGTTTATGGCCGTAGCCGTATCGCCATCTATGCCGAAGCCAAGCTCGGCAACAAGACGCACCGCACGCAACATGCGCAGAGCGTCCTCATTGAATCTATCGGACGCTTCGCCTACTGCCCGCACCAATTTGTCCTTTATGTCCTTTTGGCCACTGTAGGGGTCTATGACATGTCCTTTAGACTCGTCGAGCGCGATGGCGTTGATAGTGAAGTCCCTGCGGGCGAGGTCGCCGAGCAGGGAAGTGCCGAACTCTACTTTATCCGGACGGCGCCTATCGGAATATCCGAATTCTGTGCGGTATGGAGTCACTTCAATAATCGCGAGTCGCGAATCTTCGGAGCCAGTCTTTACTCCGACAGTGCCATAATCGTTTTCGTAAAAAGAGTCCGGAAACAGAGCCTGAATCTGTTCTGGTGAGGCATTGGTTGTGATGTCCCAATCCTTAGGTTCTAGGCCGAGAATCAAATCGCGCACGCAGCCACCTACGAGATAAGACTCAAACCCTGTATCTCGCAGTTTCTTCCCAATCACAGCGATTTCGTTTCTGATGCGATACTGCATTTCCAAATCCTATCACAGTGCCGTACTATATTGACACGCCTGCCTGTCGGCAGACAGGCCCCGATGGTGAAACGGATATCACAACAGTCTTCGGAACTGTAGGTCCAAGTTCGATTCTTGGTCGGGGCACACACTAGAAATACAAACGGGCGACGTGTGGTATCATGTCGCGCAGAGCGGGCATGGTTCAGTGGTAGAACGCGTGCTTGCCAAGCACGAGACGGGATTTCGATTATCCCTGCCCGCACTACTTCGTCCGCCAGCTGGCGGACTACGAAGTGCAAGCACAAAATTGTGATTGCAAAACGACTTTTACAACTGTGCAAAAGTCTGTGGACACTGGGGATAAAGGACATGGGACATTTTAAGAAGTCCGTGAAATAATGAGCAGATGAGCCATATTTCTAAAAGCCGTGGATATTTCGTCCTACACGCGTAAAGAGACCGGCGCACTGGGTGAAAACGTGGCCTGTGAGTACCTGCGACGGCATGGGTTTACCATTCGCGACCGCAACTATGTTAAGAAGACCGGCGAATTGGATATCATCGCGGAGAAAGAAAATACACTGCATTTCGTTGAAGTTAAGACGGTGCTCGCTGAAGATTTTCCTCTGGCGGAATGCAAAGGAGAAGATGCGTATGACCCCTCACTTAATCTTCATGCGGCGAAAGTGCGGAAGGTCGCGCGGACGGGAGAATGGTATGTCCTTGAGAAAAAGTGGAATGGGGAGTGGCAGGTGGACGGGATTCTCGTGTGGCTCCGTCGCCGCGACGGCATTGCA
>ORJL010871466.1_pt1 | contig 13669 bp, 12 predicted proteins | sample 1779941 | NCBI WGS metagenome assembly ORJL01 (sample SAMEA104232317, study PRJEB22302) | groundwater metagenome | biome: forest; feature: aquifer; material: groundwater | place: USA | collected 2011-08-07 | depth 5.8 m
CTTGCAAGGTTCGTCCGCGAGGCAAAGGTGACCGGCCAGCTCGAACACCCCGGCATCGTCCCGATCTATGAACTGCGCACAAAAGAGGACGGGACGTTCTTCTATGTCATGCGCTACATCCATGGCATAACGCTTCTGGACGCCGTCAACAAATGTCTGACCCCGTCGCCCGAAACGTCTTTCAGGAGCAGGCTTAAATATCTGGATAACTTCGTCAGCATCTGCGACGCAGTCGGCTATGCCCACTCCAAGAAGATCGTCCACCGTGACCTGAAACTCAGCAACGTCATCATCGGGGAGTTCGGTGAAACGGTCATCCTCGACTGGGGGCTTGCAAAGCATTACGAAAAAGAGGGGGCGGACGAACATTTTGAAGTAAGCGCCCACAAGACCGGCGAAGGTGAGAACGACGAGGAGCTGACACGGACGGGCGTTCTGCTCGGCACGCCCTCATATATGGCGCCGGAGCAGGCGGACAGCGAAAAAGGCGAGCTAAGGCCGAGCACAGATGTCTATTCGCTGGGCGTCATCCTTTATATGATACTGACCGGTCTTCGCCCGTACAAAGAGAAGGGACGAAAGATATTGGAACCACTTCTTGGCGATGACCCATCTCCCAGCCCGCGCGTGCACGGCGAATTCATTCCCGCGGAACTGGTGGCCATCTGCGAGAAGGCGATGAAGAAGGACCAGCGCGAGCGATTCCAGAACGCCGCCGAGATGGCGAAGGAGTTGAAGGAATATCGCGCCGGCCGGCTCGTCAGCGTCTATGCATATACCAGAATGGAACTTTTAAAGAGGTTTATCGCGCGCAATAAGCTGGTGATCGCGGCGACGACGGCGATCATTATGGCTGTCATCGCCGGCTCCGTTTTTGCGGTCAGATACGCGGTCGAGGCGCGGCGGGCGCGTCTTGCGGCCGAGAACGCGCTTGTCAACGTCATAGAGGTCTCTGAATCGGCCCTGAAGCTCTCGCGCGAATCGGTGAACGAGGTGAACACGTATTTTACCGGCCTCATAGCCGCAATGCGAAGGGCGGCGAGCGGCGCGGATATCGACAAGGCCGTCCTTGCCATCAAAAAGACTTACCCCGAATTCTACGCGATAGATTTTAAGTCGTGTAGGAGCGGGGCTCTGTCCCCGCCCATCTGCGGACGATTAGAGAATAAAGTGGCGCTGATAAAGGCCGACACGGACACAAAGGATCATCCGGTAGATTTCAGCGTGGATATCCCGGTCTTTCAGGGTGGCAAATATCTTGGGGCGCTGACCGCAACGGGGGACGCGGACAAGGTCATCATGGCGGCGCTGGCGTTCGACCCGTTGAAGAGCGAGTTTCAGGTCTGGTTCCTGCAGGACGATGGTCTGGTCATCTATGACGAGAACGCGGCGATGATCGGGACGAATATCTTTGATGAGAAAAGATATGCGGACTATCCCGAATTTGTGAAGTTTGGGCGCGAGATAATCGGCAACGCGTGGGGCGTGGGTAATTTGCTGGCCGCCAATGTGCAGGGCCCGGAGAGGGTCTATAGGATAGCCGCGTGGGATACCGCAACCATCTTGAGCCAGGTGAACTGGAAGGTGATCATCACATATCCGTACGTGGTTCGGTGAACGCCTGTCATTCCCGTGTAAACGGGAATCCAGTGCGCTTAAATGTAACGGCTCCCCGCTTTCGCGGGGATAAAAGACGTTGAAATTGCAAACAATGTGAGATTATGCCAGCGAAGAAACCAATAATGAATACTTATAGATTTCTATGGGCAACTGCGATGGTATTGTTTTTATGTTTCTTAAAAACGGGCACCGTCTTTGCCACAGTCAGTTGCGCTTCGTATGAATTTTTTGTCGGCTTTTCAGCTGATTTAGAAAATGCCTATATTGAGGACGTGACGGGTGGAAACTGCGAGGAAGGACGAACATTTATAAAATATAGCTTTATAAATAATGTTATTAGTATTGTGGCTAATCAGGGAGAACTCGGTTATAATAAATATGCCCATGTGAAGAAGAAGATTTATAAAGAAGGCCTCACTAGGCCCGAATCCTTTATACAGGATGATACCAAGAAAGTGGATATTGTTATACTTGGTAGGAATGGCCGTAAGAGGGTCGCTAAGTTCAGTTATCAAGACAGGCAATGTATATTTAATAAGTATACTAGGGTAGAACCAGAAGCATATTTACCATCTCCAGCTGAAATGATAAGAGAGGCATATTATAATCCTAAATATGATAGTTGGGTGGTTATTAGAGAACACTGCTACGTTGCAAGAAGAACTGGTCATACAAGTCTTAACTGTGATCCTTACACGTCAATCGGTATTTTAAACATGCAAGAGTGTGTCGAAAACGGGGCAACCCGTTAGCGAGGAGTGAGATGATTGACGTATGAGGGAGCAAAACTTGTTGTGGCTTTCAAATTTGGCGGCTGAGCGGAAACGCCGCCTGCAGCGAAGCCGCCAAATTTTGCTCGGCTAGATTCAGGAGATTGCTTCGTCGTCCACCTCCGGTGGACTCCTCGCAATGACAGGGCAATTTGAAGCCATTTGAGTTTTTGCGACGAGTAAGCGAAAGTGGCAAGCTAGCCCGCATTTCTCACAAATCGTTTCAAGTGGTGTAAATTTATGGAGCGGGTCGGTTTATCAGGGGAACTGTGGAGACTTTCACGCGAATGCAGCGTACAAAATGCTAATCGGGACATGGGGAAGTGCCATTTGGCCTTCACATTGCAGACTTCTTCATCACGGCATATCCGTTTAACAAAACAACCCCTGAAAAAGGGCATTTCCCGACAAACTCTAATCAGCATCTCAATGGATAAGCGGTTTTGAGATTATCGTAGATGCGATGGAAGACTTCCTGATAGGGATATGCGCTCGAAAAATGAATCCATATTTTGCGCACGGTGATCTTGACAAGTGCGCCAACTTTGAAGATCTTTTCCCGGATGGTGGCAACTTGCGCTTTTGCCAGCGCCGTTCCCTGGAGGCCAAGCCGGCGCAATTCATTCATGAGCACATAGGCAATTGACGAAAACCACAAACGCAACTGGTTGGCGCGCATTGTTTCGGCGCTGGTGCGATCGGCAAAGAGGCCGAGTTGTTGTTCCTTGATACGGTTTTCCATATCGCCGCGCGCGCAGTAAGTTTTTTCGTACAGGGCCTGCGCCGGATATTTGCCGCGCGAGAGCGAAGTCACGACAAAACGAGGATTGGGACCTTTTTCAAGCCACTCCGCCTTGCCGATCACCCTGCGAGCGCACGACCAGCTTTTCTGGGTTTGATAGCGAAAATCTCGAAATACCCGGGCGGCCGCTCCCGTCTTGACATAACGCTTGCCGGCCTTCTTCAATTGTTTCTCAATTGCGCCCAGCAAACGGCTGTTCTTGGCCAGGCCGAAGAGATAATCAACGTCATTTTGCTCGCACCACGCCATGATCTCTTCGCGGCAAAAACCCGAGTCGCCTCGAATAGTGATTTTTACCTTCGGCCACCTTGCCCGGATCAAGGGAATGATCCGGGACAGTTCGTCAACTGTTCCAAAGCTGGCGTCGATATCGGAGGAACGCAACTTGGCGGCCAATAGAAAATCACCGCAAAAAATATACAGCGGCAGATAACAGTAGTTGCCGTAATAACCGTGAAAGAAGCTCCCTTCCTGATCGCCGTGAATCAGATCGTCAGTTGCATCAAAATCCATGATGATCGACTCCGGAGCTTCACTGTAGGCATTTAGAAAAATATCTATAAAGGCCGTTTCTATCTTCTCCGTATGATACACGACTTTCTGATAACGGCTTTTCCCGCTTGCATCTGCAGGGGTCAACTCCAGACGATTGAGCGTGCTCTTGCCGGCAAGCGCCTTGCCTTTGTCCCGCTCACGCTGGCGATCTGCTCCGCTCGGATCGAGCTTCCCAACCAGTGTCGCCAACAACGGATCTACGCGCAAAGTGTCATGATCGTTTAAATCTTCGTATCCAAGGCAGATGCCATAGATCCGTTGCCCAAGAAGCTCGTTAACGCTGTGTTCGATATAATCCGGATTGCGATGATCGCTGAAACACGTCGTAAACCGCTCGATAATGCCGGCGGATCGTTCTACCTCTCGCAACAACAATCCGCCTGCGTCTGATGTGATCGAACCCCCATCAAAACTGCCAACAACTTCTTTCTTAAAATTGTTCTGGAATTTAATTTCTATTCTGGTATCTTGGTTTGGCATCGGTTTGCTCCTTGTTGGAAGGTTTGTTTGCACTCTCTTTCTACACTAAGTGGGCGGCCGATGCATTCTTTTTTTCACGATCTTTTTGCGATTTTAGAAAAAACACTCTGTTTTTTAACCCGCCTCCAATCCTTGCTTCATCCCTATATTTTTACAGAGTTTTTTCACACACTCTTGTTCTCCTGTGAGAAATGCGGGCTAGGCAAGTGAACTCACATATCCCACGCCAACTGAAGATTCTTATAGTCATGGATGGTCTCTTGTGCTATTTACCATTTAAACCATAACAAAAGGGGGCAAAATATGGTAAAAAAAATACTATGCTTCATGGTCGGTGCAGCGTTCGTCCTGGCACTCTCCGGTACCGCGTTCTCGGCCGACGCCACGGTGACAAAGACGAAAGATACGGTCAAGACCGATGTCGGGACTGAAACGACAAAGACAAAGGTGAAAGAGACCGCCGAAAAGACGGTCACCAAAGAGAAGGACGTTGCAAAGACAGCGGCGGGAAAAGAAGTGACCAAGGTCAAGACGGTCGAAACGGCCGACAAAACGGTAGAAAAGACGAAGTCGAAGGTTGTGACGCCTGAAGGGACTGAAAAGGTAAAAGAGAAGGTGACGCAGACCGACACGACAAAGGAAGATGTAGCAAAGGTCGTGAAACACTTCAAGGAAGGCGATGTCGCGAAGGAAACGGTCACTTTTCGTTCATATACGGATGAGAACGGCGGGACGCTGATCGTTCTGAAAGACAAGAAAGAGATGAGATATCCTGCAAAGAACTATAAGGATTGGAAGCATAACGTCCTCGCAAAGAAGGAAAAAGAGGTCGTCATCCACACGCAATGGGACCCCAAGTTGAACGCGAACGTTGTGACGAGCGTTGAGAAAGTGAAGTGATATTTTGCAATCTTTGACGCTAAGAGAGACAGAGGGGGCGATCAAGTTCATCAAGGACGAATTTCAACGGGCCCTCGCGAAGGAACTGAACTTGTCGCGAATTTCGGCGCCGCTTATCGTGCTGAAAAAGGGCGGGATGAACGACTATCTGAGCGGCACCGAGCGGCCGGTCGGCTTCAAGATCAAGGGCCTGGGTAGCGAAGATGCCGAGGTCGTTCAGTCGCTGGCAAAGTGGAAGCGAGCGGCCCTTGCTGATTACGGGTTCGCCAAAGGTGAGGGGCTCTATACCGACATGAACGCGATCAGGCCGGACGAGACCTTGGATAACCTTCACTCCCTTTATGTCGATCAGTGGGACTGGGAACGTGTGATGAGGCCGTCCCAGAGGAATCTGGTTTTTCTAAAAAACATCATTCGGAAGATCTATAAAGTCATCCTGAGGACGGAAAAAATCGCCTGCAAAAAATATAAAAAGTTGCCTCCGTCTTTCCTTCCAAAGAACATATTTTTCATTCACAGCGAAGACCTGTGCCGAATGTTCCCGATCTCGTCGCCGCGCGCCCGCGAGGACGCTATCTGCAAAAGATACGGCGCGGTCTTTATCATCGGCATAGGGGCGAAATTGGCGGATGGCCGCCCGCACGACCTGCGCGCCCCCGACTACGACGACTGGTCAACTCCGACTGGGAACGGAAGGCGCGGGCTTAACGGCGATATCTTGGTCTGGAACCCCGTTCTAAACAGCGCATTTGAGCTCTCTTCCATGGGGATCAGGGTTGATAGAAAGGCGCTCCTCCGGCAGATCGCCGGCAAGGGGCGTTTGAACAAGAAAAGGGAGAGCTATCACCGGAGGCTCTTGCGGGGAGAATTGCCGCAGACGATCGGCGGCGGCATCGGCCAGTCGCGGCTTTGCATGCTTTATCTAAGGAAACGGCACATAGGCGAGGTGCAGGCCAGTATTTGGCCGGAGCGGATGCGGCGAGAGTGTAAAAAAAGGGGCATACATTTGTTGTAGTTGCCTGATTTATCAGGCCGTAGGAGTAGCAGCCTTTAGGCTGCGCCAAGTGTGTTCAATTAGCGCAACCTAAAGGTTGCTACTCCACACATCAATCACGAGCTCATTGAATTGAGGTCGCTGGAAGACAGTCTGGAAGTGTAGTATAATATTTCAAAATTTACTTCATTATTCCGCAGATTTATGCTACAAAGCAGATATGGAGTAGCACCCTTCAGGGTGCGTCAAGTTCGCGCAGCCTAAAGGCTGCTACTCCAAATACTCATGTATCTAAATTTCTTTCATTTCACGGACGAACCGTTCAAGATAACGCCTGACCCCAAATTCTTCTTCCTTTCGCGTCAGCACGAAGAGGTGCTTGAAGCCCTTTTATATGGCATCAACCAGCGCAAGGGCTTCATGGCGCTCATTGGCGACATTGGGACGGGTAAGACGACCGTTTGCCGCGCCCTCTTGAACCGGCTTGACAAGAGCATCGACACCTCGGTCATCTTGAATCCGATGCTTTCTGTTCAGGAGTTGCTTGAGGCGATCAACGACGACTTTGGCAACAGGTCGGTGGTCAAGGACACGGTGAAGGGGCAAATGGATGCCCTCTATGACTTTATGATCAGGCGGCTTCGTTTCAGAAAGAACGCGGTCGTGATCATAGACGAGGCGCAACATTTGTCGGTCGAGGCGATGGAGATGCTTCGAATGCTCTCTAACCTTGAGAGGGAAGACAAAAAGCTCATGCAGATAGTCTTCCTCGGCCAGCGGGAACTTGAGAGCAAGCTGATCTCGCCGGAGCTTAGGCAACTGAACCAGCGGATCGGGATCAGATATTTCCTGGGGCCCCTCTCGCATAAAGAGACCTATGAATATATCATTCACCGGCTGAACCTGGCGGGCGGGGCCGGGTTCGTGCAGTTCGAAGAGAAGGCCCTTGCCAGGATATACAGATATTCGCAGGGCGTTCCGAGGGTCATTAACATACTTTGTGACCGGGCGCTCCTTGAGACCTTCGCCTCAAAGGGAAGGCTTGTTACGGCCATGATCGTTGAACACGCGCATGACGATATTGAAGGAAGGCTGAATCCATCGGCTATGTCGATGATAGGCGGCAGGAAAAAGGCTTGGGAGTTCTGGAAGTGGTTCAATTAAGCATGTAGCGCAGACCTTTAGGTCCGCCAGCTGTAGTTGCCCAATTTATTGGGCCAAACCCTTTGCCTGATGAAGCAGGCAACTACAATATTGGCAGGACTAAAGTCCTGCGCTACGAAACTGGCAGGTCTAAAGACCTGCGCTACATGGTGACCGGAGGGGGAGATGTCAATTATCTTAAAGGCCCTTAAGAGTTCTGAGGGCACACAGAAGGAGGCTCTTCCCGAAGGCGAGGGCTTTTTTCGCGGCAAGCAATCGTTCATAAAAAAGTCGTCGCCCGTGGACCTTGGCGTTAAGGCCAACAAGCGGGTCTATTATCTGGCGGCGCTATTGGTCGTCCTTGTGGCGGTGTCGTTCATCGCCAAACACATCCGTGAACAGCCTCCTTCGTCGCAGGTAGAAGTGGCAACGGAGGTGCCGGCAGCCGCGCCGGCGGTTGCACCGGATGCCCCCCAGTCGCAAATAGACGCGGCGGCAGAGGCCGCAAAGGCGTTCGAAACGGGCGATTATGATGCGAGCGTGCGCTATTTCAGAGCGGCGATAGAGGCGGACCCCATGAACTCGAAGCTGCACAATAACCTTGGCCTCGCCTTTCTGAAGAAGGAACTCTATTCGAGCGCGGAGGATGAATATAAAAAGGCGCTGGAATATGACACCAGTTGTTCTGAGTGCTTCAACAACCTTGGCATGCTGAAATCCCTGCTAGGGGAATCGGTAGAAGCGAAGAAATATCTTGAAAAGGCCATCAGCCTTTCATCGGCCTATCCCGACCCGTATTTCAATCTTGCGGTCCTGAGCGAAAAAGAGGGGGACTTCAGCAGCGCGATAAAATACTATCGCCAGTTCACTAATATTTACCCGGACAAGGATAGCGCCTTGGTCTCAAAGATAAACAGAAGGGTAGATGAACTTGCCGGAAATTAACTATGTCTAAGACAACGATCGGGTTCGACATAGATACGGTAGAGGCAAAGGTGGTCTGCCTGGAACATGACGGGGGCGCCGTTCGGCTCGCCTCATATGGCATTTTTTCATACGGCGGGGACAACAATAAGCTTCGTGATTTTATCAGGGGGGCAAATATTCCGCGCGGCGAGGTGAGGGTCAACATCGAGGACCCGTCGCTGAAGATCAGAAGGCTCGACCTGCCGAACATGCCCAAAGAGGAGATGGACGAGGCGATAAAGTGGGGGATGAAGGATGTCATTGAAGGGGATGTGGCTGATTATACCTTCCGGCATGTCGAAATAGCCCCCGAAGACCTCGACCTGCAGGGGAAGATGCCGGTCCTGGTCTTTGCCCTGAAGAACTCTGTGATAGCTGCCAGATACGATCTTTTGAGGAGCGTGAGGATAAGGTTGCCCAAGGTCATCGAGCCGAATACCGGTGCGCTGCAGGCGATCTTTGATGGTGTGGCGGGTGTGGAAAGGGCGAACCCGCAAGTGCTCATTGACTTTGGCAGGCATTACTCTCCGTTCATTGTCATGGGAAAGAAGGGCCCTGTCTTTTCCAGGCCTCTCAAGGGTTGCGGGGAGGATAGCCTTTTTGAGCAGATCGCGAGGGATTTAGGGATAGACAATAGGACGGCCGAAGAGAAGGGCAGGAATATAATGAGGTCGAGCGATATAGAAAAAGAACCCGATATTCGCCTGAAGAATACGGTCGTTCAATTTTATTCAAAGGTGGCTATTGAGCTCCAGCGTTCGATCGACGGCTATGCCCTTGTCTTTGGACGGCGGAAGATAGAGCGTATCTACATTTGCGGGAAAGGGGCATATTACCCCGGGTTCGCGGATTATCTTTTGAAGACGATCGGACTCGACGTTAAGATGTTCGATCCGTTCGAGAATATTGATGTCAGGAATTTCAGTCCCGGGCCTTTTGACGCGTTGAGATCGCGATTCGCGATCGCCTGCGGGCTGGCGGTTGACTAGTTAGTTTGGAGTAGCGGGCTTTAGCCCGCGCCAAGTTAGCATACTCTCTATGCATATAAATTTCGCCACAAAAAAAGGGTTGCCCCTTGACCTGAAGGCGCTCAAGGAGTTCCGGCTCAACCGGCTCATGATGGTGGTCATTGCCGGAGGCATGCTCTCGTTGATGTTGATCTATGGGAGCGTGCAAAAGTTGAGGCTCGAACTTTTGAACCACGAAAAGGACAGGATCGAACGGCAGATCATCGATTTGAGGCAGGGCGCGCCCATCGAGCGGTCGAACATGACGAACTTCGCACAAAAGGACGGGGTCTTAGCCAATTACGACAAACGGATCATGTGGGCGGATATCTTGAGAAAGCTGACGAATAGCGTGACCAGCGGGGTGTGGCTTGAGGGGATCAAGTCCGCCGCCGATAAAAAAAGTGTGGTCACCATCACGGGGCAGGCGGTCGACCAGAGCGCGGTGGCGGAATTCGTCCGTTCACTGCAGAATATCCCGGAGTTCAAAGAGGTCAGAATAGAGAGTTCTACGATGGCCGAAAAGGATAAAAAGACGAGCGTAGCGTTTATTTTGGAGTGCAGCTTGGAGTAGCAGCCTTTAGGCTGCGCGAATTTAGCGCACCCTAAAGGGTGCTACTCCACAAGTATTCATATGAACCTTCATCTATCAAATGTTGACTGGCAGCAGTTGCCGAACAAGCGGGAAAAGCTAATCTTCGTTTTGGCCATCGTTATTTTCTTGTTCGTCTTCATCAAATCTTGCTGGGTCCCAAGTGGCGATGCAATTTCGTTGGTCAAAAAGGAGCTCGAGGCGAGCGGCGGCGAGAGAAGGTCGATCGAATCGGGCGTTAAGAACAAGGATGGAAAGCCCGGCGCGGGATCTGGCTGGCAGGGGACGATGAAACAGCGCTTTTATTACACCGGCCTCGCGAAAAAAATGGCCGACGACCCCGATCTTATCATGATGAATGAATTTTCCAATCCGGCCCTCTCGCAAGGTGTCAAGATAGCAAAGATCGACATGCCTGATTCTAAGGTTGAAGCCGGCATAACGAAACAGCCGTGGACGATCGAGCTTAAGGGCTCGTTTATTTCGGTCGGGGAGTATTTAGATCGATTAGAAAGCTTGCCAATACTTTTAATTATTGATAGCATGGACATACAAACGACGGGTGATGCCTTCGGAGGCGTCAAGGCAGGAGTTAGTGGCAATGTTTATGGGTGGAAATAGAATGAGGAGTAGCAGGCTTTAGCCTGCGCTAGTTTAATGCACTTTGGCGCACCCTAAAGGGTGCTACTCCACATCATATGAGAATTAAGACAACATTAATAGTCGTTCTTCTACTGGGCCTAAGCCTGCTCGCCCATGCCGACCAAAAGCCCCTCTCTGGCCTGAACGTTGAAGAATTCGACCAGAAGACAACGACAACAACAAACTGGGGGAATAATCCGTTCGTCGTCCCCTTGAACGACGTTGCCATCAGCGAGCTGAAACTCACCGGCATTGTCTACAGCGATAGTGACAAGGGGGCGATCATCGGCAACCAGCTGGTGGTCATCGGCGACAAGATAGGTTCAAATGAGGTTGTGGCGATCGAAAAGTCGCGCGTTATTTTAAGGAACGAGAACGGCCTTTACAGCCTGGCCATCAGCGGGGGAGGCAAATGAACTTAGCCCGCATTTCTCACAAGGCACCTACTGCGGCGGCGGATAAGCCCGTGCCTACGGCGTCGCGCTCGAAAAAAGTGCTCAACGTAGCTACTGCTACGCCTCCGCGCTTTTTCCTTCGCGCTTCTTGTATCCACGGGCTTCTCCACCGCCTCGTTACGGCACCTTGTGAGAAATGCGGGCTGGCGAAACGATTCTTTATATGCGCTGTGGCCGCCTCTGCCATGATATCATTTGTATCGGCGGCGGCGGAGAAGCTCTATACGGTGGAATTTCGCGATGCCGAGATGAAGAGCGCCCTGCGCCTACTCGCCAAGATGGACGACAGGAACATCGTTGTTCCGGACAAGGTCGAGGGGAAGATAACGGCCAGTTTCAACGACGTTTCTTTGATCGACGCCCTTGAGGCGGTTTTGAAATCGACCGGCTTTGGTTTTATCGAGGAGAACGATATCATTCAGGTGCTTGCCAAAGAAGAGATGCAGGCAATGGGCGAGGACCTGCATTCTTCCACCTTCAACCTCCAGTATGGAAAGGCGAACATTATCCTTCCGCAGGTGCAGTCGATAATCACGTCCCGCGGGTCGGTCGTTGCCGACGATAGGACGAATTCTATATATGTGCGCGATACCAGGGCGGCTTTGGCCAATATCCGCGAGATGATAGCCAACGTAGACCGTAAGGACAGGCAGGTCTTGATAGAGGCCAAGATAATGGAGGTAAGCAACGATTTCATCAGGAGCCTGGGTATTCAATGGGGTGTGACAAAGACCGGCGGCAATATCAATGTGGCGGGCCTTCAGGCGGTCGGTACGGCCGACAGCGGGCGCGACCTTATCTTGAACGCCCCTGCAAGTGGTGCCAGTCGAACGGCCCCCACATCGGGTATTGGTTTGATACTTGGAAGTTTTAAAGGTATCCTGACCGACATCCAGATATCCGCAGCCGAGCAGAAGGGGGATGTAAATATCCTCTCCAGGCCGTCGGTCGCGACCGTGAACAATTATCCAGCCACGATCCGCAGCGGCGAGAAGTTCTATGTCAAGACGACCGGTAATTTTAATGTTGGTGGCACGGCATCCGCGACACAGACGAACCTGCAGGAGATCAGCACGGGTATTGAACTGAAGGTCACGCCGCAGATATCGTTGAACGACAATATCAAGCTCGATATCAATGCCATTCAATCCGAGGCCGATTTTACCAGGGCGATCGAGGGCGTTCCTGCGGTCATGGACAATTCCGCCACTACGACCGTTATGCTAAGGAACGGTGAGACGACGATCATTGGCGGTCTGTTCAAGGTCCGTGACGCAAAGGCGGTCAATGGCATTCCGGGCTTAATGCGAGTCCCGGTCCTTGGCAACCTGTTTAAGAGCACCACAAAGACCAAGAATCGGACGGAGCTCTTGATATTCATTACCCCACGCATCATAGAGAACGAGGTGCTTAGCACACTGCCGCATTTTGAAGAACCAACCAGCGCCTATAATCCAGAGGTCCTCGCAAGACAGGCGGAAGAGAAGAAGAAGAAACCCAAACCCAGGCCAAAGAATAAATATAGGAACTAAAGGTTCTTGTGTCCGCTCGTCCTGAACTTGCCCGCCTAGCCGAGCAGGCGAGGCTGGTCGAAGGATGGCGGACGAAGAATCCAGCGAAATTAACTGGATCAAAGGTTATTTGGATTATTCGGATCGAAATAGCCATGTACCCCATTTCTGAATTCTAATTTCCATCCATTATCCAGTTTAACTCCCAGGACCAATCCACCTGATTCTTCGGTGCTGGCGGGGGATGTGGGAACGCGTCTTTTTTCATTATAAAGGCTGATGTAAAGGGATGGGCCGCGTTCTTTTCTTGGATCTTCGCCATCTTCGGAGCGATCATTGTTTTCAATACTGGGTAATTCGGGCGGACGCGGCTTGGCAAGGTCGGAAAATAGATTTAATTCGGCAACGATCCTTGGGTTAATGAATATATTAAGGGATCTGAATTTATTATTTAACCGTGGAAGGGGGGGAAGATAGCGGCTTAATTCATTTTGAGGTTGGGGAAGAGCCTCTTTGTCAGGGATCTTTAGGCGAGGAATATCTGAAAAAGATCTGTTCAAGGGGGGTGAAAGGCTAATTTTGGATGTAATATCTTTTATTTCGTTCGGCGGCATATTGTTTCTCCTTCTCCTCTCACCCCCCTTTTCTAAAAAGGGGAATGGGGGGATTACACTGGGTTGCTTTACTCATCCCATCTCATTGCATGATCCATGCCATATTTAAGTCAATAGGTCTGCAGGTTAGCAAACTGTAGTTGCCCGATCTATCGGGCCTGGAAATACGCAACTGTTCTACATTTGAGAGTAATTGACAGAACAAGACGGACTAAAATGGTGGGCGCATAATGGTGTGGACAAGCGATACTGTTCAAGTTTCCGAACCGGATTTCGGGATTTGCACAAAAACCTATTTTAACGTATAGGAATTTCAAAGTCCCCCTTTGTAAAAGGGGGATACAGGGGGATTTCTAAATAAATCCCCCCTGACCCCCCTTTTTCAAAGGGGGGTTAGAAGGTTGCCGCCGAAGGCGGCTTAATTTATGGTGGTGTGGACAAGACCTGGTTGACCAGCTCATATATCTTTGGGACATCTACATAATCCTCTGGACATACAAATGCGTTATGTTAAAAAAAGAGTCGCTCATAATCGGAGCTATGGGAGGATACGAGCCAAGTGCCACGCCTTTGGAGTAGCGTGCGCCAGAGGCGCATCAGCCTCCGGCTGAGGCTTTA
>ORJL010425231.1_pt1 | contig 13668 bp, 12 predicted proteins | sample 1779941 | NCBI WGS metagenome assembly ORJL01 (sample SAMEA104232317, study PRJEB22302) | groundwater metagenome | biome: forest; feature: aquifer; material: groundwater | place: USA | collected 2011-08-07 | depth 5.8 m
CGGTGTCGCGCGACGGTCGGCCCGCGGCTAGGCTGCTGCGGCAGCCCAGAGCCGCGGGCGCACTATTCACGAGCGCGCCGCGGCGCGTTCGTGAATAGTGCGGGCTAGTAGATCCGCACGACGTCGATCCCGGGGTAGTAGTACTTCAGGATCTCCATCGCGTCATACCCCGCGTCGCTCATCCCCTTCGCGCCCATCTGGCACATCCCCACCCCGTGCCCGAACCCGCGCCCGTCGATGCGGAACCCCTCCGGCACCGCCACGACGTCGAACCAGGTGCTCTTCAGCACCCTCCCCCCGAGCGCCTTCCGCAGGTCCGCCGCCTCGATCCGCACCTCGCGCGCCCCCTCCCCGAGTCGGTACGTCAGCGCCTTCGCGTGCCCCGCCGGCGTCCGCTCGACCACGGCGAGGTCGCGCACGACCGTCGTCTCCGCGAGCCCCGGATGGAGCTTCGCGGCCAGCTCCCTCGCCGTCACCGTGACGCTCCACGTGCTGTACCTTGTCCCGCCGCAGAAGGTGCACGGCCCGCCCGCGAGCGGCGCGATGTCGGGCCCCCCGAGGGCCACCTTCGCCGCCTCCGTCCGCCCGCCGCAGGTGCTCGCGTAGAACGCGTGCAGGATCCTCCCGTCATACGCCAGGATCGCCCCCCTCGTCTTCCTGACAAGGTCCCCAAGCCGCGACGTCTCGTTCTCCATCCCCGAGTAGACCTGCGATCGCTCGTCGTCCCAGACGTCGACTCCGTCGGTCCGCCCGCCGTCGACCCTCGCGCGCCTCATCTCCCACACGGCGTAGGTCCGCGCGGCGATCGCCTGGGCCATCAATGCCGCGTCGGGCCAGCTCGCGCTCATCTCGCTCCCGATGACCCCGCCGATGTAGGTCTCCAGGTCGACCTCGCTCGCCGCGGAGACCTTGCCCCCCGCGACGGACCAGATGCGGACCGCGCCGTGGTACTTCCTCGAGTCGACGGCGAGGGTGCCGTCCTGCTCGGGGATGAAGAGGGCGTCCCACGCGCCGAGGTCGGTCTCCCCGGCGCGCAGCCCCGCGGTCGTCGCGACGACGTCGACGACAGGCAGGCCCTGTCCCGCTGCGAGCACGTCTCCCGACGACCCTAGCACCCGGTAAGGCCCCGCGATGATGAGGGGGATGGCCGGGGCGCCGGTCCACCTCGACATGCCGACGCGGATGACGGGCGGTCCGCCGAGCGTGAAGTCGACCCGGTCGGGCTCGGGAGGGCGTCTCGTGTGGACGCACGAGTACGCGGCGAAGAGGGAGAAGAAGACGGCGGCGACGCCGATCGCCTGGACCGCCCACCGGAGGAGGGATACGAGGGCTTCGCGCATCGAACGAACCGGACCGGCAGCGTGAGGAGTATAAATGCGCAAGTTTCAATACGCAATGTGCATGTAAGTTCCAGGGTGCAATCATCAACGCAAGGGCCAAGACCAAAGGCAGGGTCCGCGGCCTTGGGCCTTGTCGATTGCCTTCGGTCATTGCATCTTGGGAGTTACATGCACATTGCGCATTGAGTCTTGCACATTGACCCGGCCGGTGTTCCAATCCTCGTTCCGCCTGGGAGAGCCTCCGGGATGACCAAGCCCGAGACCCGCCGGCTGAAAGCGACGCCCGAGGAGCGCCTCGCGCTGCAGGACCGCGAGCTGGGGGAGCTGCGGACCCGCGTCGCCGACCTCCAGGCCCACAACGAGCAGCTCAAGAACCACATCGAGGTGCTCGACGGCTTCCGGATGCAGCTCGCCTCGTTCACGGAGAAGTTGAACCACGTCACCCGCCTCTCCCACGAGATCAACACCCTCGACCTCGAGAAGATCGCCGAGGTCGCCATCGACAAGATCCCCCTCCTCGTCGACGCGAAGTACGCCTCCCTCTTCCTCCACAACGCCACGACGGGCGAGCTGACGCTCAAGCGCCACAACCACCCGATGGAGATCAACCGCAAGGTCATCCTCCGCCACTGCCAGAACACCGTCATGGGCGTCGCCATCCGCGAGCGGCGGATCGTCCTCATCCGCGACTTCGACGACTACGAGCAGTCGCTCGGCCTGCGGATCGAGCGGACCTTCGCCGACAAGTACGCATCGAAGTCCTGCATCTGCGCGCCGCTCCTCGCGGGAGACCAGGTCGTCGGCATCCTGAACCTCGCCGACAAGAACGTCTCCGGCGAGGGGTTCGAGGAGATCAACGACCTCCCGCCGATCGAGCAGCTCTCCTCCATCCTCGGCGCCGCGATCCAGACCTGCCTCCTCTATCAGGACATCGAGAAGCAGGCGCGCACAGACGCGATGACGAAGCTCATCAACTACCGCGCCTTCCAGGAGCAGTTGAAGGGCGAGGTCCACCGTGCGCTGCGCTATTCGCGGCGCCTGACGCTCCTCATGATCGACGTCGACCACTTCAAGGAGATCAACGACCGCTTCGGCCACCAGGGAGGCGATCACGTCCTCGAGGAGGTCGCAGGGTGCGTGCGCTCCTACATCCGGCGCGAGGACTTCGCCGCGCGGTACGGCGGCGACGAGATGGCCGTGATCCTGCCCGAGACAGGCCTCGCGGGGGCGAGCATCGTCGCGCAGCGCATCTCCGACCTCGTGCGCAGCCACAAGTTCACGCTCCCCGACCCCGACTTCAAGGTGGGCCTGTCGATCGGGGTGGCGGAGCTGACGGAGGGGATGACGCCCGCCGACCTCATCCGCAGGGCGGACGAGGGGCTCTACAAGGCCAAGAAGGGCGGCCGCGGGCGCGTCGAGACGGCCGGCGCGAGCTAGCGCCTACTTCTCCGCGGAGACGACCGGGTCGTCCGCGGCGATTTCGGCCATCTTCGTGTCGCCCTGGACCTCCGCGCGGCTGAACTCGTCCTCGACGTGGACGACCTTCACCTTCGCGATCACGTTCGCGCCGCGGCGGATGAAGAACTCGTCCCCCTCCTTCACGCCGTGCTTGCCGCCGAGGCTGATCATCACCATCCTGGTCGTCGCGCCCACGACGAGGACGCGCCCGTCGTTCTTCCCGGGGAGGAGCCCCTCCGCCGCCGGCCCGAGGCCGTGCTTCTCCGCGGAGATCCCCTTCGGCTCCGGCCCGTCGGTCTTGTGCGCGGGGCCGTCCTTCGGGTCGGCGTGATCGTGCGGCGGCTCGACCTTGTCGGGCCCCGGGTCCTCGTCCTCATGGCCCCCCGCCGCGCTTCCCTTCGCGAGCGCCAGGTACTTCTCGTCGAGGGCGTGGAACCGCTGCTCGAGGTCGCGCGCCTTGTCTTCGGCCTTCTGCGCGCGCTCCTCGGCCGTCCGCTTCTCCTGCAGCACGCCGTTCATCTTCGACTGCATGTCGGAGAACTGCTTCTGGATCTCCGCGACCCTCTTCGCCGACTTCTCGCTGTCGTCGGTCCGGTTCTCCGTGTCGCTCTTCAGCGTCGTGTAGCGCTGGGAGACCTCGTCGAGGCGGATCCGCGCCTCCGTCACCTCCTTGGTCAGGGTGACCCTTTCCGACCGCGCGTCGTCGAGGTCCTTGCGCAGCAGGTCGATCTGCGCCTCCTTCTTCGCGATCGTGTCGTTCGTCGTCTCGAGCTCCTTCCGGAACTGCGCCACCTCGTCGCCGTAGTACGACAGCTTCTCGTTCATCTTCTTCAGCATCGCCCGGACGGTGTCCAGGCCGCCGCCGGTCACCTGCCCGTCGTCGCCGCCAGGGACCTCGATCAGCGACAGCTTCCCGTCGCTGGTCTTCAGCGGGTTCTTCGGGTCGAGGATCCAGTGCCCGTCCACCACGAAGGCGTAGTCGTACACCTTCCCCTTCCTGAGGTCGGTGCGGACCTTCCACGTCCCCGACCCGTCGCGCGCGAGCGGCGTGCGGGAGACGTCCCAGCCGTTGAAGTCGCCCACGACCGAGACCCTGCTCGCGGAGGAGGCGTCGACGGCGAAGGCGACCTCGGTCGTCTCGAGGACGGCCGGGTCGGTAGCCTGGGCGAAGGCGGACGCGGCGACCAGGACGAACGCGGCGAGGCGAAGCATGAGGGTCCCTCTCTAGTACTGCGGATACGCCTTGAGGACCCGCGCGCCGCCCGAGGCGACGAGCTGGTAGTCCCCGAGGTGCGCGGGCACGAGGAAGCTGTACCCCTTCTGGAAGTGGGCCCGCTGCTTCATGCCTGGCCCGTGGTACATCTCCCCGCTCCCGGAGGCGATGAAGAGGAGGTGGAAGTGGGAGCGGTTCTCCGTCTCCGTGATCTTCCCCGTCCACTCCAGCATCTCGAGGCAGAACTTCTCGCACTTGACGAGGATCTCGCGGCGGTAGCCGTAGAGGTCGAGCACGATGGGCCGGCACTTCGTCCTTCCCATCGAGACGAAGTCGATCACCTGCATCGCGCGGGCGAGGTGCGTCTGGCGCGGGCGGCCGTCGAGGTCCATGCGGCCCCAGTCGTGCACGCGGTAGGTGACGTCGCTGTTCTGCTGCACCTCCGCGGCGAGGATCCCCTTCCCGAGGGCATGGAGCGTGCCGGGCGGGAGGAAGACGGTGTCGCCCGACTGCACCTCCACCCAGTTCAGGCAGTCGCTCACGCGATTCGCCGAGAGGAGGCGGATGAACTCGTGCTGGGTCGTGCCCGGGAGGAGACCGCGGACGATCTTGCTGCGGGGCTCGGCGTGGAGGACGTGCCACGCCTCGACCTTGCCGTACCCCTCGCTCTCGCTGCGGGAGGCGTACTCGTCGTGCGGATGGACCTGGAGGGAGAGCGTGTCCTGGGCGTCGATCACCTTGAGGAGCAGCGGGAATCGGTCGTCGTACTTGGCGACGACCCGGTCCCCGAGGATCTCTCTCGGCCGCGCGCGCAAGATGTCGCGGAGCGAGGCGCCCTGCCAGGGCCCTTCCCTCACCTCGCTCATCTCATGCTCGCGGCAGGTGATCTCCCACGACTCGCCGATCCGGACACCCTTGGGAAGCTCCTTGCCGAGGAAGGTCTTCAGCCGGTTGCCGCCCCACACCTTCTCCTTGAGGACCTCGCGGAACCTCAACGGATAGAGCTCGGCGGCCTTCATCGCGGCCTCGACCTCGGGCGCAAGGGAGATGCTGCGCAACGGTTACACCCCCTTTACCGCAGACAGGCGGTCGGCGGCACGGTTACCGCGGACCCGTTCGTGGAGCATGTGCGCACTTGGTTGGCCCGTCCCTGGGCGTGGTGCACGTCCCCCTCCATCCTGCCCACCCGCGCGCGGCGTCGCCTGCGGCAGCGGCACCGCGATCTCGTTTGGTATGGACCCCGGCCGGCGGGATCTCGAACGGCGTGACGACCCGAGGCGATGACACCCTCCTCACCCCAGGACCCTCGTGGCATCTCGTTGGCCGGAGGTCCACCCTGCTTGTACTATCGGCAACGGAGGTTGAGTGACTTGTACATGAAACGGCGGGAATTCCACGTCGAGCGAAGTTCCTTCGCTCACCTGCCCTCTCCCGCTCCCGCTCCCGCTCCCGCTCCCGAGGCCCGCGACATGGACGCGATCGTCCCGATCTTCGTCACATTCCGTTCCACCCTGCGCGTCGCGTCCCCTCGGGCGACGGGGGGAGCGGGGTCGGGTGCGGGAGCGGGAGAGGGATCGACGATGCAGCAGGTCTTCACGCCCCGCCCGCGAACAGCCGCACCAGCCGCGCCGCGACCGTGGGCCGCGAGAGGCTGCGGATCACGAGCAGGTGGTAGAACGACAGCTTCCGCGCCCCCGAGAGCGTGATGTCGACGTAGTATACCGCCCGCTCCAGGTCCTCCAGCTCCACCTTCGCCGCCTTGCGGGAGAGCGCGGAGGCCTTCGCGTACCAGCAGAGCGCGGCGTAGGTCGTCGCCAGGAAACAGACGCCGTGCGTGTACGGCAGGTTGAAGAAGAGCCGCGAGAAGGTCGCCTTCGCGAAGAGCTTCCAGACGAAGAACCGCTCGAGGAGCGCCGCGCAGCCTGGGTCGTCGGGGAGGCCCGGCTGGCCCCAGACGTCGTGCAGCGACACCGGCGCGGCGTATCCCGTCATCGGCATCACGCCTCGCTGGAACAGGAATCGGAATCCGTTCCCGTACGCGCGGAAGCGGATCCGCATCCTCTCCGCGCGCGGCTTGTGGAAATAGGAAATGTACTCTCGGAGGTAGAGGATCCCGAGGTACTGGTGGAAGAGCGACTTCTCCGCGAGGCCGAGCCGCGACCGCTCGAGCGGCTTCTCCCCCTCCTCCCGCAGGAACTCGGGCACGACCAGCTCGAGAAGTTGCGTGAGGCGCTCCCCCTGGATCGCCTCCATCCGCGCCCCCTCGAGCGTCTCCACGAGGCGCAGCGCGACGAGGAGGCGTTTCGGGAACGGCAGCGACGCCTCGCCCAGGATGCGCTGGAGCGCCCCCTCGATCGCGAGGAGGTCGGGCCACTCGATCCGCCCTTTCCTGCCGATGCGGACGCGTGACTCGTAGTTGGGAGGCGGACTCTGCCGCAGGAAGTCCTTCCAGAGGTGAACCAGCTCGCGAGGGTCGTCGGAGAGCGGCCCTCCGTCCCCCTTCAGCACGCCGGGGCAGTTGAAGCGGATTCCGGCGAAGACGCCCTCCGGCGTATTCGCGAACGAGAAGGGGAACATCTGGCAGGTGAGCGGCTTCGCGTGCGGCCCGAAGCGGCCGTGGATGCGGCACTCGTTCTTCTCGCCGAGGAACGGGCAGGCGTCGTTGTCCTGCAGCTTGAAGCGCCACTCGCGGCCCCGAGGCCCCCTTACGGGCTCCCAGAGCGTCTTCCCCTGGAGATCGGGAAAGATCTCAGTCCAGTTCGTCTGCTCGAGCTTCATCTTCTCCTCCTCGGAGAAGGTGATGCTCCAGTTCTTGCAGCACTTCCCGCACATGGTGCAGGAGAAGCGCATTGTGGGGTGCAGGTGGAGATTGGGTTTCATGGCGGGGTTTGACTGTAGCAGGAGTGCGGGGGCGCCACTAGCGCAACTCCAATTCCAAGCCGCAACTCCAACAAACTCCAACTCCAACCCCAAGGGGCCCCGTGCAGGATTGGGGTTGGTGTTGGAGTTCGTTGGAGTTGCGGCTTGGAGTTGGCGTTGCGAAGCGATCAGCGCCCCGGATGGGCGCGAGCATGCTCGATCACGGCGCGGGCATTCTCTGCGGCGTGGGGGCCGTCGTTGCGGACGTACACGACGGCGATGCCGTCGACGTGAACAGGGACCCACCGGCTCGCGAAAACGCCGTCATCCTCGCCGAAGTACGGCCGCGGCGCCAGCACCCAGTCGATGCCGTAGGCGTCGAGGAGGCGCAGCCGGTCGGCCATGACCGCCTCGAGCTCGGCGCCGGGGGCAGGAGGCGCAGTGAGGCGCAGGGCGTCGAGGCAGAGCCGATCCCCGAAGTCCGGCGTGCGGCCGTCCACGAACGTGAGGTACCGGGGCCAGAGCCGCCAGCTCAGGTAGCCGGCGTACATCGGGTGTACGGCGCCGTGGCCGACGAGCTGCAACTCGGAGAGGTAGTCGACGGCCTTCACGGGGAAGTTCGGATAGTAGAGGTCGTCAAACGGGCCCATCCCCGCCGCGCGGTACCTCTCGAGCCGCTCGGAGAAGTCCCAGCCCGCGATCGCCGCGCAGAGGAGCAGCACGGCGGAGGCGACGACGCGGCGGGAGGGGGCCTCGCGACCGAGGCGGGCGATCTGCAGAATCGGGAGGACGAGGAAGAGGAGAAAGCGGATCGCGCTCGCGGCCATCACGACGCCGAGGAGCGCCGCGCACGTCTCGCGCATATCGGCGCGCGCGCGACCGCGCCAGAGGGCCGCGGCCCAGGCGATCGCGGCCGCGACGAAGTACGCCTTCTCGCGGTCGTACTCTCCCCAGGGGAACGAGAAGAGCGACTTCCACTCGGGGACGAGCTGCGTCTGCCCGCGGGCGGTGAAGGCGAACTCCCACACGGCGAAGCCGTTCGGCGTCGCGCAGACGGCGAGGGCGGAGAGGAGCGCGGCGACTGCGTAGACGGCCGCGTCCCGGCGGCTCGTTCGCACCGACCCGACGGCGAACGCCCCGAGGAGGGGCGGGACGACGAGGGCGCCCGCGTGGAGGTTCGCCCAGAGCGCGGCGACGACGACCGCGACGGCCGCCTTCCGCGCCGCCGTTAGGTCCTCTCGCAGCAGAACGGCGTAGACGCAGAAGAACAGAAACGGCGTCCAGACGTGGGGGCGCTCCTGCACGCGGAAGAGGTAGAGGACGAAGCCGAGGGCGACGACGGCGCCTGCGATCCATGGGTCTCCGGTGCGCCGCGCCGCGAGGGCGTAGAGGACGAGGAAGGCGAGCACGACTACCGCGCTCGTGAGCAGCCGCACGCCCGTCAGCCCGCCCGCGCGCTCGGAGAGGGCGAAGAGGACCTCGGCGAACCACTCGTGGTTGACCCAGCGCTTCCCCTGGATCGTCCACGAGAGCGGGTCCTTCGTGAGGACCTCCCCGCGGTCGAGCATGATCCGTCCCGCGGCGAGGTGCCACCCGAGGTCGTAGTTGGCGATCGGACGGAAGGAGTCGAGCGCGATCAGCGCCAGGAGGGCGGCCGCTAGGAAGGTGGGAGCCTTCATCGCGGAGGATGATGGGAGCGCGGGCGCCTGCGGGCAAGGACTATCGGCCGCGGCCGCGGCCGCGGCCGCGGCCGAAATTCCAACTTCAAGACCCAACTCCAAGAAACTCCAATTCCAACTCCAAGATCCCTGACAGGGCACTTGGAGTTGGAATTGGAGTTTCTTGGAGTTGGGTCTTGAAGTTGGAGTTGCGGCGCACCGCTTTTCCTTCCGCCCACACCCCGACACCGCTAGAATCGTCGCCCCTCGCAACCGCCGCCGAAGAGTCAAAGAGGCCGCCGATGAAGATCGTCGTCTGCGTCAAGCGCGTCCCCGACACCACGACCGTCATCCGCATCGCCGCCGACGGGAAGTCGATCGACGAGTCCGGCGTCTCCCAGTGGATCATGAACCCCTACGACGAGTACGCCCTCGAAGAGGCCCTCCGCATCAAGGAGAAGGCCGGCGCCGGCGAGGTCGTCCTCCTCGCGCTCGGCGGCCCCGACACCGTCGCCATCCTCCGGAGCGGCATGGCGATGGGCGCCGACCGCTCCGTCCACCTGAAGACCGACTCCAAGGCCTGGGACCCCTACTCGGTCGCCTCCGCCCTCGCCGAGCAGCTCAAGGCGATCCCGTTCGACCTCTGCCTCTTCGGCAAGCAGGCGGTCGACGACGACTTCGGCCAGGTCGGCTCCATCGTCGCCGGCATCCTCGGCCTCCCCGTCGCCTCCGTCGTCGTGAAGCTCGAGATCGACGGGACGAACGTCACCGCGACCCGCGAGATCGAGGGAGGCCAGGAGCGCGTCGGCGCCTCGCTCCCCGCGGTCTTCACGATCCAGAAGCTCCCGTACGACCCACGCTTCGCGAGCCTGAGGGGGATCATGGCCGCGAAGAAGAAGCCGATCGAGGAGAAGGCCGCGCCTGCGCCCGCCCCGAAGATGGAGCTCGTCAAGCTCGAGTACCCGCCGCAGCGCCCCGCCGGCCGCATCGTCGGGAAGGGAACCGAGGCCGTCCCCGAGCTGGTCCGCCTCCTCCGCGACGAGGCGAAAGTGCTGTAGAAAGTTGCAAGTTTCAACCGCGCAATATGCACCCGCACCCGCCCCTGCCCGCAGGAGCCTGACATGCCCAAGCACGTCCTTGCATTCGTCGAGCACCGGAACGGCGAGGTCCGCCGCTCGAGCTGGGAGGCCCTGGGCCTCGGACGCAGCCTCGCCGAGGAGATGAAGCTCGGCCTCGCCGCCGTCGTCGTCGGCCACGGCGTCGCGCCCGTCGCCGCGCAGGCCGCCGAGCACGGCGCCGACAAGGTCTTCCTCGCCGACTCCGCCGCGCTCGCGAACTACTCCTCCGACGGGTACGCCGGCGCGATCGCGCAGGCCGCGAGGACGAGCGACGCCGCCGCCGTCCTCCTCGTCGCGAGCGCGATGGGACGCGACCTCGCAGGGAGCCTCGCCGCGGCGCTCTCCACGTCCGTCGCGATGGACTGCACCGGCGTCTCCCTCGAGGGAGGCCGCCTCGTCGCCCGCCGCCCGATGTACGCGGGGAAGGCGATGGCGACCTGGTCGATCCTCGCCTCCCCCGCCGTGGTCACCCTCCGCCCGAACGCGTTCGGCGCCGCGAAGCCGCAGGCGGGGCGCACGGCGCCGGCGGAGGCCATCACGCTCGACGCGTCGAAGGGGCTCCGCGCCGTCGTCCGCGAGGTCGTCGCGGACGTCGGGAAGAAGGTCGAGCTGACCGAGGCGGGGACGATCGTCGCGGGCGGCCGCGGCATGAAGGGGGCCGGCGACTGGAAGCCCGAGAACTGGAAGCGCATCGAGGACCTTGCCGACGCCCTCGGCGGGGCCGTGGGCGCGAGCCGCGCAGTCGTCGACGCCGGCTGGCGGCCCCACGAGGAGCAGGTCGGCCAGACGGGGAAGACCGTCGCCCCGAACCTCTATGTCGCCTGCGGAATCAGCGGCGCGATCCAGCACCTCGCCGGGATGCGCACGAGCAAGTACATCGTCGCCGTGAACAAGGACTCGGAGGCGCCGATCTTCAAGGTCGCGAACTACGGGATCGTCGGCGACGTCTTCGAGGTCCTTCCCGCCCTGGCGCGGGAGTTCCGCAAGGTGCTCGGCAAATGACGCGCATCGCCCGCCGCGTCGCCGCGCTCGTCGAGTCCGCCACGCTCGCGATCACCGAGCGCGCGAAGCAGATGCGCGCCGCGGGCGTCGACGTCGTCTCCTTCGGCGCCGGGGAGCCCGACTGGGACACCCCCGACCACGTCAAGGAGGCGGGGATCGAGGCGATCCGCAGCGGGAAGACGAAGTACACCGCGTCGAGCGGGCTCCTCGAGCTGCGCGAGGCGATCGCCGCGAAGCTCGCGAAGGAGAACGGTCTCACGTACGCGCCGGCGCAGGTCCTCGTGACGACCGGCGCGAAGCAGGCGATCTTCAACGTCATCCTCACGCTCTGCGAGGAGGGGGACGAGGTCCTCGTTCCCTCCCCCTACTGGGTGAGCTACCCCGTGATGGTCACCGCGAGCGGCGCGCGCGCGGTCACCGTCGAGACCCGCGAGGAGGACGGATTCCGCCTCCGCCCGGAGGCGCTCACGCGGGCGCTCACGCCGCGGTCGCGGCTCCTGATCCTCAACTCGCCGAACAACCCCACGGGCGCGGTGATGAGGCGCGAGGACGTCGAGGAGATCGCGCGGATCGTCGTCGCGAACGGCCTCTACGTGCTGTCGGACGAGATCTACGAGAAGCTCCTCTTCGGCGGCGCGCGGCACCACTCCGTCGCGCAGGTCTCGCGCGAGGCGTTCGAGCGGACGGTCGTCGTGAACGGCCTGTCGAAATCGTTCGCGATGACGGGGTGGCGGATGGGATACGCGGCGGGACCGAAGGAGGTCATCGACGCGGCGGGGAGGCTGCAGGCGCAGTCGACGTCGAACCCGACCTCGATCTCGCAGTACGCGGCGCTCGCGGCGCTACGCGGGCCGCAGGAGTTCTCCTCGCGGATGGCGAAGGAGTACGAGCAGCGGCGAGACTACGTGTGCGGCCGGCTGAAGGAGATGCCCGGCGTGACCTGCGTGCGGCCGGAGGGGGCCTTCTACGTTTTCCCGAACGTGTCGAAACTGTACGGCCGGACGCTCGGCGGCCGCACGGTCGCGTCGTCGTCGCAGCTCGCGGAGGTCCTCCTCGAGAAGGCTCAGGTCGCCGTCGTGCCGGGCGAGGCGTTCGGCAGCGACGCGCACATCCGCCTCTCGTACGCAACGTCGATGGAGAGCCTGAAGAAGGGGCTCGACCGGATCGACGCCTTCCTGCGCGGGTAGCCATCCACCGGCCCCGCGCCCTTGCATCTCGCCTGGCCCTTGCACATTGCAATACGCCAGACTCCGCACCGCGTCGATGCCCTTTCACTTTCGACGGCAGGACAAGAGGTTGCGTCGAGGCCCGCTGCGGTATCCTGGCCTCCCGCTTGCGTCATCTCCGGGGATTCAAGGAGAGATGCACATGGTCCTCGAGGCGATCGAGCGCTACCGCGAGCAGGGCGAGAGGTCGTACCACGAGGGGGACTTCGAGCAGGCGACCGCCGCGTTCGAGCGCGCGCTTGCGATTGAGCCGGGAGAGTCGGGAGTCCAGGTCGGCGGAGGCGACGCGCTCGCCGCGCTGTGGAGCGCGAAGGGGGCGTGTCTCGCGCGGCTCGGTCGGTACGAAGAGGCGGCGGCGTGCCACGAACGGGCCGCGCGGATCGGGCCGGGGGACGCGAGCCGCTGGAGCCGACTGGGCGAGGTGCACCTCGAGACCAAGCACTACCAGAAGGCGATCGAGGCGTTCGACCTGGCGCTCGCGGTGGACGCGGAGTGCCCGAGCGCGCTGCTGGGGATGGCGCGCGCGCTGTCGACGGTCGGGCGCTGGAGGGAGGCGGTGGAGGTGGCTCGGAAGTTCTCGGCGGCCGCGGGGCGCCCCGCCCCGGTGCGCGGCGGGGCGATCCTGTGTCACGAATAGAGATGGGAGGGACGGATGGTCGCAAGAGTCGTTGAGGCGGTCGCCGCAGTAGCGCACGTGGAGCGCCAGCGCGAAACCGGGGCGGAAGCGGCGACGGACAGGCTGGTAGCGGCGCTTGAATGCCACTCGAAGGGGGACGCCGCGTTCCGTGCGGGCGACTTCGAGGCTGCGCTCCTGGGGTACCGCAAGGCGCATGAGGCGAGCGGGACGTCCGCGCTGCTGGTGAGCCAGGCGGCGTGCCTGAACGGGCTCGGGCGCGGGAGGGAGGCGCTCGCGCTGCTGGACAAGGCGCTCGCGGCGGAGGCGGAGAGTGCGCAGTTCTGGCACCAGCGCGCGATCGGCGAGGAGCAGGTGGGGAGGTGGACGTCGGCGCAGGAGAGCTGCCTGCGGGCGCTTGCGTGCTGCAAGCGGCAGATGGCGAAGGGGCAGGCCGACGGGGTGCTCTGGCGGGTCAAAGCGGACTGCCTGCGGAAGCTGGACCACCCATGGCTCGCGATGTGGGCGTACGCGAGGGCATGGATGAGCGCTCGATAGGCGGCGACGGGCCCGCCTATGGGATGGAGGTCATCATGATGCCGTGGCTACTTCGACGCTGCAGATCGATCCTGGTTGTCGCATTCGTCGCCCTCTGCTGCTACATGAGCGGCAGGGGCCCCCATGGGAAGGCCTTCTGCGCGTATGAGGAGTTCGCGAAGGCGCTCCTGAAGGAGGACTACTCGAAGGCCGAGTCGCTCGCGGCGTCGGACTCGGTGATGGCGTTCATCGCGTGGAAGCGAACGCAGCCCCGGGCAAGGTTTTATGCGACGGTAAATGTCCACGGAGAGGTCGAGGAAGAGATGCACCTCGACTACCGCCTCGTGTCGGAAGAGAAGAGCGCAGACGGAACACGCTACCATCTCAAGGTGGAGGAGATGACGGGCGGCGGTTCGCTACAGCGGCTGGCCGACGACGGGTACTCGATGCTCTATCGCCACGATGTCGAGATGGTTCAGAACGGGGAGGGGTGGTACGTGGAGACCTTCAGCGAGGAGGAGGAGGACCTAAGGGCGAAGCACTGAGGACACGCGGGGTGTGATTGCCGCCGGCGACCTGCAGGCGCCCCGCCGCGAGGCGAAGGCTGGCGTGGTTCAACCGATGGCGTTTCTCGGTGACACCGA
>ORJL010529539.1_pt1 | contig 13667 bp, 3 predicted proteins | sample 1779941 | NCBI WGS metagenome assembly ORJL01 (sample SAMEA104232317, study PRJEB22302) | groundwater metagenome | biome: forest; feature: aquifer; material: groundwater | place: USA | collected 2011-08-07 | depth 5.8 m
CGGCCCGCGCCGGGGCGGGCACCTTCCCGTCCGGCTTGGAGGAGGCACCGAACAGGATCTCCTCGGCGCGGGCCATCTTCGTCGCGGCGGGGATTGACCCGTCCGCGAGCGCGTCCGGAAGGGCCCTGCGGGAGACCTCGTCGGCTAGCGCCTCCAGGGCCGCCTGGCGGGCCTTCGGCAGCCCCTCCTTCGCCCCCTCGATGGCGACGAGGTCGTCGAAGCGGGCCACCGTCCGGAGAGCCTCGGCGAGGGGACGGGCCGCGGCGTCGTCGGGCTCCGCGCGCAGCGCCGCGAGGAGGGCCTGCACGGCGAGCGTATGGGAGGAGGCGGGGATGGCGAGGCACGCCTCCGCGAGCAGCGCCGCGCGGACGCGGCCCCTGGCGGCTTCCGCGACGTGCCTGACGAAGGCGGCGCGGGAGGCGGCGGTGTCGATGCCCTGGAGGGCGCAGAGCAGATCCTCCAGCACGGCCTCGTCGGCGGGGTCGAGCGGGAGGCCGGCCGAGGAAAGGCGCGACAGCTCCGCCTCCAGCGGGGGTAGGGCGGCGTCGCGGAAGTGGACGATGTCGGCGATGACCGCCCGCGCGGCCGCGTCATCGTTGCGGGCGTGGGCGTCGCGCAGCCTCTTGTAGCGGAGAGTGAGGTCGGGGATAGGCTGGACGCCTGGCTCGAACGGGGGGTGCGGATGGCTGGCGGCCTTCGGGGGGTGCGCCACGAAGTACGCACTGCTGGAGAGCAGCAGCGTGCTGACAACTGCGATGAGAGTGAACCGAATCCGTCGACTCACAACGAGTCCTCGCGAGACGTAATCAGCAGACTACCACGACACGAGCATGAGAGCAACGCAGGCGTACAAGTGACGATTGGAGGCCGCCCATGCCCACCCGCACCGCCGAGACCGACCTCTCCACCGCCCTCGTGTCGCTCGCTGACCGTCTGCGCGTGGACGCGACCGCGCTGCGCGGTCTCGCGCTCGATGCCAGCGACGGCGATACCGTGGACGGGCGCATCAAGCACGGGCTCGCGGCAGACTTGGACTCCGCCGCCGCAGGGCTTGACGCGCTGCGCTCCGCCCTCTGCAGGCCCTGCGCCCTGCTTGACGCCCGTGCAATCAGCGCGGTGGGAGAGGTCCGGAGGGCGTTCGATTCTACGACTTGACGACAACCCTCGTGTCCTTGTCGACGCTGACATTGACCGAAGGGTGTGGGTTACCAACCTTGGCTCCAAACGCCAGGGTCACGATACATCGACCATCTGACGACTCTAGCAGGTTCAGATGTACCCAACTGGGGCCACCAGAAACGTGGCCCTCCAGCGTCCTCGCGAACTCTGCGATCCCCTTCAGCCGCTCCGCTGCAACGGTCGCCGATGCGGTTGATCCGAAGGAAATGTCGGAGTCCAAAGCAAACAAGATCGCCGCTCTGTCGAGACGGCCGATCCCCTGGCTCAACGCAAGTGTGTTCAGGAAGGCAAGCCAAGGCTGAAGCGAGTCGCTCACGATCCAGCACACACCACGCTACCCCATGTGCTCCAATAGTTTCTGCGCAAATGACTTGTAACGCTGGGCAGCCGGATCGGCGCGACTCCCGATGTTCTCCAACTTGCCTGCGATGAACTCACTGGCACTTGCGCGCTCGCCGAGTAGGAACAGGCCAATCGGAATCCTGTACTCGACTACAGATGGGATACCAAACCGCGCAGTTTGCATAGCGCCGACCAAGTTCGAGAGGTTGGCAACCTTCTCGAGGAATGGAAGCCCGTATTCTCGAACGACCAACACTACTTCCTGAACAATGGGCGTGATTGGCTTGTCAGGTGAGAAGAGGAATGGCATGTACGCATTTGCTGGTGACAGATAGCCAATGTTTCCAGCCAGTGTCGGAGGAACGAACTCATTGAATGGCTCGCCCATGAGACTCGATAGCATCCGTTCGATTCGCTGGTTTCTGACTCCCATCACAGCATTGATTTCGAGTATCCCTGCACCTCGGCCCCGGGCGGTATTGGTTCCTACTATCCCAAGCACGTCCTCACTCACGTGAGATATGAGGAGGCCAGCCCCACCCTTCTTGAACCCGACCGATTCGAGTCCCTCCCAGGTTTCCTTCAGTACGCTCTTGGTGAACTCTCGCGACATGGTTGCAATGGCACTAGCGGTAGCGCCGCACCTCCACTGGGGTCGGAGGAATCGGTTCGCCCGGTGGCAAGCCAGCTGCCGCCGCGTTGCCCCCTCGTGGGATACCGCCTGTTGATTCGATCGCGGGAAACGCAACCTTTTGGTTGGTGGTCAGACCCGCACCGGGTCCATTCTTCACTTCGACGAACTGCGTCTTTCCTGCCGCGGTCTTGACATACAGGTCTGGCCGGGTTCTGACACCACCCGCCTCGATTGTGATCTCCCGACCAAGGATAGTACCACCTTCCGCTTCGATCTCCGCGATCGCCCTTTCAACACCTGCCTGTCCTTTCAATACGGGTCCAATCCCTCCTTTCGACGCGGGCCCAGCCCCTGGCGCAACCTTCGCCGTCGTGCTCTGTCCACCGCCTTCTCCGAGAGCTGAAGTCAAGAAGGTGATGGTGACCACCGCCTTTGCCCCAGCCGTGACAAATGCCACTGTTTGTTCGTCCGCCCCCAGCGCCACGGCCACAGTTCCGCCGGCATCAATCCCTCCGTTGGCAGCGACTGCTATGACCGTCGCCTTCCCGAGTTGTACCGCGACTACCTTTGTAGCTCCGGCCTTCACTGCGTTGCTGATCGCCCATCCGCCCGCAAAGAAGGTCGCGACGGTCCCCGCCTTGTCTAGGATCTCGCAGACCTCCACCGCCGTATCCAGGTCCGAGGACGTGGACTCCAGCGTCGCCCCCAACTTCTGGCCAACCTTGACGAGGACCTCCGCCTGCGCCGCGTTGACGTGCTGCCCCGGAAGGTCGCGCGGGGCAGCGTTGAACACCCGGAAGTAGTAGTCCGCCTCGCCCGACCCGCCCCAGATGGCGCTACGATCGTGTTCCATGAGCTGATTCGTAGCGCGTTGCCACTCTGCCAGCGCACTTGCGTACGCGTCCTGGTCACCCGCTTGCATGGCCTCCTCAGCAGCGTCCTTGGCCTCCTGCCAGGCATTGCGGTCCGACGGGAAGACGCTCAGACCCATCGGGTCGACGTTCGAGACGGGGTTGCCGCCGCAGTAGCCGTAGAGGCTGCCGAGACGGTCGCTGCCGAGGGGGTCGTGGCTGATCCAGCGGCCGGTGAGCGGGTCGAGGTAGTTGTTCCTTGCATAGTAGAAGCCCGTCTCGGGGTCGAATCGCTGGCCGGTGAAGAGGAAGGGGTTGCCGAAGGCGCTGGCGTTCCGCCCGGAGGACGTGCCATCGGGGTTCTCGATGGTCGGGGTGCCGTAGACGTCGTACGAGTACCGCTCGACGACGTTGCCCCGCGAGTCCGTCAGCGCCCCGACCGAGTAGAGAGTGTTGGCACAGTAGTAGTACCTCTGCCCTCCCCGGTCCATCGAGACGTGCTCGTCGACGTACTGCGGCCCGTCCACGTAGGTCGCGAGCGTCGCGCCAGACCTGTCCTGCTCCTCGACGCACTGCCACCCGCTGTAGAAGAAGCGCACGTCGCCCTGCCCCGCCGCGTTCTTCTCGATGCGGCGGTTGAGCACGTCGTAGGTGTAGCTCGCCACCAGCGCGAGCGCGCCGTTCCGAGACGAGTACACCGCCACGGGGCGGTTGCGGAAGTCGTACGTGACGAACTGCGACGAGTTCGGCGTCGCGAACGAGGTGCGGTTCCCGTTCTTGTCCTGCGTCTCGGACGCCTGACCGAACGAGGTGTACTGGTTCATCGCGTCGGCGACGGGCTGGATGAACGAGATCAGACCTCCCTGTCCGTTGGTGACGGTCTCCCCGGTCCAGTTCCCCACGCCGTCGAGGCCGTAGGAGACCTGGCGGTTGTAGCTGGAGCTGCCGGGGCGGGCCGCCTCCTGCGCGGGGTCCGCCACGCCGTACTTCACCGTACCCAGCCGGTAGAGCGAGTCGTAGGCGAACACCTCGCCGCTGCCGGCCGGACCCTGGCTGGAGGGGTGCAGCTGCCGTTCGAAGAGCTTCTGGTCCTCCCTGTTGTAGTCGTACTCCCAGCCGCAGACGATGCCCCCGTCCGCGGGCCTGGCATGCGCCTTCGATGTGATCCTCCGGTCGTCGTCGTAGAGGCACGTCTCGGTGATGCGGTTCCCGAGGGTCCGCGTCCCGGGCCTCGATGGCCCGTTGTAGGTGTACTGGGCGAGCATGCTCGCGCCGCGCCCCGCCCCGTCGTCGATCTCCCTCACCCGCTCCAGCACGTCGAACTGCCTGCCGATCGTCCGCCCGCCGGGGTACTGGCACGTGACCGGGTTCCCCACCCCGTCCCGCACCGTGCGGATTGACCTCCCGTTCTGGGTCTCCTCGATCACGCGCGAGAGAGAATCGTAGGCCATCTCAACGGTGCTCGCGTCGTTCCGTCCCTTCGTCATGCGCGACAGGCCGTCCCATTCGTACTCCTCGCGCGTGGTGGTGGTCGCAACGTCCCTCGCGGGGGCCACGATGCGCTCCGTCGGCCTGTCCAGGGCGTCGTAGGTGTTCTTGACGAAGGTGCCGTTCTGGTCCGTCTCAGTCTCCGGCCGGTCGTCGAGCGTGAGCGTCCACCTGTTCGCCGTGCGGTCCGCGTAGATCACCTCCTCCAGGCGGTCGAGCGCGTCCCAGTGGTACTGCGTGACGTTCCCGCTGTCGTCGGTGGTCGCGTCCAGACGCGAGTTCCCGTCGAAGTGCCGTTTCGTCGTGATCGTGCCTGTGGCTCTGCCCAAGGCGTCCCGCAGCTCGCGCTGCACCTGGGTCATCCGGTCAAGGCCGTCGTAGCTCGACCGCGTCACGTTGCCTTCCGCGTCCGTCAGCTTCACCCGATTCCCGCGGGAGTCCCACTTGAGCTGGCGGACGTGGCCCGCGTTGTCCGTGGACTGGAACAGGCGGTCGAGTTCGTCGAAGAGGTTCGTCGTCGTGAAGGAGATGGCCCGACCGCCACCCGAGGGGACCTCCCTCTCCACCACTGTTCCGGGGTTCGAGTCCTTGTCGTACGTGACGTCCACCTCGTCGCCGCCGGCGTCCCGGGCCGACACGCGACGCGAGGCGCCGTCGTAGCCGATGAAGACCGAGTGGCCGTTGTCGTTGACCACCTGGGTCACGCGGCCGTCGCGGTCGAACCGCCGCCTCGTCCGAGCGGTCCCGGACCCGATCCTCGCGCCCGTGCGCACGTCGAAGTAGGCCTGGTCGACCTCGTACGCCCTGGACAACTCGTCGTAGAGCGTGGTGACGCTCGCGAGGAGGGCGTTTCGCGATCCCGACTGGTCCTGCGGGCTCGGTCCTCCCTCCGTCCCGTAGAAGAGGGCCGAGAGGACGTCCGAGGCCGCGTCGTACCTGAGCCTGGCCTGTCCGCCAGCAGCGTCGGTCACCGTGCGCACGCGCCCGAATCCGTCGTGCTCCGTCGAGGTCGGGTGGCCGAGGCCGGTCTCCACCCTCGACGTGTTCCCGTTGGCGTCCACGAAGCACTTCGTCGTGGACGCGCCCCTCGCGCCGAAGCCGCGTGTGACCGACACGGGCAGGTCACGTTCGTCGTACAGCGTCCGGACCACATTGCGCTCGGGGGCCGTGTACTCCTCGACCGACTCGTTCTCGTTGCGCTTGAACGCGGTGCTGAGGGTGACGCCTCCGCCGACCTCACGGAGGACGGCAATCACGTTGTTGAGGATCTCGTACTCGTACGAGGTCGTGTAGTTGACCGGTTCGCCCGGCACCGCCGGGTCGTTGCCCGCGACCACGCGCTCAACGTTGCCGTTGGCGTCATAGAACGTGTCGTTCACGTAGGAGAAGGGTGCCGCGGAGGTCGCGCGGACGACCTCGTTGAGCGCGTTCACGAAGTAGGTCGTGACGTTCCCGTTGCCGTCCTTCGATGAGGTCGGGTTGCCGACGAGGTCGTACGTCCAGGAGTTGTGGATGTCCGCGAGCGGCGCCGCCTCGCTCCGGTTCCCGTTGTTCACTCCGTCGACGACGGTCTCCGCTAGGTATCCGCCCGGGGCCTGCGTCCTCGCGTTCGGGTTCGCGAGGCCGCTTGGGTCGTCCTGCGGGTAGTACAGGTACGTGGTGACGTTTCCCTCAGGATCCTCCGCCGAGAGTTGCTGCCCCGCCGTGTTGTAGGCCATCTTGCTCCTGGGGCCCTGCGGCGCGCCGAGTCCGACGGTGACGTTCGGGAAGTCGATCTCGACCACGTTGCCCGCATTCCCCGCGCCCGTCTCGTAGTCGAACACGAAGGTGGTCGTGAAGCGCCCGCGCACGCCCCCGTCGCGCGGGTCGGTGATCCGCTTCGGGAACTGGAACCGCGGCTCGTAGTCGGTGTGGAACTTGATGGACGCCTGGTCGCTCGGGACGGGGCCAGCGTTGCGGACCACGTCGGTGAGGTTCGCCTGCGCCAGGCGGTCGGGGTTCGCGCTGTCGTACGTGTAGTCCACCGAGTTCCCGCGCGGGTAGGTGATTTTGGTGCGCAGCCCGTCGCCGTTGTACTCCCAGGTCGTGGTGAAGGAGGCGGGGTCGCCCGGGCGAAGCCCCCGCGTGAGGACGGTCTGGCGGACGGGGTTCCCGAGGGCGTTGAACGCGTACTCGGTGACGGTCCCGCGCCGATCCTTGTGGCGGGTCGTCCGGAGGACGTCGTCGTAGTCGAAGGTGAACACGCCCGTCCCGTACCACTGCTTCGACACGCGGTTCTCGGCGTCGTAGACGTTCACGAGGAACAGCTGTCGCTTCGCGTCCGTCATGGTGAGGAGGTTGTGGTTCAGGTCGGGGTTGACGCAGCCGTTGTGGTACGTGTAGCGGACGGTCCTCCCGCCGGGGAAGTCGTTGCCGTTCGGCGTGCCGACGACGATGGGGGACCGGACGCTGACGAGGTCACCGTGGTCGGGATCGTACCCGAACACGATCGACCGCTTCGCGAAGTCCCGCACCTCGATCAGGTGGCCTTCCGGGGAGTAGAAGAACTCGATCTTGCGGCCGAGCGTGTCGAGGACGTGGTCCAGCTGGCCCTGCACGTTGTACAAGAAGTCCATCTGGTTGCCGTTGCGGTCGCGGATCGACGCGAGGCGGCCGTCCGAGTCGAAGTGGTTCTCCATGCCGTGCGGCTCGCGCAGGACGTACCCGCCCGCCTCCCTCGCGAGGGTCATGAAGATGCCCTGCGGCGAGGTGAAGCCCCCGCCCCCGCTGGCTGTGAATCGGTCGAGCCGGCACGCGTGGGAGAGGGTGACGTCGCCGTTGGGCTCGACCCGTAGGCGCGTGTTGTAGCTGTGGTCCCACTTCTGGCCCATGAGGCCGTCGAACTGGATTTTGTTCGAGTAGTAGCGCGTGAACGCGAAATCGAATCCGCGGCTCGGGATGTCGAGGTCGACCGCCTCCTCGTGCTCCTCGCCCGTGAACAGGTCGATTGGTTCCCCCCCACTGGCGCCATGGTTCGGGGGCGGCTGCTGCGACGTGCGAGCGGGCGTGACGTCCGGGGGGTGCGTCTTGAACGGCGTAATCACGGGCCCCTGGGCGGGCGGCCCCATCGTGTACGTGACGCTGGCGCCTCCCACGGCCACCTGGATGACGGCGGGGGATTGCCCGAAGCGGATGTCTGGGGTCGTGACGAATCCGCGCGCGTTGGGGGTGACGATCACGCGCGTGCCGCCGCCAGTGAAGATCGCGCCGCCGCCAATGATCGTGAACGTCACGGGGATGGAGAGGGGATTCCCGAAGTCGTCGGTGACCTGCGAGGTAACCCCGGGGCCGTCCCCCCCGCCCCGGTTCCAGTCGGGTTCCCTGGTGATTTCGCACACGCCGCCCACGCCGACGGGTGCGGAGCTGCGGCCCGTCAGTTGGGGGTTGGGGAGGTAGGTCACGGTCACGTACTGGACGCCGGCCGCCAGGAAGCTCTCCACCTGCGGGAGGTACATTCGGCCGGCGATGAAGTTCGCGACCAAGTCGGGGGGGAACGGCATCGTCCCGTCCGGGGCCGAGACCCCCGTGAAGGCCACGCGCGCGGGCCCCGTGATGCGCGCGGGGTTGCCCGCCGTGTCCACCGCGTTCACGAGCACCGAGAACAGGTCGCCGACATTGAGCGGCTGGCCCCGGACGGGAGTAATCTGGACCCGGAGTCGCAGGTCGTAGAAGAATGTCTGGCTCGCCCTGCCGACGTTCCCATTCCGGTCCTGGATCGACACCGAGAGGGTGTGCGTCCCGCTCAGCACGTTGAGGGACGCCGTGGCTTGGAAGCCATCGGTCGTGAAGGCGTTGGTCACGTCCCTGCCGTCGAGGGTCGCCCTGAAGGTGCTCCTATCGGGGATGCCGACCTGGTCGACGTACCTGACGTTGACCAGGACGGCGCCCGTCTGGAACACCTGGCCGGGCCCCGGGGAGGCGAAGGTCACCTCGGGCCCGTCCGTGTCGAGCGGCAGGATGCGCAGCTCTGCGAGGCGGAACTGCTCGATCGCCCCCGCGTAGTCGCCGGCCTGGAAGGCCGTCTGACCGGCGAAGAACAACTGGCGGGCCCGCGCCACGACGGGGTTCAGGGCCCCGTACTGGATCTCAATCGTGATCAGCCGCATCGTCAGCATCTGCTGGACGAAGTCGGCCAGCTTCCTCTGCACGGCGGCCGTGTTCGCCCCCTGCTGGGCGGCCCTGGCCAGTCTCTCTGCGGCCTGCTGCATCTTCGTCAGGAACGGCTCCGTCTCGCCGTCCCTGAGCTTCTGCATTGCGCCGTTGTTCGCGTTCGGGCGGCTTCCCGCCAGGAGGTCGATGGCCTCCTGGATCGAGCGTCTCGCAGCCTGGGAGAGGTTCGGCTGCGACAGGAGCGCCCGCGCGTCGTCGATGAGCAGTGACAGCGCCTGCTGCGGGGATCCGACGGAGAATGCGACGCTGGCGACTGTTACGTTCCGGGCCTTGTCTGTCGCGGTCACCCTGAGGACGTGCGGGCCGACGGGGAAGTTCCCGAGGTCGATCACCTGCGCGTCCTGCGCCGGCCCGCCGTCCAGTGAGCCGACGACTGAGGCGAGGCCCGCGCCGCTGCGGTCGGTCGCGCTGAATCGCAGCTGGAGCGTGCCGAAGTCCGGGTACACCTTGGGCAGGGGCGACGCGATGGCGACGACCGGCGGGACTCCAGAAGCCACGGTCAGGGCCGAGCCGGCCATCGGGCCGCCAAGGGGGAGGACGTTTCCCGTGCGGTCGCTGGTGAGCGTCATGTCGGCGGGGGACGCTGAGAGCGTGAGCGTGCGGCCGACGACCGCAGCCTGCCTGAAGTTGACGACCGCCATGACGTCGGTGTTGTCGTTCTGCGCGAGGGGGATCGAGACGCCAGCGAACGTCGCCGTCCCGTCCGCCGCGAGGGGCACGGGGCCAGCGACGACGTTCCCGCCGACGACGAGGCTCACCCCCGCGATCTCGGCGACGGGGTCGCACGTCCCCGAGGCGCGCAGAACGAGGCGGTTCAGAGTGATGTTATCGGGGGCGACGCCCCGCTCAAACCGTAGCGCGAAGCATGGCACGCCCTGATCGCCCGGGTGCGTGAGGCCCGCCTGCGGGCTGTCGGGCCCGACCGTCACCGCCCCCCTCTGCACGTAGAAGGTCACGTAGTTGATGGAGAAGAGCCCCGCCGCGTCGTCGGCCCTCACGATGGCATAGTGCGCGCCGGGCGTGATTGTCGTCAGATCAAAGGGCACGCCGTCGTACAGGTAGAGGGGGTCCGCCGTGTCCACGGTGGCCACCACGCTGGTGACGGAGTCGCCGTCGGCCTGCTGCGCGCCGGACACCGAGGCAGAGTAGTTGGGCGTGAAGAACCGCTGGTTGGTGTAGATCGCGCCGTCCCGCGGGCTGCTGATGGCGACTGCGGGGGCGACGTCGGGCTTGACCACGACGGAAGTGCTCGTCGTCGCCAGAGTCAGGCCGGAGGTGTCAGCAACGTCGCAGTGGAGGGTCACCTGCGTGTCAGCAGTGACGGCCGCGGCGGGGACGATGAAGCTGACGGGAATCGCCCACGCCGGGACGCCGTTGTAGGTCGTCGGCGTCAGAGACGCCGCCGGCACGCTCCAGACCGGGAATCCGGGGGCGGTCGCGCCCGTGGCGTTCGTGAAGTGGAAGCTGACGGAGCCGACGTTGCCGACCTGGGGGATCAGGACGGCCTGGAAGAACGCCCCCTGCGGCAGCCCCGTGAAGATCGGGGAGAGAGTGCGGGCGAACAGCGCGGTCGTGGTAGCCACGACGCTAATGGGCTGGGTCGCGGTGGAGATCCGCCCGTTCACGTCGACGAAGGTCGCGGAGAACGTGTCGTTGGCGCCGGGCGGGACCGTGGCGGGCACCGCGAACGTCGGCGTCGCTTCGAGATGGCCGCCGACGGGCGCGAACTGCGCCGCCGCGATGTTCTCCGCCGTCAATGTGCTCCCCGACGGGTCGAGGATCGCCACGGTGAGCGACGAGAAGTCCTGCGCCTGCGCGTTCGCGAGCGCGAGCGTGAACGTGAAGGTCGTCCCCGCGACCACGGTCGACGGGGCGGCCACGATGGTCAGCGCGGGTGGCGGCGCCTGCGCCACCGGAATCGCGGCGCTCGTGGTCGAGGCTACCGTCGTCCCGTTGACTGAGTAGACTGCGGTGATCACCGCCGTCCCCGCGGGGGTGGACGCGGGGAGCGTGAGCGCGACGACGGCAGAGAAGCCGTTGACCTGGGGATCGGGCACGAGCGAGGTGAGGGGAACCGTGAACGCGGTGATCGTCGCCCCGAGGGAGTCCGCGACCGTCCCGGAGATCGCGGCGCCGCTCGGCAGCGTAGGCACGTTCCCGAGGACGATCCCGAACTGGAACGGCACCCCCACGGTGATGCTCGCGGGCAGTTGGGTCAGGGCGAGGGTCGCCGCCAGGGCTGTGACCGTGACCTGCTCCGTCGCCGAGGCTGTCAGCGTCCCGTGCTGCACGAAGTACGAGACGAAGTACTGCCCGCCGGCGTTCGCGGGCACGGGCCAGGCCGCAGCGAGCGAGTACGCGTTCGGGCCCGTGACCGTGATGGCGGCGGTGGCCGTGAACACCTCGCTCCCGAGCGAGTCCTTCACGGAAATGCTTCCGGTCGTCGCGGCGACGTCGGGGGAAGTCCCCGTCGCCTGCAGTTGGACTGCCTGCCCCGCCGGGAAGGGACCGGCCGGCGGTGTGGGAACTACGGTGAGCTGCACCCCGACGGCGGGGGTGCTGACCGCCGTCGCGGTGGCGACGGCGTTCGCCGTCGTCGGCTGTCCGAGGGTGTCCACCGTGTTGTAGGTGACTTGGGCGACGGCGATGAGGCTCTGCGCCGCGGGGGCGGTGAAGTTTGAATTCGCCACGAGGTGCCCCTGCCCGTCGGGGGCGAAGGTCGCGGGGTCGATCGCTTGATCGAGCACGATGATGGAGGGGTTCAGGGCGTTCAGCAGGCGGAAGTCGACCGCCGCCAGGCTCGCCGTGTCGGGCGTGACGATGACTTGGAATGGGACGACGCTCCCCTCCGTGAAGGTCGCGGGGATCGACAGGGCGGCGCTGACCAGCGTCGCGGCCACGGGCGGTGAGGTCACGGGGGCAGCCCCCGTCGGCGTGACGGTGGCCGTCATGGTGATGGGGCCTGGGTCGAGGCCCGTCAGGTCGAAGGTCGCGTCGAAGTTCGGGTCGGCGGCCGAGCGAGTCAGGACGCCCCTGCCGCGCGAGGACTCCCACTGCACGGTGATGCTGCCGCCCCGCTGCCGCAACTGCGCGCGGAGTGCCGGGGAGAGCACGACGCCCGCCACGGAGTGTCCCGCGTCGGGGGCGAAGGTCGGCGCCTTCAGCTGGACGTCGGGCTGCTGGGCGAGGAGTCCGGCCCCCGAGAAGAGGAGGCAGGCGAGGCCGATGGCCAAGCGGGCGAGTCGAGTGTCCACAGACGCCTCCGGCACTGTGGCGACCGGGGAAACCGAAGTTGGGCGGGAGAATAGGCACAGCGCAATTCGCGGTCAACAGAATTCCAGTCGGCATCACGGGATGCTAGCGGCCACCGATTCACAAGGGTGAGCGCTCCCGTCCCGCATCGTCCGAACTTACGTGAGCTCGGTTGGTTCCAGGGCCGTCCTTGGCCGAAACGGCGCTCACTTCCGAGCGCACACGGACGCCCCTCGCAAGGGAGTCTTCCTGCCCCACCCTCGATCTGGGACCCCGGGGTCGCCCCTGCAGGTTTGACACGCGCTCCGGCGATGGCATACCCCCGCCGCCCTCCTCCCCTCAGCGGTTCTGCCACTCCTCCTCTTCCCCCTGCCGAAGGGCGAATCGGCAGGGACGCCCCCACTCGACCCCTCCCTCTCTATGTGAGGATGTGGCATCTACAGCCGCCGAATCCCGACTTGACTGTCGGCACGCGTCGGCAATACCGCGACGAAGCGTCCTCCAATATACAGTGGAAGACGCGCGGCTTCGGAGAGGGGTCACTTCCCCAGGCGCTGGGGGGAGCGAGGATCGGCCGATTCCTCCCTCCGAGGGAGTCCTGGGTTGATCCAGCGCCTGCACGTGACGTGGCGCCGGTTCGGCGAGGCCTCCTACGAGTCGAAGAGCGGCGAGCTCATCCCGGCCGCCGGAAATCTGCGCTAGCCGTCGCCTACTGCTGCGCCTGCTGGATGATCGAGTAGGTCCCGCGGTCTTCCTTCTTCAGGCGCCCCGCGGCGACCAGCTCGTCCCAGATCGCCGGGCGGAAGCCGCCCGGCGGCTCGATGCCCTGGATGTCCGAGGTCCTCCCGCCCGTCAGCGGCCCGCCGAGGCGCGACTCGTCGTCCAGACGGTAGTGCTTGAGCTTCTTCTTGAAGGCCTTCATCGCCCTCTGCTGCTCGTCGGTCAGCGCCATGTCGATCTCCCTTCGAATGCGGGCATTCTAGTCATTCGCAGACCGATCGCCAACGCCTTGCGCGTCGCGCCCCCGATCCCTACGATGACGCGCGTGAACGACGCACACGTCGCACTCGTCTCGCGCGAGCTGGGGCTCCGCCCCGGGCAGGTCGCGGCCACCGCGCGCCTCCTTGACGAGGGGGCCACGATCCCGTTCGTCTCGCGTTATCGCAAGGAGGCGACCGGCTCCCTCGACGAGGTCGCCATCGCCGCGGTGAGGGATCGCCTCGCGCGCCTCGCCGCACTCGACGAGCGGCGCACCGCGATCCTCGCCTCGCTCGAGGAACGCGGCCTCCTCGCTGCGGACCTCGAGGCGAAGGTCCGCGCCGCGGACACGCTGACCGCGCTCGAGGACCTCTACCTCCCCTTCCGCCCGAAGCGGCGCACGCGCGCGATGATCGCCCGCGAGCGAGGCCTGGAGCCCCTGGCCGACCGCCTATTCGCGCAGGGAGGTGTCGACCCGCTCCGCGAGGCGGCCGCCTTCGTGGATGCCGGGAAGGAGGTTGCGACCGCCGAGGAGGCGCTCGCGGGGGCGCGCGACATCCTCGCCGAGCGCGTGAGCGAACACGCCGAGGCGCGCGCCGAGATGCGGCAACTCTTCCTCGAGAAGGGATTCCTCCGCAGCCGCGTCTCGAAGGGGAAGGAGCAGGAGGGGGCGAAGTACCGCGACTGGTTCGACTGGAACGAGCCGGTCCGCACGGCGCCGTCGCACCGCGTGC
>ORJL010762441.1_pt1 | contig 13667 bp, 14 predicted proteins | sample 1779941 | NCBI WGS metagenome assembly ORJL01 (sample SAMEA104232317, study PRJEB22302) | groundwater metagenome | biome: forest; feature: aquifer; material: groundwater | place: USA | collected 2011-08-07 | depth 5.8 m
AAACCCATGCTGATATAACGCGAGTAAAGTCAAAAGCCGCGAGACCCTGCCGTTACCGTCACGGAATGGATGAATACTTAGGAAATCAAGTACAAGACAAGATACAGCGAAAAGATCAGGATATTTGAGCTGTGAAATACTATGTTCATAGGATAAACATAACTGCTTCATCATTTCCGGCGTTTTAACAGCGCTGACCGGCTTAAAAATCACTTGAACGCGGCCATCCGGGTGCTTGCGAATAATATCGTTATCCTTCTCTTTCCACTTACCGGCATCCCACGGCTCGCCGCGGCAAAGCCGGTGTAATTCTTTGATCGTCTCCGGAGCAATCCTAAGGCTTTTATGCTTTGCGTGAATCAATTCAAGGGCTTTGCGGTATCCCGCGACTTCTTCCTCTGAACGGTCGCGCGGTTTACTATGGCCGATGATGAGCGGCTTTAAACGGGCGTGATCTACTGTTACGCCTTCAATACGGTTCGACGATTCCGCACTCTCAATAAGTGCCGTCTCAAGGAGTGTCTTTAATATCTGCGGCGATTGTTTTGCGTAGAGTTCCTGCTTGCCCTTGTATTCGGCGATCGAATTCGTGAGCCAGACCGCGCTTAAAGGCAATTCGATATTTTCTCTCTTAAATGAATTCATGTCTTATTAGTCCTTCCTCTGCTCTTATTCCTACACTCTTCTGGCCACTTTCTCCACCCACGCAGGTGCGTAACGAATGTCCGCGATAAGCATCCGTTTATCCTTTGAGGTCAGTCGCTTTTTCAATATATCGATGACCCTGTCGTCGATGAATGACTGCCCCATAAAACGGAGTGCCTGAATAACGAGGCCGCTCATCTTGCCAGCAGTAGCCATATTCTTGGGTGTTGTTCTCTTCAAAATAATCTGCTGATTTTTTATCTGGATCTTCCTGTGGGAACCATCCGTCAAAAAAACGATCTTGGCTGGAACTTGCTCCGTCAGTCCAAGCAGATTAGCGGCATATGCTCCAGACGGTTGAATTTTTAAATTATCTCTTCCCGCTAATGCCTGCGCTATACGCTCATAATTCACCGGAAGATCTCCCAGAGTAGGGTGCTTCTCCGGGTAATCATACAAACCTCGTGATAGTCGACGAATAGCTCCAGAGTCTGCCAAACGCTCTAATGCTTTAGCTATGGCTGTGCGACTCCCCAGATCAAGAAAATAGCTTTTCGTAAATACAAAACCTTTGTCCTTGCTATATATTCGCTTTTTTATTTTAGTTACTATGCTTTGCATTGTGTTTTTCCCTATTTTGAGTGTCGCAAAAATTATATTATTATTGCGACATAAAGTCAATCCATTTCTTAGTGAGTGGAAGAGCAAATACGCACATCCTTAAATGTCCACTGGATAGTGGACATTTCGAGACAGTGGACATTTCCATGTCACTCAAAAACCCCCTTTTTGACCATAATCACTGACAACCTGCGCCTCGCCCGACCCTCACCCGACACCGGCTTCCAATGACCCGTAAACAAAAAAACCTATTTCTATGCCATCCGGCACAATCATAGGGAGTTGCTCTGTCTCCGGATTAGATCCTTCGCCCATGCGGGGCTCAGGATGACAACTCAATCAATCCGCTCCTACCAATGCCTCGGCCAAGCTCGCCATCGTATGTCTATAAGGTGGACAGCGGCCAGCCAAAACTTTTAATGTATACCTTTTTTGTCATAACTTATTATCTCACAAAATATTATGCCGGTTTCTATACTCTGACAAGCCGGTGTCAAAAACTGTAAAATACTCTGAGCTTGTTTGAATTAAGGTACTTTCTCATTTCAAATTATCTTCTGTATACATCGACAATTCCAGTAAGTGTTCTAAGAGCTGTTCCGGAGGTTCGCCAACAAAATTATGGAGCACAAGCTCTTTCGCAAAAAGACGGGAAATGTAACGCAGCTTCCTCATGCGCTCTTTCCCAGCGTAAATAAAGTCGCGATGGCCGCTATTTATTATTATAATGTTGCGTTTTTCATCGTAACGCGAGCGCCACATCTGGCCGACGGCGCTTTCCAATGTATAACTTGGCAAACCTTTTTTTGAAAATTCATTGTTTTCAACAGGCGCTTTCAGTAAAGAGTCTACAATCGTAATTATGTTTTGTGCCTCACATACTGCCTCAAGCTGCCGGATGGCAACCTTCAACTTACATAAGGCGGGTTCATCAGGAGCGCTAAAGATAACGAATTCTCCGTCTTTTTTATCAAGTTGTCCTTTTCCTTCAATGATTGCCCATTCATATGAAAGATTCTGCTCTATCTGACGCCTGCTTCGGTCTAACCCAATGGCATGAAAAGTTTTTGTCGTATTTACAGGCAAAATCGCTGAACCGGGCTGAATTCTGGCAGAAAACAACGCACCCGCAACTTCGAAAAATTCCTTTTGCGGGGCCTGTTTTCTTTCGCTATGATGCTCTCCTTCAAGAATCAAAGAATAATTTCCAGCCCCTTCTACGGATGATCTCCGCGAAGTACTTTTTTCAGGCATATCAAACCAATCATATTCTTCTCGGGGCAAGCTTAGCATTGCATTTAGAAATGCCTTTTGTACAGAACGAAGTATATTCTTGCTCATACGTTCTTCTTCTGCCTTACTCTGTTCTGATACTATTACATTAAGGCGCTCTTTGAGATTAATCAACGAATCACAAAATACTGCAAAATGCTCGTCCTGGATAATCCCATCTCGGGTACCGGGAGTAAGATGTAAAAACGGAACATCAATGACTCCTTGAAAATAACCGGAAGTCCACGGTTCGCACTGGAAGAGATCTAAAACAGTAATGCTTGGCAATACGCGCGTTCCCGAACGAAATAGGCTAATGCAGTTTTCCGGATTTCTTTCGGTAAGATATAATTCCACATATACATCGCCAAAAGGTGTATTTATCTGGGGTAAATCATGAATAAGCCGGCCTTCATATTGGCGAGGTTCAACATTAAGTTCAAGGCGGCTGGTACGATCAATTATCCTTATCTTAACGCCCGAATGCCTGATTCTATCCCTAAGCTCCGAGGCTAGGTAGTGCTGAATTTTTTCGCCATTAAGAGTGCGAATTCCTGCGAGCAAACTGGAAATTATCAACTGCGTGCCCTTTACAGGTAAGAGGCGGGGCCGATGAATAACTACATAACCGGGCATACCTTTTTTCATTTCCATCTGATACGCTTTTCCATCCCTGCCTGACGATATTATCATTAACTCATGGCCAACTGTCCAAAAACTCAAAAGCCCTATACCGAATTCCCCTTGGATATTCCCAACACCTTCCTGCTTTAGCCGGCGTTTCAGAGAATCGCAAATATGGGTTGCAACATACTTGAAATCAGGCATGCCATCTTCAGCGCATGGAATCCCTTGCCCATCATCAATAACCTTTAAATATTGCTGGCTATGTTCTTTACCGCGGATAATCGTAACGTGGCGTGCTTGGGCATCAATACTGTTCTCTACAAACTCAGCAATGGCCTTTAAAGGATTATTCTGAGAAAGCGCGATAATTGTAATAGCATTCCAATCATCGCCAATACGTAAACGACCCCGTTCGCTCCTACGTATTCTGCGCATCTGATCTTATCTCCTGTCTCTTCCTTGAATTTGAAAGAACGAAAAAGAACATTGTAAAGCCGGGACAAAAGACCAGCCGAAAGTGCTGATATAAATTTTTATTTTTATCATTTCCGCAATCTTAACCGCATCATTATGCCGTATTTTTCAAATAGGCAGGTATTGGACAAAAAGGGCGCAAATGATACCGCGTGCCCTCTTAAAACAGGCAGATTCTCCTTCTTGAACAAGAAAATCGCCTTCCCGCCTTTGGCGGGATCCGCCATAGGCGTGATCGGCGATAACTTTTCCCGCCAAGAGATTTAGGTTGCAGGCGGGATCCCGCTAGAGGAACTAAGATTAGGCAGCGGGAAAGCGATTTTCGCTAGTGGTAATAGGAAAGTGTTTTATACTTTCCTGTACCATAAAAAAGAAAGGTAAATAGCGGCGCTTTTTTGAAGAGCTAAAATACTTTATAAATGAAAGCGGAAAAATAATATAAGGAGTGCTCCCGGTGCATCGGGCTTCCCAGAGGCGCCAGGAGAAAAATGCATTTCTTAATCTTTTGCGGCACACACAAGATAACTCATATAAAAAAGCGGTGCGGCTCTAGCAAGGCCTATTTTTTGAGTTTCTTATGTGTCCTTAACGCAGTTTCCAGTAATGTCAACCCCTCCCTGAAATCCTTACCTTTGTAAAATATGCCGGAGATATCGTAGGACATCATCTTCTTGACCTTCAGGTCATTGACATAGGAGCTTATCACTATAATAGGCACACCCTTGTTGAATCTTCTGATTCTCTTGATTGCCTCCAATCCGTCCATAACCGGCATCATTAAATCCATAAAAATAACGTCAGGGTTACTATCTTTTACTGCTTTCAGGGCGCTTTTACCGTCCGGCGCCTCTATGACAATATAACCTTTTGCTCCAAACCAGAATTTCATCAGCTTTCTGAAATCAGCTTCATCGTCGACAATTAAAACTTTTATATTTTTTTTATCCATCTAACTTCCTCCCGATTTTTTTAAGGCCGCGGGTTTTGCCTGCGGCGGCACTTTTAGCCTATTTTAACGGCAGGGTAAAGATGAACTTGGCCCCCCTGCCCTTCTCGCTCTCGGCCCAAATTGTCCCGCCGTGCAATTCTACGATTTCCTTGGCAATGGATAGCCCTATGCCTGTCCCGCTAATATCAGTAGAAATCCTTTCGCCGGTCTGGTAGAATTTATAGAATACCTTCGACAAGTCCTCTTTGGCAATGCCTATGCCTGTATCCTGCACACCCACCTGTATCGCCTCCCTCTCTGCCGAAAACCTTGCCTCCAAAGTAATAGTTCCGTTATTAGGAGTAAATTTTATCGCATTACCTAACAGATTAGTAAGCACCTGGCCTACTCTTAACGGGTCTATATTTACAGGGGGGAGCCCTTCCTGTATATTCTTTTTTAAAGAAATAAATTTGGTATTTGCCCAGATATTCAGCGAATCGATACATTCGTTAATGACACTCTCAACAGAAACTGCCTCGGTTCTCAGGCTCATCTTTTTTCCTTCTAACTTGGCCAAATCCAGCAAATCATTGATAAGCGTAGTCAATCTTTTGAGATTTCGCTTGGCAATAGACAGAAACTCATCCTGCGTGGCAGAAAGCTCATCCCCCTCTTTGGCGAGCAGCAAAGATATGGATTTGTCAATGGCCACCAGAGGGGTCCGTAATTCGTGGGATATATTGGCAATAAAATTAGACTTTAGCTGATCAACTTCCTTCTGCTTGGTGATATCGCTTAGAACCGAAACCATACCGACGGTTTGGCCGCTTTCGTTCTCGACGACTGCGGTGCTTGCCCGCAGGACCTTCTTTGTCTCATCCTGCTGGCTGGTTAATTCTATTTCCTTATCTGTATTCTCGGGAGTAGACTTTAACAACGAAACGAGCTGCTCATCCTGCAGGTTATCCACAAGCGATTTACCGACTTTATCTTTCCTGGAAATGCCTAATAGTCTTTCGGCCGCCGGATTCATCATCAGGACCTTGCCCTGCGCATCAACCACCACTAACCCCTCGGCAATACTGCGGATAACCGCCTCTGTTTCTGTTTTTTCTTCTAAAACCTTTTTATATTTTTTCCGGGTAATCTCTCCATTTTGTTTTTCTACACCGATTATCACATCGTATTTCTTTTCCAACTCCTGGGTTGTGGCGCTGACCCTCTTTACCAATTCCCTGTCAAAAACCCCTGCCAGGTGGTTACTGATCATCTGGCGGTGCTGACGGGAATCAACAAATTCGCTGATTTCTTCCGCAACCAATTCCTTTATCGAATCATGGAAACCATGCTCTGCCCGGGAATAACCATCCTCTCTTTTTTTTCTATCGTCCTTGGCGGTACCTTGACTGGATAATCTTGCCAGATATGCTAATAAAAATGCAAATAGAATGCTGAATATCACCGCGACTATATATACTAGAGTTATCGTAGGCATTTTTGAATTGGCATCACATCCAAACAAAAGGCACTTCTCTTTAAGTGCCTTTTGTTTATTGAGGCGGCAAGCGAGGATTTTAATTTATACTACGCCGCTTTAAAAACCTCGCCCTTAAGGGGCGGATGATGAAAGCGGCTTTAGTATTCCGCCCTTAGGAACCCTAAGGCTTTAGCCCGGGTGGGCTTCATTTCAGGCCTTCCAAAGCAATAGCAAAAAGTAAAAGTAAACCCGCAAAAAGCATAAGTCCACGCGCGGCTACGCCAGCTACTGGTATAACGGCAAATCGTGAAATAACGGCTACTACAGCGATTAGCGCAGCCACAATGATTAAAACTTTTGCTATCTTCATCCCTCTCACCTCCTTTTAACTTCCTATGAGTTCTTTTGTCTGCCTGGCGAGCTCATCATCTGTAAGAGGTTTTTTTATAAATAAATTCAATTGTTTTGCTAAGTTAACTACGCGCTGATCCCTCAACCTGTTTCCTGTTGCATCAAATAAAACATGCACTACGGGCCTAAGCGGAAACTCATTGTTATTTATCATTACCGTACCAATCTCGTTAGAGTTTAATTCTACCCAGGAACTAATTGGATATACGCCAACTTTATTAATTAAAATCTTTAAGATTGCTGGGTCAAATAGTGAACTATTAGCAATCAACTCTTTTATCGCCTCATGATGTGAATTTTTCTTGCGATAGGGACGGTTATGGGTTAATGCTTCGTACACATCTACAATACCAACAACCCGGGCATATTCGGATATTTGCCCGCCCTTAAGCCCTTTTGGGTAACCTATTCCGTTCATCCGCTCGTGTTCTTCTTTAGCTGCGTAAATTATCGGCTCGGAGATATCCTTTATCTTTGATAATACCTCTGCACCGTAAAGCGGGTGATGCTTAATCTGGCTGTATTCTTCTTCGGATAACTTCCTCGTCTGCATTCCAAGGTTTCCCACCTTAATCATTCCGATATCGTGTAAAAAACCAGCTAACCCCAATTCATTAAGTTGAGATTTACTATAGCCCAATCCTAAACCTACTTCCACAGACATAATTGCTGTATTTACCATATGGCCATAGAGATAATTCTCTGAAGCAGATTCATAAAAAAGATGCAATAATTCTGTATCCTCTGACATAAGGCAATCAACCATATCGCCTATCCAATGCTTTGCCTGAACTAAATCTATGGGTTTTAAATCTTCGGCGTTTGTTAATACTTCCTTGATTAATTGAGTTCCCGTAAGATAAAGATTTTGAGAACGGGCTTTATCCGAGGCTATCCCTTTAATTACCTTGGCAATACGCACTGAGCTGTATTCTTCGGTTTCGGCCTGTTCTTTTCGGGCCATTGCCTTAGGTAGTTGGATATCTGGGGGGGAAAGTGGAATCTCCGGCTTCGCTTCTTGTTGGGCAGCCTCTTCAGGAAGAGGCTCTTGTTTGGGTTTTGCTTCAGAAGAGCCGGGAGCCTGCCCGGCAGTTGGTTTTTTAAAAATATCCGAGATCCTTACCATCTACGGCTTTCTCCGATTTTCTCGTTTACTTTTACCGAAGTTTCATAAAACTGCATGTTATTCTTACCTTTTATTCTATACCATTTCTAACTAACTGTCAACAGTATTTCTTATTAATGTTTCTTATTAATGTAAGCATCAAGTAATAAGCCCTCACGCCCCGTTTTTTGGATGGGGAGTAAACCAGGAACATCGGACTTAAGTCTGCCGCAGGCAAGGGCGGAGTTTACGGCCGGGCGAAGAACCGTGCTAATAGGATTATCTCTTCTTTATGCTTAAAGAATCGTTTAAGATATAGAATTTTTTCAACTCCGCATCCAGGATTTTGTTCAGGTCAGTAAAGTACATCCGGAGATTTTCAATATACGTTTTGGTATCGGCATCAATGGGGTCTGCGCTAACCACCAGGGTTCTTAAGTTGAGGTCATTAGACTTCTTTATCTCATTCATCCAGCCAATCAAAAGGCCGATAGGCGCGGGGGTCAAATTATCTCTTTTTATGGCATTAAATATCCCGAGCATAGAAACATAGGCATCTAACTGTATCGTGGTCATAATACAGGAATCAAATAAGCTCGTCAACCAGATGGTATCCCGGGATTTCGGCAGGTATACCTTTATCTTCTTTGACTCCTCAAAGAATTTATTACGCATATCAAAGATTTGTCCATCTATGGCGTAGGCCTTGACATTAACCAGTAGCGATAACAGCAAAAGGATAAAAATGATTTTTTTCATATACCCTCCTTTTTGAGATTGATTATGACCTGCGCATCCTCCTTTAAACTTTGAGCTTCATCCCTATCAATGATGCCGTCGGTAAGCATCTTTTTCTGCATACCTTTTCTCCTTTCGTCTTGTACCGCTCTTTCATTGCGATATCGCCGTCCGAGATATGGTCATCACGCACTGCGCGATGCTGGATTCTTTGGTTTTGGGATTAATTTGATATTTTTCAATAACTAAAAGTATCTGAGAGTTCTCTACGTTATACATAAAGTCCATAACCTGCTCCATCTGTCCTTCGCAAGTAAGCGTCACCACATATTTTTTAGTCTTTTCTTTGTCTTCTTTTACCCCCTGTGGCTTCATATCCACGATGTAGAGAGAACCCTTATTTGCCAGATTCTCTATCTCCTTAAGCAGCGAGGTAATGGCCTCCTCTTCAGAACGGTAGCTATTTACATAAGAGCTGTATTTATTTATCTCGTTTTGTATCTTGTCCTTTTGCGCCAAGATGCGCAGCCCCTTAGCAATGCTTGATTCTTTTTCTTTGATTTCTTTGTTCAAGGACCTGAATCTTGAATAAATGGGGTGGATAAAGATGCGCTCAAAGAGGATAATGATGATAAAAAAGCTAACCACATAGAGAATGGTTTTGTCTCTCTTGGATAAACGCGAAAAAATTTTATAGTATGATTCTATCTTTAACTTCTTTATCATCACTCATCTTTACGGCTTAAGGCGCTGACAACCTCAAAATCCGTAAGGTCCCTTAAGCCCACTTTTCTCTTGGTGGTATATTTGGCCTTGACGTCTTTAAAATATTTTGATTTTTCTAAATTCTCCACAAAGGAAAAAACACCGGACATGGACTCTGCCGTCCCCCGGATAGAAAATTTACCCTGGCTATCGAATCTGATATCGCCAATCTCTAAATCATCGGAAGCAATAGTATACAGCTCTGTTAACACCTCCAAGGAATAGCCGCGGTCAGCCAGATATGTTTTTATCAAGCCGGCTTTGGCAAATTCAGTCTCCAGTATCTGCGTTTCCTTATTGAGCGACTCGTATTTCAGATTTAATTTTCTTAAATAAGCGCCCTTAAAATAAATCTTGCTGATTAAAACAGAAAATGTCAAAACAAAGATTGCTAAGATGAGAATCCCGGTTTTTATTAATTCTTTTCCTTGCTCCTGAAGTGCGATTCTTAATTTTATCTCCTCTGGGACAAGGTCAACTTTTAACTCCTGCCAGCACAACAGGGGCGCAATGACATCTAAAAAAGACAAACGCCGGAATAAAGAGGCCGACTTTAAAAGCTCCGGTGAAACCGCGAGGTTTCTAAAATAGGGGGCGATTCGGGTGGGTACGTGGAAGTTATTATTCAAGGCCTCCTCTAAATCCTTTAATTCTTCCACTGCGCCGGTCAGGATTACGGCATTGGGGATTTTATCGATATCCTCGCTCTGATACGCTTCCAGTGACCTTTTTAGCTCTTCCATGAACCTTACCTGATACTTCTCTTTCTCGGCTACGAGAAGCTGCGCGCCTATGGAGATGGACCTAATGAATATCACCTTATGCTTAAAAACTATGGTAAAATCCGTGGAGTTCTCGTCAATATGCACAATATTCCTCGGAGAATCATCTGATTCTAATTTTAATATCTCACAAGCCAAACGGGCTAAGCCTTCAGCGGAAAGGAGCATATGTTCTACTTTAAAACCAGCCCTTTCTAATATCTCAAATTGTTTTTGGATAAGATTGCGCGCCACAATCACCAAAAGAATCTTGGTATAGCTGTGCTTATGCGTGCCGATATCAATATAGTCGATAATTATCTCTTCGCGGGAATAGGGGGTGTGCCTGCCTGCCTGTAAACCGATAATCTCTTTTATCTCTTTATCGTCTATGGAAGGGATCTCAATGTTTTTGGTAATCACTGCCTGAGAAGGAACTATATGAATGACGGTAGGAAGTTTTATCTTTAGCCCTACAACAGCATCCCGGATAACCTTAGCTATATCCGTATCGCTTAGGCCGCCGATATCACGGGCTAAAAGATTAACTATTTCCTTTCTATGGGCGTAGGTTTTTACCTGAACCAGTTTTAATCTATTGTTATTTAATTCTATGCCGATAAGGTCATGCCCCGGGGATAATTTATGCAACTTTAACCTTAACATTCTTAAGATTCCTGCCAGGAGAAAATTATTCCGTTTTGATCGATAACGCTGTTTACCTGGACTGTCGTATCTCGGTTGTTCAGTTGGGCTATGCTATTGGCCATAAAATAACTGGATTGAATATTAAGATAGCGCATAGCGACGGAATGTAACTGCTCGTTTTCTGCTTCGCTTAAAGGATAGAGCTGGTTTAAACTCGTGGTTATTCCAGAGGCATCGTCAAACACATAGTCATCCTCGGTTGCCTCAAGGCTATCTGGCCCATTACGAAACAATACAATCTTCTCTACCACGTTCTGGCTTAATCCTAAAGACAAAAGAACGCTTAGAGGCGCGGTATTAACATTTACCTTGCCATTACCATAAATTGTAACATAACTTTTTATCTGCATAAATATCTTTTCCGTCACGCCCTTGACGAGCAGGAGTTCATCCAGAATCTCAAACTCCGCATCCTTACACTCATAAGGATACTTAAGGTAGCGGTAATATGTATCTTCAGCGCTCCCCGATGGAATGGATGACTCGCTATCGCTGTCCCGCCAATCAACGATGGACGCAGCTAATTCCTGCGCCTCCACTTCATCAAGGCCGGCAACGATTTGAAAAAGGCGCTTTAAGGCAGCGGAATCAATCTTGTTGATATTGATTTTTCTCTCCTCATCAACGAGGCCCCATCTTTGCGTGGGCAGATCAGCCTCGCCCTTTAAACTATAGCGGATATTGAATTTTCCGTCACCGACTGCTTTATCTTTAAATACACCTATGTTGTTGCTCCATCCATCTTTGAGGGCATGATATGATTTGTCTTCCTCTTTATTAACCTGTATAATCGCCTGTTTTACGCCTGCTTCGGCGATAAGCCCAAGCTTATCCCTTTCATTGAGGCGCTGCACCAGTAAAATATTTGTCCTTGCCTGATAACCCAAGATTACCGCAAATGTGCTCAAAAGACAAAGCGACCAAAGGGTGAGTATTAAGATACTGCCCCCTGCGTAAGGCCTGCATGTTTTCTTAAGCGCTGGCAGGAATCTCCACAGTTTGGCTATATTTGTGAAATTTGTGAATCTGTTTTCCATCATCAAGCTCTAATTCCATCCGCACTGCTAAAGGAAGCCCGGCCCTGCCTATCCACTCATCTGCCCAGGCGTATTTATTTTTTTCTTTATCAAAGAAATAGTACTGGAATTTAAAGGATTTGATATTGGTTATGGACTTCGTAATTCGGCCTTCATCTTTATTGTAGATTTGCGAAAAATCATCCTGCCTTCTCTTAAGCAATCCATCCTCAGGCTCATAAAAATAAGCGGCCCTACCGACTGTTTTGATTTTAAGGTCATTACTTTTGACTAAAGTAGCGAATTCTAAGGCATTCTCGGTACCCAAAAAATCAATTCCCGTGAACTTAAAAGTATTTTTTAAGTCTGTATTAAACCTGCTCAAGAAAATATTGAGGTCTGCGCTGGGCACCTGTTCACTTACCCTCTGCCAGACCTTTATCCCGCTGTTAAAAGTGGCGTATATAGCCAATGAGATAAGGGAGGCTATCACTGAGACAATGAGTATTTCTACGAAGGTAAACCCCGTTAGAAAGGACGCGGCTTTGACCCCGCCCTTTCTATAAGAAAGAGAAATCTTATGTATTTCATCCCCGCCATTTACGGCTGGGCTTTCTAACGGGGTAAAGCCATTATTATTCAACTGCGTACAAGGCATAGGCATTCCGAGAGATACTTACTTTTCTGTTTCTTTCTTTCCAAGAGAGAACCAAATCTATCCGGAACAACTTATATGTGTCTTTGATTTCATCCACTAAACCGTAGGATAAATCCCAGGCGAAATTCTTGTTTCTCTTCATCACTTCTCCTTGTGTCCCGGTATCTCCTAAGGTTGCGGACTGGCCTAAATTATCCTGTGCCTGCCATATCTTTTCATCTGCCAAGGAAGACACATCCAAATAATGCACGCAATAGTTAAAGGAGTCCAGCGAGATAAAAAATGCCTCGTATATCAGCGTCACCCCCAATGCCAAAACAGCGGTTGCTACCATAACTTCGATAAGCGTAAAACCATTAGCACTGATTCCGCTGATTTTTCTATGATTCCACTGATTTTTCATTTTACAAATCTCTTAACTTGACAACTATCTTCACCAAAATTAACCAATAAACCAACCTTCAGGCCGCATATCTTCAAATAAGAAATTAGCTGATGTTCAAACACTTTCGGCATTATTCCTGCTACCGCTTTTACTTCAACCACAATTGCATTTTCAACAATAAGGTCTAATCTTAAATCACCTATTCGCTTACCCTCATATTTAACAATAAAACTTTTTTCTATTTCACATTTTAAGAAGTTTTCTTCTAGCGCTAGTTTTAACGCCTTTTTATATATAGTTTCGTTAAAGCCCGGCCCTAACGCTCTGTGTACTTTAAAACATGCTGCTATAATTTTCTCCGTGCGCGGATCGTTTTTTATTTCTTCCTTTAATCTGTAATTCCTATGATTTATCAGTGTAATCAGTTTTTAAATCAGTGTAATCAGTGTTATTCCCAGTTCTTAACATCATCCGCGCTCTCCTGGCCATCTTTTCCTAAAGAATACAAGTCGTAATCTGCTGGCCGATGTTCTCCCGGGCACTTATACTGATACGCTCTTCCCCAGGGATCAACGGGCTTTTTCTCTAAATAGGGGCCATTCCAATTGGAAACAGAACCCGGCCTGCTCAATAAAGCATTCAGCCCCTCTTCGCTAGTAGGGAAATTGCCGTTATCCAGCTCATAGAGCTTTAAGGCAGTAGCGATATTGGCGCGAATATCTGCCTCGGCAGCAATAGTCCGGGCCTGCTCGCTTCTACCAGTGAGACGGGGCATAACCATAGCCACTAATGCGCCGATGATAATGACTACCAGCATGATTTCAATCAGGGTAAAACTTCTTCTGGTATGCGGTATGCGGTATGCGGTTTGCGGTTTGCTCATTTATCCCTCCATCTTTAACTACTCTTTTCTAAATATTCTCTCCACCTCTCTTCTAATTCTTGCAGGCTACCGAGATAGTTTGGATAGGCGTATTTAAGGGCTTCTTCTAATGATTTGCCCTCACGAAGCTGTCTACAGAAATCCGTAAAACTATACGAGCCGTATCTTCCAATCAAAAAATCTACCAGAA
>ORJL011501625.1_pt1 | contig 13665 bp, 8 predicted proteins | sample 1779941 | NCBI WGS metagenome assembly ORJL01 (sample SAMEA104232317, study PRJEB22302) | groundwater metagenome | biome: forest; feature: aquifer; material: groundwater | place: USA | collected 2011-08-07 | depth 5.8 m
ACATCCTGCGCGGCGGCAGCGGGAACGATGTCCTCATTGGCGATAGCGGCGCGGTGGCGGGCGACGCCGACACCGACGAACTGTACGGCGGCGCGGGGAACGACCTCATCGTCGGCATGGACCACGACGACTACATTGACGGCGGGACGGGGCACGATACCATTTGGGGCGACCAGGCGGACCACGACATCACCATCACCGATGTCCGCTCGGTCACAGGCAACAACGACCTGAACCTTGCGCCCGGAGTGCCCGGCAACGACGCAGCCCTGAGCGCGGTGGGCGCGGGCAACGATGAGATCTACGGTCGTGACGGCGACGATGAGATACATGGCGGCGCTGGAGAGGACGAGGTCGAAGGCAACAGCGGCGCCGACCTCCTCTATGGCGACGCGGGCGAGGACACGATTTCCGGCGATGCCGGTAACGATGAGATACATGGCGGCGACGACCGGGATGACATCACCGGCGACGATGGTAACGACACGATCTCCGGCGACAACGGGAACGACACGATCTCCGGGGATAACGGGGATGATGTCATCAACGGCGGCAACGATGACGACGAGATCACCGGTGACGACGGTACCGACACCATCCACGGGGACGATGGGGCGGACCATATCCAAGGTGGACGCGACGTGGACTTCCTGTTCGGCGACAACGGGGACGACGTCATCAACGGCAACGATGGCAACGACGAGATCCACGGCGGCAATGACGGTGACGCCATATTCGGGGATGCCGGCCAGGACCTGATCCACGGCGACGCGGGGAACGACCTCATCATGTCCGGCGGCGACAACGACGAGATACACGGCGGCGATGACGACGATGCGGTCTACGGCGGCCCCGGCGTGGACGTCATTTTCGGCGACGCCGGCCAGGACGACCTCGTCGGCGGCAGCAACATCGCCAACCAGCCGGACGGGGTCGACATCATCCACGGCGGCGACGATGAGGACTACATCGCGGGCGACAACGCCACCATCACCCGTCCCGGCGGCGACATAGGCGGCGTCGCGATACGGGTCGTGACCTTCTACGACCTGACCTCGACGGACTCCAATGTCTTTGGAAGGGACCAGCTCTTCGGGGACAACGGGGACGACTGGATGTGGGGCGAGTCCGGCGATGACTGGATGGAGGGCAATAACGACGACGACACGATGTACGGGCAGAGCGGCCAGGACGACATGCTCGGCGGGTCGCCCATGGCGGGCGCGGCGGACGGGGACGACACCATGTACGGTGGGGACGGCGTGTTCGCGTACACGCAGGACCACGACGTGATGTGCGCCGACAACTGCCTCATCACCCGCCCGCTCTCCGGCGGGAACGAGATCATGGACACATTCTCGCCGACGACCACGGGCGTCACCCGGCGGACGGTCCAACTACTGGACGTGGCGACAACCACGTTCACGCCGCCGGCGGGCTCGTCCGGCAATGACACGGTGTGGGGCGACGCTGGCCGGGACATCCAGTACGGCCAGGGCGGCAACGATACGCTGCGCGGCGGCACGGGCGACGACTACATGGAGGGCAATGCCGGGAACGACATCCTGTACGGCGATGCGGGCCAGGACGACGTGGTGGGCGGTACGGGTCGCACGACGACCGACAACTACTTCAGCACGAAGGCGGATGACGTGACCGCGGTGGATGGTCGGCTGGACGGGAATGACACCGTCTACGGCGGCGACGGCCTTGGCATGGCGTCAGCGGCGGACCACGACGTTGTCCTGGGCGACAATGCTCGATTGGACCGTCCGCTGGACCCCGCCGGGCTGTGGATATACATCCAGTTCGACCAGTGGAACCGGGAGGCGTCGGCGGTGGGCGTGGCCGTGCAGCGCCTGATCGTCCCGCTGGACAAGCCCCTGATGAACGTGTCCCCCGGCGCGGGGACCAGCGGGGCGGACCACCTGAACGGTGAGAACGGCGATGACGTGATCTATGGGCAGACCGGCAACGACGTTATTCATGGGAACAATGACAACGACGTCCTCTACGGCGATCTTGGGGATGACGACATGTACGGGGACCTGGGCAACGATGTGATCTATGGGCAGGGCGGGATAGACCGCATCTATGGCGGCGGCGGGCGCGACACCGTGGATGGCGGGGCGAGCGATGTGGAGTTCCCCTGCGCCGCAGGCGCCCGTGCGGGCCCGTACAACGACACGAGGTCCTACACGGCGGATGATGGCCGCGCCCCGGGCACGAAGGGCAAGGACGAAGGTGTGAAGGGGAAGACGCAGATCAAGCGCACCAACCCCGCCTGTCTGCAACTGGTGACTATCGAGATAGACGTGGCGTCCCTGGACCTGCATCCGGGCCAGGAGGCTCAACTCCATGCCATCGGCCTCTACGATGATGGCAGCACGGCGGACATCACCACGCAGGTGGTGTGGACCAGCTCGGACAGGGATATCGCGCGGGTGAACAGCGCGGGCCTTGTCACTGCCGTGACAAACGGCAGCGTGACGATCTACGCCACTCAACGGGGGATACACAGCGCGACGATCGCAGTCCAGGTCACGCCGTAAGCACGTCCTGGAAGGGGGGGACCGACGGCTCCGGCCGCCGGTCCCCCGGGATGTGCGGGGAAGCGGCGGTCACGTGGGTCCAGACACATAACACCATCACTGGTGCCGCTCCCATGGCTCCCCCTACACTCGGGTAGCTGAGCAGGAAGCTCTCAGCCGAAAGGTCTGCTGAATGACGCGCAGGAAACAACGTCCCCCCCAGCACAGGGAGATCGGCTCCCGAATCGGCGCTGCCGCGTTCGTCGGCATCTTCGTCGTCGCGGTCCTGGTTGGAGGGGCCTCCAGCTTCCGGCAAGCGTTGGCGGGGCAGACCGCGTTCAACTACACCGCCAACCTGCTGGACGGCGGCGCCCGCGTGACGGACACCTGTGACTTCCAGTTTGGCCTGTACGACCAGAAGTTCGGGGGCCGCCAGATCGGGCAGACCAACGAGCAGGCCTTGCGGGTCGAGGACTCCGTGTTCACGGCGCGCCTCAACTTCGGCCGCAGGTCCAGTGAGATAGAGCAGTCCTTCCTGGATATCCTTGTCCATTGTCCCACCCTGACGGAGCGGCCCGCCCAGCTTGTCCGGCAAAGCCTGAGCGCAAAGAAGCCTTTTGACATCCAGGCACTCTCCATCCTTGTGGCGCGCGAGCTCGGAGGTCCTGTGGATCCGGAGGCGACGCTCTATCTGCCGGACGTCGTGGCCGGTCTAGCGGGCTCCCGCCTGTCGGACCACCGGCCATGGTCGCTGGGGTACTATGAGGACCCGAACGGAGAGTATGCGGCCTCCGGCCCGTTCCTCAAACAGCCGCGGCAGGGTGGGAAGGCGGCGGACACTACGCAAGGCCATGACGGGGCCAAGGCAGCGGTCCGGACGCCCACGGCGGCTACCCCCCCACCCAGCACACCGGGAGCGAGGCGGGAGGACGGCTCCAAGGGCCACCGTGTCGGCGGTACTTCGCCGGGCCGCAGGGACGCGCCTTAACGGCAGAGGCCCCGCCACGGCGGGGCCTCCTTTTCCGAACCGACTGAGGATCTCGGCTACTGTCCCAGCACCTGCTTCATCTTCGCCTGGTCGATCCAGGCGCGGGCGTAGTGCGCGCCCGTGTTCTGGTTGTTGGTGGGCGGTCCCCAATAGCTGTCCTTGACCCACACGGGCAGCGGGCGGGCGAAGTAGCTATGGATGCCTATGATCATCGCGTTGTCTTTCAGCAGCTGCTTCTCGATCTGCTGAAGGAGCTTGTACCGCTCCGCCTTGTCCAGGGTCTGAGACTGCTTGTCGATCAGGATGTCCACTTCAGCGTTGCGGTACTTCCCGTAGTTGCGGTCCGAGGTGGAGTAGTACTTTGCGTACAGCCAGTGATCGGGGTCGCGGCGGGAGTCCACTGCGCCCTGGGAGAAGATGTCAGCGTCGCCGGACGTCTGGATGACGTACTGCTGGTCCGTGTTGACGATGCGCATGACGGGCTCGATGTAGACCGCTTTCAGGTCTTCCAGCACGGACACCCATGTGGCATTGCCCTGGGACATGTAGCTGCGGGGCTTTGCGATGTTGTTGGGGCCGATGCCCAGCTGGGCCAGAAGGTCCTTGGCGATCTGGCGGCGCTTCTCCATGTTGGCGGCGTCTCCAGAGGGGCCGTGGCAGGGGTGGACGGCCTTCCACTCGGCCTCCGTGATGGCCCACTCGGACCCGCCGGGGTCCCTTGCCAATGGGAAGTGAGGTCCTTCGAAGCCTTCACCGTTGGAGGCGGTATCGATGACTTTCTTTGTGTCGATGGTGCAGCGCAGCGCCAAGGAGAACCGGGGGTCGCTCCACGGCGCGATCGTCCAGTTGGATTGGAAGAAGGTCACGGAATCGTTGGCGAACTTGCCCTGGACGACGATCTTCCCGTCCTTCTCCATCTGGTCGCGGACAGACTTGGGCATGCCACCGTTGATGTCCTCGGCGCGGCCCACGCGGAACGCGGCCTGCGCGGCGGTGACGGAGCCGGGGTTGATGAGATGGAACTCGTCCAAATACGGGTACGGCTGGTTCCAATAGTTTGGGTTGCGCTTCAGCTTGAAGACCTCTGCTTCCGTGCTCTCCTTGGGCATGAACGGGCCGAGGCCTGGGCCGACCCCCTTGAGCCAAACGTCCAGGTGTCCCTCGTACACATGCCGAGGGAGGACGGCGAAGGAGGCCTGAGCGAGGGTCCGCGCCAGGGAGGGCAGGGGAGCCTTGCTGGCGACCTCGAGGGTGTAGTTGTCCGGGCAGCGCGTTTCATCGATGCGGCGGACCAGGGAGCCGCGCGGGCTCTGGCGCAAGGTGGCGCCCGTGGCGTCACGGCCCAGCCGGATGGTGTCCAGCATGAACTTGGCGTCGGCGCAGGTCATTTCCACGCCGTCCGTGTACTTCACGCCCTGGCGGAGCTTGAAGGTCCACACGGTGCCCGCCGCGTTGGTCCACCAGTCATAGGCAAGGCTGGCAAGGAGCTGCTCCCGCTTGCCGTCTTCATACTCGTTCGTATCCAGCAGGGCGTCCGTGGCTGGGACGGCCGGCTGGAATGTGATGGCGTTGGAGGAGTCCCAGATGCCGAAGTCTGGGATGTTGCGCGGGTCTACGCGGCGGTAGATGCCGCCCTTCTGGGCCTGCGGGTTGGGACCAGGCGCAGCCGCCACAGGGACAGGGCGCAGGCGGGTTTCCGCGACCGTGGCGGTGGCGGCAGATGCGGCGGCCCTGGTTGGCGTGGCCTGGACGGTGGCCTGTGCTGCTGCGGCGGTGGCCGTGGGAGCTGCGGCGGTGGTTGGGGTGGGCGGAGCGGAAGTTGGCGTGGGCTCGGCGGCCGGGCCGCAGGCAGCGAGCAGGGCGCCAATGGACAAGAGACCGGCTAATGCTGGAGCAAACCTTCTACTTCGCAACTGAGCCTCCTCTAGGGAACTGATGCAAGCAGATTACGTCACGTCATAGTGCGAATCCTATGACGTGGCATGAAGAGCGTCAAGTCCATATGTTGAAACCAGCGGTTGCGGCAAGCAAGGGGGTGTACAGGACGCGGGGTCTGGGTGGGGCCGGAAGGGGGCGGACCTCACCCCGGCGCCCTCTCGGCAAACGGAAGTGGGGGAAGAGAGAAGGAAGGCCGCTCCGATTCGAGTCGGGGCGTCACTAACGGATCTGGTGGGTCTGCATTCCTGGACACATCGGGTCGGGAGGCTGTAGGTGAGCACGTGTGGAGGCACTGGTCTGGCGTGGGGGGCAGGGCAATTGCATAATCGAGTTGCCAGATTCAGGGGGTAGGGATTTACTTCGTGTGCCTGACCTGTTCCCGTATTGGCGGGGGGAAGCGGTCCGCCATTATGCAATTGCCCTGCGTGACGGGGGTCTCTAGAATAGACGCGTTGTCAAACTTCGTTACCTTGGGAAGGATACTTTCACAATGATGACCAAGACGTTGCTGGCAGGACTAGTCGGGCTTGCCGTGGCAGGATGCACGAACCCGCCGACGCCGACAGTCACGTCGGCGTCCGGGAGTTCCACGAGCACGGCGGGGGCGACGGCGTCGGCGACGCCCGCTGCAACGTCCACCCGCGTGGCCGAGTATCGCCTGGAGGTGTACCTGGCGGGCAAGAAGGTGGGGGACCTGAGCTTCTCCGACCTCACCGCTCTCCCGCAGAAGGGGATGCCTGGCGTCCCGGGAGAACAGGGTCCGACGCTGCTGTCTGTCCTGGCGCGCGCCCAGGTCCAGGACTTCACGAGCGTGCAGGTGAGCGGGTTTGCACGTGGGAGGACCGGCCCGGCATCGCTGACCCTGACGAAGGCCGAGGTGAAGGACACAGTCATTATCGGCCTCACGCAGCAGGGGACGGCCAAGCTGGCGAGCGCGGAGATGCCCAAGGAGCGCTGGATCATCGACGTGCAGAGGATCGATGTCCAAGGGAACGTGGCCACGTCTGCCCCGACTGGCTCCATAGAGGTGTTGGTGGCTGGGGCGCGGAAAGCCGCGCTGACCATTCAGGACCTTGAGAAGCTTCCGACCGCGACCTTTGGAGCGGACGAGGGGCCGACGCTCCCGTCGGTCTTGAAGCTGGCCGGGGTGGGGGCGTTCACCAGGGTGAAGCTGGTGGGCCTCAATATCGGCAGACAGGGGCCGGCGGAGGTTACGCTGACGTCGGACAAAGTGACCGACCGCGTGATCCTGGACTTCACGCGGCAGGGTACGGTGAAGCTGTCCAGCCAAGACGTGCCGCGCGCCCAGTGGATACTTGATATCTCGCGGATCGAAGTGGACTAGAGGGGAGCGCCATGAGCGACGACGGTGCCCGGCCCGCGCAGTCGCTGACGCCGCTAGAGACGCTTTTTGAGGCGCCGGTTCCGGGCGTGGACGTGCCGTTGCCAGAGGCGCTTGCATCCGTGTACGGGAGGCTGCGGCTGCCTGCACACGACGGGCGGCCACACGTGCTTGGAAACTTTGTTGCGACGCTAGATGGCGTCGTGGCGCTTGGGGACACGGGCGAGCCCGGCGGCGGTCCCATCAGCGGCGATAACCCCTGCGACCTCATGCTCATGGGGTTGCTGCGCGCCGTGGCGGACGCCGTGGTGGTAGGCGGGGGCACCGCCAGATCGGTGGAGCGGGGGCACCTGTGGACCGCTGAGTACATCTACCCGGACATGGCCGGGGCTTACGCGGAGATGCGGCGGGCACTGGGGAAGTCCACGCAGCCGCTGACCGTCATCGTCACGGGTAGCGGGACCGTGGACCCCGCGATGGACGTATTCGCGGGGGCTGGTCCGGTGCTTGTCGTGACCTCCAGAAAAGGTGAGGGCAGTCTGAGGCAGTTGCTGCCGGCGGGGGTACGGACCGCGGTGGGGAAGGGGAGCGGACGGCTGACCGCTGTCTCCGTGCTCTCCGCTGTGTCGGATGCGCTGCCCGAGGCGCTAGTCCTGTGCGAGGGGGGACCTTATCTCATAGGGGACTTCTTAGCGGAGGGGCTCCTTGACGAGCTGTTCTTGACGCTGGCTCCGCAAGTGGCGGGCCGGGATGGGACGGTGGACCGGCCCGGCCTTGGGATGGGCCATCTGTTTGCGCCGTCAAATCCCGTGTGGGGTGAGCTGGTCGGCGTGAAACGGGGCGGGAGCCACCTGTTCTTGCGGTACACGTTTGGGAAGGGGCAGAAGGCAGGATAGGGGAATCAGTCGCCCAACTCGGCATCGGGTTCTGCGACGGGGAAGGAGCTTGCACCCCGCCCCCTATTCCTCAGAGGGCCTTGGGATGATGTTGGCTTTCCGTTGAGCTGGATAGCGTGGTCCCCCGATTGTAGTTGGGGATGCGGACATCGGGGCTCCGACAAGGCGTCAGGGTCTTCGCTTCGCTGGGGCTTCCCAATGCGTGGATGCTTGGCCAGACAGATTCTTGAAGCTACGTGCCCCCATCCCAACCTTCCCCCGCAAGGGGGGAAGGAGCAGAGATTTTTTCTCTGCTCCACCGCTCGAGTGCCACGCCCCGTCCCAATGCGCTGCTTCCTGATTCGGTGACTTCCCGATTCGGTGACTCTTCGGGATCAACGACTTCGGGACCTTCGACTGCGCAGACTAGCGGGGCTCGCTACGACGAAGGAAGGCGCCGCCAGGCCGCCAGGTTGTCCCGACGCGCATGCCTGCTGATTGCCACCGTGGTCTGAGAAATGGGTTCTGTGACAGTTGGCCTTGGAGGGAGGTGGGGTGTTCAGAGAAAGAAGGCGATGACGGCGGCGTTGAAGGTCACTATGGTGAGCATGAACATGTCCAGGGCAATGAGCATGAGCAGCTTGCGGCGCTGCCAGATGGCAAGGCCGAGGATGCCGGCGATCAACAGTTTGATCAGCAACATCGTGGGGACGCTGGTGTGGTGCGCCAGGGCGGCCAGGGCTGGGTTGGCTTCAGAGGCGCCCATAGGGATGCCCCGCCAAGTGAGGAGCGCGTCCATGCCGTTCAGGACTATCCACAGGTACAGGGGCAGGATACCCAGCGCGCCGATGCGCGCCGCCAGTCCTGGCAAGGCGACCGAGGCCGTTTTGTCGCCCATATTGTTGTTCCGCTTTCGGTCCAGGATGGGAGTCTGCTCGAACAGGTCCCTGGCCATGCCACCCTCCGGTAGGGCAAACACCCCAGGACTTTCGTCCTGGTACTTCCAGCATACCCAGCGGGAGTCCCTCAAACAGGGGTCCTCCGTCCGCCTGCCTGCCGTCATGCGCCCTGTCTTAGCTTCCGCTATCCGGGCCTGACCTTCCAGGACGTGCGCTCGATGGGTGAACACTCTGTCTGGCGCATGGTCTTGAGTCAGGTGTCTGAGCTACGTGGGGCAGCACCCGGGGCCTGGCCGGATAGGGAGGCTTGGACAGTGGAAGTTGTCGATCGATACTCCAATCGTGACCGATCGGGGCATAGTTCCCGTACAAAAAGCGAGCTACATGTGTTCATTTATCACTTACCCGTAAGCAGGCTGTTACTCTTTCATGACAGGTTCCTAAAAGGCACCCTGTCCGCCTTGATTAGTAGTTTCAAACGTCTACGCTGAACTTAGGGAACAGAGGCGGAGAAGCCAGATTAACCGCCCCAGAACGCGCGCAGGTCCAACCTGCGGCAGCATCTTACACAAAGGAAGGTCCTGCAATGAGCGTCAGGATTCTAGTGGTTGCCGAGCACACCTTGGTGCGGGAGGCGATCATCAAACTGCTTGAAGAAGAGGCTGAGACCGAAGTGGTGGGCGAGGCCAGCAGCGGCCCAGAGGCGCTCATCAAGGTGCGGTCGCTGTCGCCCCAGGTCACCATCATGGACCTCTCGATGTCCGGCATGGACGGGATCGAAGCCACCCGCCTGATCAAGGCGGAGTCTTCGGAGACCCAGATCATCCTTGTGGGTGGAGAGGCGGACCAGGACACGATCGTGGAGGCGGTGCGGGCTGGTGCGCGGGGCTATATTACCAAGAATACGGACGGGGCCGCTCTCATGGACCAGATCAAGCGGGCCAAGTCCGGTGGGGTGGCCCTCTCCGACGATATGACCGCCAAGCTCATCGACGCTCTGTCCCGGGAGAAGTCCAGCAACGGGTCGTCCAGCGGAAACCTTTCCGCTCGTGAGAAGGAAGTGCTGGGGCTGCTGTGTCAGGGCGCGACAAATAAGGAGATCGCCTCAACGCTGTTCGTCTCGGAGAACACGGTGCGGGCTCACGTGCGGAGCTTGATGCAAAAGCTGGATGCCGACAACCGGACGCAGCTGGCCATCTATGCCATGAACCATGGCATAGGACAGCCGGAGAAAGCTGGCCGTGCTCCTACGGGACCAAGGAACGGTGCGACGGCGGAAGCCCACCGGTCCATTCTCCGCGACCTGATCAGCTCCAGCGCGCTCCCACGGGTCGCCTAGACACAACGTCTGCCGATGTGGAGCCTTCCGGGACTCTTCCCCAGTCCCGGAAGGCTTTCTCTTTTTCACGGATTTGTGTCGCAGGTCTCTTTCCGCAGGCCCTTCCTGACTTCCCCGATTTCTTCGAGGTCTCCGACTTGGGCGTCTGTGACAGGACGGGCGGGTGCCCCGCGCCTTTCAGCCCTTTGCCCCCCGGCTGGGGGGGCATTCCTCAACCCACTGGCCCCTCTCCGCGTTCAGCAGAGAGGAGAGAGAGGGGAAAAAGGACAGCGGGCGTCCAGACGCGCCGGCATTTCTCTGCGATGACGGGTGCCAGTCTGCGCCCTCTAGTTGAAGATGACGGTCTTGCGGTCGTAGGCGATGACGCGGTTCTGGCAGTGCAGGGCCACGGCACGGGCCAGGACGATCTTCTCCAGATCGCGGCCCTTCTGGATCAGGTCGTTGACGGTATCCCGGTGGGAGATACGGACCACGTCCTGCTCGATGATGGGTCCTTCATCCAGGTCGGCTGTGACGTAATGGGCCGTGGCGCCGATGATCTTGACGCCGCGCTGGTAGGCCTGGTGGTAGGGCCGCGCGCCGGCGAAGGCGGGCAGGAAGGAGTGGTGGATGTTGATGATCCGGTTGGGGTAGCAGCGGACGAAGTCATTGCTCAGGACCTGCATGTAGCGGGCCAGGACAACCACGTCGATGCGGTGCTGCTGGAGAAGGGACAGGGCCTGCGCCTCCTGTTGGGCCTTGGTCTCCGCGGTCACGGGGAGGCAGTGGAACTCGACGTCGAAGGAGCGCGTGACTTCGCTCAATTCGGGGTGGTTGCTGATGACGAGAGGTATGTCGGCGGCAAGGTCTCCGATGCGGTGACGGACAAGGAGGTCGAACATGCAGTGGGACTCGCGGGAGACCATGAGGGCAACGCGGGGCCGGACGTCCGTAAACCGGAGGTCCCATTCCATGCCGAACTGCTCCGCGATGGGGGCGAAAGCGGGGGCGATCCTGTCGCGCGGGATGGCGAAGCCGTTGATCTCCCACTCGACGCGCTGGAAGAAGATGCCGTTCTCCCTGTCCGTGTGCTGGTCCGCATGAATGATGTTGCCGTTACGCCGGTAGATGAAGTCGCTCACGGTGGCGACGAGTCCGCGCTGGTCCGGGCAGCGCAGCAGCAGGACTGCGGTAGTGCCGTTCTTCTTCACAAACGCTCCCGTCTGAGTGAGTGTTATTATGCCAGGCCTAGTCTATTTTAGTCCGTATTGCGCGGAATGGAGCGCAACCCGCGGTCGTTTCCCGGCAACACTCCGGCACTTGAGTAGGGATTGTCCTTCCTTTGGCGGTGGGAAGATCCACGTGACGCGTGGCGCGGCCATGGGCAGCGCCCTTGTTTGGTTGCCACCGGACGGGTTGTCCCGGTGCGCGGGCTTCATCCGCGCGGGGCAAAAAGGGTAGACTGGAGGCGCACTGGCGTCCGGCAGGAGGGCAAGGATGATCGAGCGTTACTCGCGGCCCAAGATGAAGGCCGTGTGGTCCGACGAGAACAAGTACCAGAAATGGCTCAGGGTGGAGCTGGCCGTGTGCGAGGCATGGGCGCAAGAGGCCGTCATCCCGCAGGAGGCCATGTCCGCCATACGGCGGGCCACTTTGGACCACGCGCTCATGGACCGGTATTTCAAGGAGACACACCACGATGTGACCGCCTTCTTGAAGGCGGTAGGGGACAGCATAGGGCCGGAGGCGCGGTGGGTGCACCTGGGCCTGACATCGAACGACGTGTGGGATACCGCCACCATGCTCCAGATGGTGGAGGCGGCGGATATCCTCATCGAGGACGCGCAGGCGCTCAGACATGTCCTGGCGGGCAAGGCGCATGAGCATAAAGACACCCTCATGATGGGACGGACGCATGGCGTCCACGCGGAGCCCATCACCTTCGGGCTCAAGCTGGCATTGTGGGTGGACGAGATGGACCGGGGCATCCGGCGGCTGGAGGAGGCGCGCCGCACCGTGGCTGTGGGCAAGATCTCCGGCGCGGTAGGGACGCACGCTACCGTACCGCCATCCATCGAGGTGCTGACCTGCCGAGCGCTGGGGCTGGAGGTGGACAAGGTATCAAGCCAGATCATCCAGCGGGACCGGCACGCGCATTTCGTCATCGCGCTCGCGCTCGTGGCGGCGTCGCTGGAGAAGTTCGCCACGGAAATACGGGGCCTTCAGCGCACGGAGGTGCACGAGGTGGAGGAGCCGTTCGCGGCAGGGCAAACGGGGAGCTCGGCGATGCCGCATAATCGGAACCCGGAGCTGACGGAGCGGGTGTGCGGCCTTGCGCGGCTCATACGGGGCCACGCGGTGACGGCGCTGGAAAACGTGGCGCTGTGGCACGAGCGGGACATCAGCCATTCCTCCAACGAGCGCATCATCCTGCCGGACGCCTGCCTGGCGCTGGACTATATCCTGGACCTCTTCACGGGCGTGATGAAGGGCCTCAAGGTGCTGCCCCAGCAGATGCTCCGCAACGTGGAGCTGACGCGGGGGCTGGTGTTTTCCCAGCGGGCGATGCTGATGCTCATCGAGAAGGGCATGAGCCGTGACGAGGCGTACAAGCTGATGCAGCGCAACGCGGCCAAGGTGTGGGACGAGGACAAGGACTTCCGGGAGCTCTTGCGCGGGGACCCGGCGGTGACGGCGCATTTGAAGGAGAGCGACTTCAAGCAGCTGTTCGACTACGGGTACTATACGCGCTACGTGGATGAGAGCTTCCGGAGGATGGGGCTGGCGTAGACCAACATACGGGTAGTTGACACAGAAATTCGATTCGGTTCTATTTCCTGACAGGCATGCTGTTTGCCTGAGATAGTCCAGCGTTTCCCATTTGCAGTATGCCCCTTGTGGGAGTAAGTGTAGCCGTGTTCTGCCTCCAGTGTGGTTTTGGAACCCTTTTTGGCTTGACGGGCAAAAGCAAATAAGGCATGATAAGGCAGTTGTAAGGCATGGAGGCCACTGTGAATCAGAGCGTTGAAGCACTAATCGAACAAATCGAGAGTGAAATCAGAGACTTGGATCTCCAAATCCTGCAATTGCAGACGCGCCGGGATGAGAAGACAAACTACTTGAAACAGCTTCGAATTCACAAAGCGGCCCAACCCGTGCCACCCACTTCCCGAGTCGCAATGGGTGGCAGGCGAAGCATGACTGCCCTGGGAAGTCCTAAGTACCGCGTAGGGAAACTTAGCTTCCCTAATCCCGGACAGGTTCTTGATCACTTTGGAGAGCCTCATTATTTCTCAAAAAGGCGCCCCAGGGAAAAGGACGAAGCCACAAGGGAAATAATCAGATGGGCAGAGCGCAATCCCTCGCTAGCTCGAACTGTCTTAGTCATATATTCAAATGGCGCACAGGAAGACCTCGTCACAGCCGTAGCAAGAATACGCCCATAGAACCAGTTTCTATTCAAATCTTCAATATTGCCCTTATGTCACAACGGGTCGAACCAGTATAGAATCCGTCATAAGAGGAATCTCACTCCCTCTTTCCCCGACCACTTTGCGGGGAGAAGCCAGCACAATAGGGCAGACAAGGAGTGTGCACTTTGACAACGACACGCGAGCATACGTGGAAGGACCTGGAGGACGCGATTGGGCAGGACTTCTCTGACGGGGAGACCCGCTGGGGCGTCGAGCCGGTTGACTGGTCGGCGATACGGCGGGTCTGCGAGGTGGTGGAGATGGACTTCCCTCACTTCTACAGCGAGGCGGCGGCCAAGAA
>ORJL011049566.1_pt1 | contig 13664 bp, 13 predicted proteins | sample 1779941 | NCBI WGS metagenome assembly ORJL01 (sample SAMEA104232317, study PRJEB22302) | groundwater metagenome | biome: forest; feature: aquifer; material: groundwater | place: USA | collected 2011-08-07 | depth 5.8 m
GAGGTTGGCGGAGTGCCGGATATAGCCGCTTTAAATGCCGAGGCATAATATTATTTTAAATTTTTCTCTTTTAGCTTTACGCTTTTATCATGTCATTTCTTTCATCAAAATCTAAAACTCCTTCGGCTAAAGATACCGATCTTCTGTTGTCGGAAGCTGAACGCATTTTTGCAAAAGGCTTAACTACCCTTAAGGATATTGTCGCGCCTGCTGCTCTTGAATTCGGCCAGAACTACATAAAAGTAGGGGAGCGTTATGCCAGAACCATGTTCATTTTTGCCTATCCGCGCTATCTTTCCACTAATTGGTTTTCCCCGGTCATAAATATGGATGCCGTAATGGACATTTCAATGCACATACATCCGGTTGATACCGGCAATATTCTCAAAAAATTACGCAAAAAAGTTGCCGAAGTTGAGTCCCAAATAGCCATAGAAGAAGAACGAGGTATGGTGCGCGATCCCATACTCGAAACCGCATATGAAGACTTAGAAGAGCTCCGCGATAAATTACAGCAGGCCTCCAGCCATCTTTTCCAGTTTTCTCTTTATATAACAGTATGGGCGAGAACCCCCGAAGAACTTGATAAACTTGAATCAGTCTTACGTTCTCTTCTTGAAGGCAAACTCGTTTATGCTAAGCCCGCGGTTTTCCAACAGGATGAAGCCTTCCGTTCAGTTATGCCCTTTGATGAGGATTGGTTAAATATAACCAGCAATCTTGACTCTGAATCTTTAGCTACAATTTTTCCGTTTGTTTCTTTTGACCTCACCACGGATAAAGGTGTTTTGTACGGTGTGAATCGTCATAATAATTCTCTGGTGATATTTGATCGATTTAGTCTTCCCAACGCTAACACTGTGGTCTTTGGACAATCCGGAGGCGGAAAATCTTACGCCATGAAACTTGAAATATTGCGCTCCTTAATGACAAATGTTGACGTAATAATAATCGATCCGGAAAAGGAATATGAGCGTTTAGCTCAAGCGGTTGGCGGAAGCCATTTTGATATTTCTTTGACCAGTCAAAACCACATCAATCCCTTTGATCTTCCACGAACAGTTGAGGGAGAGTCGCAAGCAGATCTTTTCCGTTCCCATCTTCTTGAACTTACAGGACTTGTGCGCATAATGGTCGGACAAATAACCGAAAGCCAAGCCGCTTTAATTGATACGGCCGTTGAAGAAACCTATGCCTCACGAAATATAACCCCGGAATCTGATTTTAAAACCGTAACCCCGCCGGTTCTGGCTGATTTTATTACCGTGCTTGAAAGTTTGGTTGGCGGAGAAGATTTAGCTGCGCGTTTAAGAAAGTTCACGCAAGGCACAAGCTCGGGTTTTATAGACCAACCTTCCAATATAGATTTGAATAATAACTTGGTTGTTTTCAATATACGCGACCTTGAAGATTCTCTACGGCCCATCGCAATGTATATGATACTCCATCATATATGGAATGTGGTGCGAAGCTCTCTTAAAAAACGTATTCTGGTGGTTGATGAAGCTTGGTGGGTTATGCAGTATGAAGACGGCGGCTCTTTCCTTTATTCAATAGCTAAACGCGCACGTAAATATTATCTTGGCCTTTCAACAATTACCCAAGACGTGAATGATTTCATGAAATCCAAATACGGACAGCCTATAATAACAAACTCTTCACTTCAGATTCTTTTCAAACAATCTCCCGCGACAATTGACGCGGTAAAAGAGGTTTTTAATCTTACTGATGAGGAAAAATATCTGTTACTGGAAGCCGCGATAGGGGAGGGACTCTTCTTTGCGGGATTAAAGCATGTTGCGATAAAAGTCGTTTCTTCCTATACCGAAGACCAGATAATAACCTCAAATCCTGAACAGTTAATCGCGCTTAAAAATAATAGCTTAATAAAATAATTTTTTATTATGGTACTTCCAGTTTTAGCAGCAACAGCAGCCAGAGCCGCAGCGGCCTCACGAAGCGCTGCCGCGGCCGGAAAAGCTTCGGCGCAAGCAAAAAAAGTTTCTTCGCTGGAACAAGAAACTATGCGGCGCGTTGCGGAACTAAATACTTCACGAAGAAACGATCGGGAACGCGAACAAACACAGCATAATTATGCTTCGGATGCTGCACGGCGCAAAATAAGACAAAAAGTAACCGGAAAAACTATTACTATGTTAACCGGGGGTTTGGGTTTGCCTTTGGGTATTTTTGGTAGCAGAATTATCGGAACCCTGGCAAAAGGTATGGATTTGGGAATTTCTGATCTTTTTAAGCTCGTGTTTTTAGTTCTTGGCTTGGTGATTTTGGGTCCGGTTTTGTTTATTGTCTTTTTGCCTTTATCTCCTTTAATCTTTGTGTTTTCGCTTGTAAGTACTGTTTTTCTGTTTGTTCGTAGATAAATTATGTTTAATAAATGTTATAATTAAACTATGCCTAAGCGCTCAAATATATACTTTTTTATTAGGGGATTTTTCTTTTTTTCTTTATTTGCTTTCGGTTATTTTATTGTTACTGCTAATTCGGGCAATGCTTATTCTGATCCCGCGGCATGCACAAAATCTTGGGAATTTGAACCCGGACTAATACCAAGCAATTGGCGCACATTGAAAGGATATCTTTATAACAATAGTCCGGCTGAATTTATAGGTTGGTTTTTCACTGTAGCTTTGGGTTTTGCCGGCTTCTTAGCTTTAGTAATGATTGTTGTTGCGGGAATAGAATATACTGCCTCGGCAGGTAACTCTGCCTCCCAAAGCCGAGCCAAAGAAAGAATACAAAACGCTTTATTGGGTCTTGGTCTTTTAATCGCCTCGGTTGTTATTCTCGGCACAATAAACCCCTCGTTAACTACGCTCAAAAACCCCACACTTCCCGCCTCTCCTATTGGCAATTCAACAGCGCAAACCTGCACCTGTACCTACGAAACAACTCTCCCCGGCAAAACAACCTGCAGCTCACAAACATTTTGTGGAGCAGGAGAAAATTGCCAGTATAATCTAGTCTTTGATGGCCCAAAAGGAGAAGAAACTCTTCAGACTCAAATTTATTGTTGTAAATTCAGCGATCCTCCACCACCGGGCGGTGGAGGTTTTGGCGGTGGTAGTTCCGGTAGCGGCGGTGGAGGTTCTGGTGGAGGCTTTTAAGACTTATTTTTGGGGCTATCAATAAAACAAAGCAGCAACAACCAAAAAACTACCGCCAGATCGTTTTTCCATATCGTTGTATCAACCAAACCGTGAACTAAAATTATGACAACCGCAGCAGTAACAGCTGCGGTTTTATATTTATTTCTGTTTTGCTCACTTGGAAGCGAAACTTCCAAGTTGATTCTTTTAATGCTTTTACTGAAGAATCTGGCGATTAACCATAAAAATCCGATAAGTCCTAAGATGCCGGTTTGTAACCACGCGGCCAAAAGCACATTATGCGGTTGAGGTACCGCCCATTCAAGATACTGCGGAAAATACTGTTGATATGCTAAATAATATTCCTGAAATGTTCCCAGACCTATACCAAGAAGGGGGTTGTCTCTAAGTATAGCTAAGGCGGAATTCCATATTTGAAACCTAGACGCCCACGAAGAACGCTCGGGATTCAATAAAAAACTTATTACTTCTTCGCGGAAAATAAAACTAAACATTAAACTCAAAAATGCTCCTCCCGGTATTATTGTCTTTTTTGCTTTTTGAGTAAGACTTTTTCTCCAAATAACACCGGTTATTATGGCGGCAATAAAAAGACCCAGCCAGGCACCTAAAGATTTGGTTAAAAATAACACAATTAAAACTGTGGCTCCAAGCGCAAAATATAGCGCTCTTTCTTTTTGCTTTGTTTTATATACTAAATATCCAACAAAAGGCAGCAGGGGCGCCAAATACATTGCTAAGTGGTTAGGAGAAAGATAAAAACCGCGCAAACGATAATCGTAAGTCCAAAAATCCAAAGAGGGGATGAGAGCGCCAATCAAACTGAATATCGCGACAATTGAAGATGACCAAACTAAAAATTTAATGATACGTTCTTTATTAACCACTTTTTGCCGGATAGCGGAATATAGCACCATAGAAAAAATAATCGGTTCTATAATAAATCCTTTAAATACTCCGGCTCCCTGCAAAAAGAATTCGTTTTTGGAAACAGCAAGAGATATAAAAGCTCCAAGGATAATCAAACCGGCACCCGCCAAAAAATATTTGTCCGGCAAATAGATTTCTTTTTTGTGTCCTAAACTATAGCCCAGCCAACCCAAAACCGTCATCACAAGTAAAAGCTCCAAACCGTTTGTCGGAATGGCCGTGCCTCTAATTCGCAAAAGATATACAGGCAAAAACAAGCAAACAGAATAAAATCCGATAGCCGGCTTAAACGTTACTATCACGCCAAAAATAAAGGTTAAAACTAACGCGATTAAGATGTGGTTAGGATAAAAAATTGAGATATCCATCCCGTTAGAGACCCGCCTGCCATCGCCTAAAGCAACGAAAGTGACGAGTAAAATTAATTAATAAATATTCTCTATTTCAAATACTGCTGTTCTCGCTCTGGCTTTGGCGGGCAGGCAGGAAGCGCTTTACGAAAGAGAATAAAGCGCTTCCGTAAAGCGTGCCTGGAATTTGTTTAAATTTTAATAGCTGTATTTTGAATAAAATTAGTTACTAACATTCTATCATGTTGTCTCTAACGGGATCCATTTTTTGACAGATTAAAGGGTTGTTTGTTGTTTGTTTTTATTATAGTCGTCAAATGCTATTCCCAAAATAAAGGAGAGTAAAACTAAATTATGGGGAGAATAGATTATTGTTTCAAAAAATCCGTGTGTAGCAAAAAAAACCAACCCACCCAAGGCCGCAAGCGCCAAACTGTTATTTTTTGCGTTTCTAAATAATAACCAAAGCGCTGAAGTAAGCATACCCAACCACAACAATAAACCGCTAAGGCCGAGCTCTGTTACTATTTCAAGATATGTATTATGTGCGTTAATGGGGGATCGGGAAGAAATAAATTCGTCTTGCGTTAGCGGATAGTTTCCCACACCAACACCGATTACAGGATTTTGCTTAAAAACCTCAATTGCGTTCTGCCATATTAAAATACGTCCGGCGTTTGACCCTTCAGCCGCGTCGAAAGAGCTGATAAATCTTGAAATTATAGGCTGTCCTAAAAATAAAAAGCTGATAATCATAACCATTAAAATGATGCCTGCTTTTCTGTTTTTAAATTTATATCCTACAAAAGGGATTAGGCTAATAAAAGAAAAAACGAGCGCAATATACGCTCCTCTGGAAAAAGTTAATAAAAGCCCTGATAAAATTAAACCGCTTATTATGCCGTATAAAAATCTTTTCTGTACGTTCGAAATAGCGGCAATTATTGCAAAGGGCAAGGTTAATCCTAAAAATAAAGCCAGGGTATGCGGATCCGGAAAGTTAACAACCGAACGCATAATAGTTTGTCCCTCTATATTTACAAACCAGCTTGAATTTTGACTTATAATTTCGGCGGTCGGCGTGCCGACAAAAATGGGTGTAATATTTTTAACTAAAAAGCTGTTTACCGTTTCGTAACCAATGATAAATTGTGCTGCAAACTGTACTATAGCCAAAAAACCGATTACTCCGGAAGATAAAATAACGGCTTCCCAAAGATAAAACTTTAGTTTGCTCTTTTTTGTCTCTTGCTCGGAATAAATATTTTGCCAAAAAACCACAGATAAAGGAAAAATGCTAAGCCACAAAAGCTCTTTGCGTACAGCCAACACGGGATTTATTGCCCACAAAATAGACGTCGCACTAAAAAAGATAAACGTAGCCAAAAATAGGCTTGGAAAAGAAAGTGGCAAAAATAATTTTTTGTTCAAAAAACTTCTCAATATCCATAAAAAGACGAGAAAAAACGCCCCAACCCTTACAAACGAAACTGGCGTCTCAGAAACCGTAAGTGTGGGCAAAAAAGGAAGTAAAAATAAAAACCAAACTAGCATACCAGGTAGTAGAAATTCGACTTTTTATTGAATAGTTAACGAATTTCTGTATTAAAAATAAATTTATTTACTTAAGTCTTGTGCCAAATAGTTTTGTTCCGCTTTGCGGAACGGTCGAATTTTCACTACCTGGCATACTATGGTTTTTCTAAAAATAATTTTAGATCTTTTTTTGTAATCGTTCCGGTTAAAAAAAGACTGCCTCCATAAATAATAGGGGATAGAATTAGCCAAAAAAATAGTGCGTATAAACCCGTTTTCTGGTGTAGGGTTTCGTTCCATATTATTATCGGAATGGCCATGACCGCCGAGCACAGGCTCGCTTTTATGATAAATTTGCCTGAGGGCCACGTTATTTTTTTAAAAATGAGCATCCCCAATCCGACCGTAACAATAATTTCGGTGATTAGCGTTGTTATAGCTGTCGCCATATATCCATATGCTGGAATAAATATAATGTTTGCCACAACATTAAACAGCATGGCGATAAAATATATAAAAATTGCTTCTCTTTGCTTATTTAATGCTATTGTCGCTGATCCTAAAATTGTTCCGAAAAATATAAAAAATGTTGCTCCTATTAATATTCTAAACGGCGAAGCCGCATCCTGAAATGCTTCTCCTCCTAAAAAATAGATTATCTGGTGCGCCAGCAAAATTCCCCCAAAAAGCATGGGAATTGCCGATATTGTTATGATTTTTATTCCGCTGTTAAATACGCTTTTAAATTTTTCTTCGTCTACAATTGCAGTTTTGGACAAAATAGGCATTAATAAACCAACCAGCATTGATGGATAAAAAATTATATTTTCTAGTAATTTATACGCTATGTTATAAATTCCCACGTCCTGTTGTGTTTTAAACAATGAGAGCAAAACTGTATCTAGCCGAAAATAAATAAGTGTGAATATCAACGATAAAGCTATTGGAAAAGACTGTTTTAATATATTTATCCATTTTGGAATAGAAAAAGCCGGTCTTATTTGAGTGTGTCTTGAAGCAAACACAAATACTAAAATAAAATTTATACATGATGCTCCCGCCAAAACGATTAAAAAATACAGAACATTGTTTATATTATAAAAAAACAGGCTCATAACGGCTGTAAATTGAATGGCTCTTGCTATAACTTCGCTTAACGTTGCTTGCCATAAAACCAATTTTTTCTGAAAAATTCCCATTAAAACCTGTGCTGAAGAAAGAAAAAAATAGGAAACCGCTCCCACAATAAGTCCTTTTTTAACTATGTCGCTGTAAGGCAAAAGCATACCCGCGCCCACACCCAAACCTAAAAGAACAACCAAAATAACCATGCGCAAAGATAACACTTGGTTTATGAGCTCTTTTTCTTGAGCGTCGCTTTTTGATATTTCTCTTACTAAAAAAGAATACAACCCAAAATCAGCAATTGCGTTAAATATATATAAAAACGCCATAACGATGCTGTATTCTCCAAAATTGTGCGGACCCAGAGTCCTTGCCATAAGCGCTGTTGCCCCAAAAGCAAAAACGCCGCCGATGAGTCGGCCGGCGCCCGCAACAGCAAAATTAGAAGCGAGAGTTGAACTAATTTTTAACATGTCTGTCTCTTTTCAAGTTTTTCTAATTTGCGGGCTTAATAATTACTTGTCTGTATGGTTCTTCTCCCGCTGATTCTGTTATAACATCCCCCCTACTTACTAGTTCTAGGTGAATTATTCTACGTTCAAATGAGCTCATGGGTTCGAGTGTTTCTGCTACTTTATTCAGTTTAACCCGATCGGCTATCGTTTTTGCCCTTTCTCTTAAAATAACCGCTCTTCTTTCCTTATATTCATTTATATCCACAAAAATTCTTGTTGTCTGTTCGGCTTTTTTGTTTATTACAAGTCTAATTAAATGTTCCAACGCATCTAAATTTTCCCCGCCCTTACCGATAAGATATCCTGCTTCCTCATCCAGCGATAAAGAAACAGAAAAGGCATTTTCATTTAAAGAAGAAACCTTAACCCGTGCGGGAATATCCGCAAAGGATAAAAATTCTTCTATTTTTTCTTTTATTTCTTGTTCGAAAGGCATATCTGACATATTTGTATTCTAAAAATATCCTAAGCTAAGGCCTGCACTTTCGCAAGACTTCTGTTTATAAAAAGCTGCTGAATTATTGAAACCAACGTTGTCGCTAGAAGATATAGACCCAAACCGGCTGGGAAATTCATAGCTAAAATTATTGTAAAAACGGGGAAAAAATACTTGGTTTGAAATGCCAGCATTTGGTTCATGTCCATTTTATCGCCTTTCTTTTTGTCCTCTCTTTTGGGCATTGCAGAAAGCATCATAACAGATTGTAAGTATTGCGCGCCTCCGGCAAGAAGAGCCATAACAATCGGTGTTTTTTGAGTAAGATCTAAAAAACCAAATGCGTTTATATTTATTGTCCCGGGGTTGGGAACATAAGAATAAAGGTCTTTTAACGCTTCCGGGTTAAGCCCGTTCTGAAAAACAGCAAATAACGCAAAAAGCACCGGGAGTTGTATTAATATCGGCACACAGCCGGATAGAGGGTTTATTTTTTTATCTTTATAGAAAGCCATTACGGCTTTTGTCTGTTCCTCTTTATTGTGTTTATATTTTTCCTGTATTTCTTTAATTTGCGGTTGTATTTTTGCCATCAGACGCTGTGAGTAAGCCGCTTGTTTAGATAGGGGATAAAACACCAGCCGCGTAAGAATTGTCAAAGCTATTATGGCTATTCCAAAATCCTTTATCGGAGAAAAAACATAAAAAGCCATTAAAAGATTAAATATTGGCCTGTAAAAAGATTCGTGAAAAAAATTTGATACGTCCATTTTTTTATTTTACCGGATCATAACCGCTTTTTCCAAAAGGCATACATCGGATTAAACGTTTTACTGTTAACCACAGGCCTTTTTTTGTGCCGTACTTTAAAACGGCTTCTTGAGCAAACTCGGAACAGCTTGGATAAAAACGGCACGAAAAAGGAGCAATTACCGCAAAGGCTTTACTGCGTCCGAATATTTCTCTGTAAAAAACTATGAGTAAAACTGTTATTTTTTGAATTAATTTTTGTTTTGTGCTCATTTTATAAACTAATTTTATTAAACAAACTGTCCATTTCTGTTTTTATTTCTGTTGGGCGCGCGGTTACGAATCCTTGCGTTTTAAAAACAATGTCAAATCCTGATTTTTTATGCTTCTCCTCGGAGATTTGTGCCCACAAAATTCTTTTTATTCTGTTTCTTTTAACTATTGTTTTTGCTGCTTTATTGGGAACAATTACCGCAAACCTGGAAAAGGCCAGTTTATTGGGAATAAAAAAAACAACAAGAATTTTTGCCGTTAATTTTTTCCCTTTCTTAAACACGTTTTGTATGTCGGGATCTGATATACGAAAAGTGTTTTTTAGCGGCATATAAGAACATTAAACCGTTAGTTTTTTGCGTCCCTTTGCCCTTCTGCGCGCAATGGTTTTTCTTCCGCCGGTTGTTTGCATTCTTTTACGGAAGCCGTGTTTTTTTATTTTTTTAGCTTTTTTGGGAAAACGTATAAGCATAGCGTTTTAATCCTACCATCAGCTTTGGGCTTTCGCAACTCCACCGCTTAACACTATCAAGGGTCGGGGCTCCGGCTTTACGTCAAAATTAAAACCGCAAAACCGTGTTCAAACAAAAACGGTTTGTTATTAGAAACAAAATCTTGTTAATTAGCAATAACCCCTTTACTTGCTGAAACTAAACATATATATTAAAAAATTGAGTTCTCCTCATCTTTTCCACAGTGTGTACACAAAAGGGTGTTCTTTTAGCTATATCGAGAATTTTCACAGATAGACTATAATAACTTCGTTCTTATTTTTAAAAACGATCGGCTGTCTTACTGAGTTTATATTAAGTAACCTCTTCAGCCTAAAACATTTTTATGACCAAAGACGATCTATGGCAATTGGTTCTCGGGGAATTAGAGGTTTCCCTGTCCAGGGCTAATTTTTTAACGTGGTTTCAAAAAACATTTTTAGCAGAAAAAAAAGACGGTGTAGCGATTATAAGCGTCCCAAATGCTTTTGCTAAAGAATGGCTTGAAACAAAATATAGACGCTTTCTTTTAAAGTCTTTGCGTTCTCACGATAACGAGGTCAAGGATGTTCATTTTGTAATAGGTAAAATAATTCAAAAAGAAGAGCGGGGAATACCGTCAAAAGAACGTTCTTCTTCTGTTCTTTCTCTTCCGCTTCAGCATTCGCAGGTAGATCGCGAAACAAATCTTAACTCAAGATATAATTTTGATGGTTTTGTAATAGGTTCTTTTAATGAAGTTGCTCATGCTGCGGCGCGCGCCGTAACAGAAAAACCGGGCTCTCTTTATAATCCTCTTTTTATCTATGGTGGTGTGGGTCTGGGGAAAACACATCTTTTACAATCAATAGGAAATGATTTACTTAAAAAAAGAAGTGATTTAAAAATTCGTTATACTAGTTGTGAAAAATTCACTAATGATTTTGTTGCTTCTATAAAAACACACACCGCTAACGAGTTTAAAGAAAAATATAGACAGCTTGATGTTTTAATTTTAGACGACATTCAGTTTATTTCTGGAAAAGAAAGAACTCAAGAAGAGCTTTTTCATACTTTTAACGATTTGTCTGCGGAAAATAAACAGGTTGTTTTTAGTTCTGATCGTCCACCCAAAGCCATTCCTACTTTAGAAGAACGGTTAAGATCCAGATTTGAGGGGGGGATGATAGCGGACATAACTCCTCCTGATTTTGAAACCAGAGTGGCTATATTAAAAACAAAAATGGTTGACCGTGGTTTAGCTTTTTCAGATAACACCCTAGGTGCTGTTGCAAACATAATACAGAAAAATATTAGAGAGCTTGAAGGGGCTTTAAACCGAATAATAATAACTAAAAAGCTAGTTTCCGGAAAGGATACTGTTGATATTAGCGAAAGCGAAATAAGAAAGATTTTATCCGGAACCATAAAAGCTCAAAAAAAATGTTCTTGGCGCGAAGTAATAAAGGTGGTTGCTGATTTTTACGATATAGAAGAAAGGGAGATTTTAGAAAAAAGCCGCAGACAAGAGGTTGTTAGGCCCAGACAAGTGACCATGTATATTTTGCGCGAAGAGTTGCGTAATTCTTATCCTTTTATAGGCAGAAAAATAGGGGGGAGAGATCATACAACCGTCATGCATGCCTGTGAAAAGATTGCGGATGAACTGGGGGCAAACGGGCAGATTTTTGACGAAATAAACACTATTCGCGAGCGTTTGCGTTTACACGAGTAGTTTTTCCACAAAGTAGTACGTTGTTACTTTTAAAAATCCCTTTTCTGTCTTCAGGTTATCAACAGCTTATTTTTCTTTTTTCCTGTTTAATTATAAGCCTTTTTTAAAACTTTTGTTTTTTTGGGGGTCTATTACAACTACTACTACTATTTTATATAACTAAAATATAATTATATTTATGGATGTAATTTGTTTACAAGAATATTTTAAAGAGGGTTTACGCGCTGTAGAACGTGTTTCTTCTAAACACACCACCCTTCCTGTTTTACAGAACATATTGATTAAAACGGAAGAAAGCGGTCTTTCTTTTCAGGCTACTAATCTTGAGCTGGGAGTTTTTACTCTGGTTCCTTCCAAAATAAAAACAAAAGGAAGTATAGCTGTTCCCGCAAAGGTTTTATCCGATATTGTTAATAATTTTCCTAATGAACCGGTACATCTTCAAGTAAACAAACAAAACTATACTCTAAATATAGAATGTGGAGATACTAAAATGAAAATTAAAGGATCTTCAGATGAGGAATTTCCTCAGATACCAAAAATAAAAGATGTTGTTAGTATTGAAATACCAAAAAACGAGTTAATTTATAATTTACAACCATTAACACCACTTATTTCTGTATCGGAGTCCCGTCCGGAAATATCAGGTATTTTATTTAATTTTTCGGGAAATTTATTAACTTTAGCTGCAACAGACACGTTCCGCTTGGGAGAAAGAAAAATACCCATAATCAATCAAAAACAAGAAGGGCAGTATATTGTTCCCTTGCAGTGTGTTCAGGAAATAATAAGGATTTTTTCCGCTGTAGACGAAGAAAAAATAATATTTTTAGTTGATAATAATCATGTTGAAATACGAGCAGGAAGAACAACCCTAGTTTCAAGATTAATAGATGGAAATTATCCCAATTATACCCACATTATTCCTGAAAGCACACAAGGAGAAACAGTTATTTTAAGAGATAAATTTTTGCAGGCGGCAAGAACGGCAAGCATTTTTACCAGTCGTTTAAACGATATATATTTGTCTTTTGATCCCAAAGAAAAAGCAATAAACCTTAAAAGTGAAGATAACAACAAAGGATCGTTCGATACAAAAATAGAAACAAAAGAAACAAAGGGAGAAATAAACAACATTGTTTTTAATTGGAGATATTTAATAGACGGTTTGGAAAGTTTTAAAGACGAAAATATAATATTCTCTTTTTGTGGTGAAGGAAAACCCGGCATGATAAGACCGGAAAAGAATAAAGAGAACCAACTATATCTTTTAATGCCGATAAAATTATAATTAAACTAAAAAAGTGTTTACAAACATAAAAGAGTTGTTACCAAAACGCATAGAAGCACTAGGTGTAAAAGAAAGAATTTCAAGCCAAGACACACGAAAAAAAGCAGATTTATACTTAAAAAAACTACTTGTTTCTCTACCAAACGCTATTCAAAACGTTTCAATTAAAAATTTTGATAAAAACAAACTTATTATTGCGGTTAAAAACCCGCAGTGGGCGGCGCGGGTTTATTTGATAAAAGAAGATTTAAAAAGAAATCTTGAAGCAGAAAACACAGAAATAAAAATAAAAGACGTAATTATAACTATCGAAGATAAACTTTAGAAACGCTTTCCGAAACATTTCCTATTTTATCAAAAACCCTGACAAGAATAACATGTTCTTCGGGTAGCAGAAAACCAGTTATATCAAAAGATTTTTTCCATTGCGGAGAAAAAAGACCAGTTAACAAGGTGTCGTTTGGGTTTTGTTGGAATAGACGACCAACCATATAGCCGTCAGTTAAAACCAAAACCTGGTTTATTCCAAAGGGAGCACTTACAGAGACCTCAACAGATAGAGTATCGTTTTTAGATATAAACGTTTCGTTTTCCGGAGAAAGAATAGATATTTTAGGCACATTGTCTTGATTGTGAACATCATCGAAATCGTTAGGCGGAGGACCCAGGTCTCCAAGAAGGATTTGATTAGAGGCAAGCCACGTTTGGACACCTTTTTCCCAATTAACAAATTGCGGGTCATCATTAAAATTTTGCGGAGGGTCCCCCAGCGGATCCTCTTTTTTAATCCAGTAAAGAAGAGAGTGTATTTCTCTAAAAGTACGCTCTTCTATAAACTCAAGAGGAGTTGATGAAGTAGCGCGCTTTCCGGAAACACGATCAATTTTTATTCGTGTTTCCATAATATAGTTACCATCTAAAATGGGTTTGTTGGTTATTATAGGCAGGGGCTTTTTAAAAACCTCAGGTTTTTTATCGGTTAAAGTTTTTTTCATAAATTCATTCCATATGGGCGCGGCAACAACCACACCATCAGCACCCTTGCGCATAGGGGTGTTATCGTTATTTCCAACCCAAACACCAACAGCCAAAGAAGGCGTATAGCCCACAGTCCAACCATCTCTA